>Ga0302228_10000513_pt1 | contig 31669 bp, 27 predicted proteins | sample II_Palsa_N1_2_FD_193519 | JGI IMG/M metagenome (GOLD analysis project Ga0302228, IMG submission 193519) | Peat permafrost microbial communities from Stordalen Mire near Abisko, Sweden - II_Palsa_N1_2 | ecosystem: Environmental > Terrestrial > Soil > Palsa > Peat permafrost | place: Sweden... | reverse complement strand
AGGCGCCGTCCAGGAACTTCACGTTGAACGCACCCTGTCGCGCGGACGCGTCGGCAACGTCTATCTCGGCAAAGTGGTTCGCGTGTTGCCCGGGATGCAATCCGCTTTCATCGATATCGGCCTCGAGCGCGCAGCGTTTCTGCATGTGGCCGACATCTGGCATCCGCGCATCGCGGGCGAGCCGCAGCATCAGGTCGCGCATCAGCCGATCGAGAAGATCGTCTTCGAAGGCCAGACGCTGATGGTCCAGGTGGTCAAGGATCCGATCGGCACCAAGGGCGCGCGCCTGTCCACCCAGGTCAGCATCGCCGGCCGCACGCTGGTCTATCTGCCGCAGGAACCGCACATCGGCATTTCGCAAAAGATCGAAAGCGAGGCCGAGCGCGAAGCGATTCGCGCGCGTCTGACTGCCGTGCTGCCCGCTGACGAGAAAGGCGGCTATATCGTGCGCACGATTGCCGAGGACGCCACCAGCGAGGAGCTGGCCGGCGACGTGGCGTATCTGCGCAAGACGTGGGCGACGATCCTCTCGCAAGGCCAGCGCATGCCGCCCACGAGCCTGCTGTATCAGGACCTGAATCTTGCCCAGCGCGTGCTGCGCGACTTCGTCAACGACGAGACTTCGCGCATCCAGGTCGACTCACGCGAGACCTTCCAGATGCTGTCCGATTTCGCGGCGGAGTTCACGCCGGCGGTGTCGTCGAAGCTGCATCACTATACGGGCGAACGACCGCTCTTCGACCTGTACAACATCGAAGCGGAAATTCAACGAGCCTTGTCGCGGCGCGTCGATCTGAAGTCGGGCGGTTATCTCGTGATCGACCAGACCGAAGCCATGACGACCATCGACGTGAACACCGGCGGCTACGTCGGCGCACGCAACTTCGACGATACGATCTTCAAGACCAACCTCGAAGCCGCGCATACGATCGCGCGGCAATTGCGGCTGCGCAATCTGGGCGGCGTGATCATCATCGACTTCATCGACATGGAGAACACCGAGCATCGCGACCAGGTGCTCGGCGAGTTGAAGAAGGCGCTGTCGCGCGATCGCACGCGGGTCACCGTCAATGGCTTCTCGCAGCTTGGGCTGGTGGAGATGACACGCAAGCGCACCCGCGAGTCGCTCGCGCACGTGCTGTGCGAGCCTTGCCCGGTGTGCCAGGGCAAGGGGCAGGTGAAGACGCCGCGTACAGTGTGCTACGACGTGCTGCGCGAGATTCTGCGCGAGTCGCGCCAGTTCAATCCGCGCGAGTTCCGGGTGGTGGCCTCGCAGCAGGTGATCGATCTGTTTCTCGAGGAAGAATCGCAGCATTTGGCTATGCTGATCGATTTTATCGGCAAGCCGGTGTCGTTGCAGGTGGAGTCGAATCTGAGCCAGGAACAGTACGATATTGTGCTGATGTAACGTTCAGCCATCAGTCCGGTCGCGCGCCTCCCATCCGCAGAACACGGGTCCGGCGCGCCACTTCCAGACTCCACGCACCAGCAACGCCACTCACCCCACCCGCCCCACCGGTGGAAAACGCTTCGCACTCCGACCAAACTACACGCGCCGAAACCGCTCCTTCTTATGCTCGTCTTCAAAGTGCGAGAGAGACGGCTTGACCAGATCGCTACGCGAGACGATACCGATCAAACGCAAGCTCTCCCGGTCCGCGACGACCGGCAGCCGTTCGAGACCATGGACCGCCAGCCGGGTGGCGACCAAACGGCACGTTTCACCGGGTAACGCCACCACCGGCGCGCTGCCGCGCAACACATCCACAATGCGCGCGCCGGAGAACCGGCTGCCCTCATCGTCACGAAGCCGTTCGAGCGCGGCGCGGTCCACCATACCGGCCACCGCCCCATCCGCCACCGCCGGATAAGCACGATGCGTCTGCGTAGCGCCAAAGAAAGTCGCCAGCGCATCGCGCACAGACAGATCAGCGTCGATGGTCTCCACAGAAGACGACATCACCTCGTCAACGTAGTGACGCTCGAGCGGATCGACACCGTACTCGCGGTAAATGTGATATCCACGCCGTGCGATCTTCTCCGTCATGATGGAGCGCCGCATGACGACGGTCGCAAAGCCATGCGCCACCAGCGTGGCGGCAAGCAGCGGCAACAAGGCGTTGCTATCGTGCGTCAGTCCAAAAGCAAAGACGATGGCCGTGAGCGGCGCGCCGAGGGTCGCGCCAAGCGTTGCGGCCATGCAGACAAGCGGCCACAGCGCCGGTTCGCCGCCGGGCAGCACGTGGCCCAGCACGGTTCCAAGCCCGGCCCCTAGCATGAGCAACGGCGCAAGCACCCCGCCCGAGGTCCCGGAGCCCAGCGCAACCACCCAGATAATGGCCTTCACAACCAGGATGGCGACGGCGATCTGCAACACGATGTGCTGGCGCAGCAGGTCGCCAATGACGTCGTAGCCCACTCCGAGCGCACGCGGCTCGATAAATCCGCCAATCCCAACGACAAGACCGCCAATGGCGGGCCACCACATCCAGTGAATCGGCAGTTTGCCGAACAGATCTTCCGTCTTGTACAACGCAGCCGACAGCCCCGAAGCGAGCGCTCCGCTCAACAGACCGGCAATCACGCAGGAGACAAGCGACAGTGCATCGGGAGGCGCCGTTTCGAGCGGAAACAGCGGGCCTGTACCGAAGAAGGCCGCACGCGCAAAACCGGCGACCGCGCAGGCCAACGCGACCGGCAGAAAACTGCGCGGCCGCCATTCGAACAGCAACAACTCCACGGCCAGCAGCACGGCGGCCACGGGCGTACCGAACACGGCCGTCATGCCCGCTGCCGCCCCGGCGACCAGCAGCGTCTTGCGCTCAGCCGAGGTCACCTTCACGCACTGCGCAATCAACGAACCCAGCGCGCCGCCGGTCATGATGATCGGGCCTTCTGCGCCGAACGGGCCGCCACTGCCAATCACGATGCCGGACGACAGCGGTTTGAGGATCGCAACTTTCGGCGACATGCGGCTCTTGCCGAACAGGATGGCTTCGATCGCTTCCGGAATGCCGTGTCCGCGGATTTTCTCCGAACCGTAGCGCGCCATGAGTCCCACGATCAGACCGCCCGCGACCGGCATCAGGATCACCCAGGCGCCGAGCGTGTTCTGTGCCGGCGACCGGTCCGCGAAAGACAGGATGCCGAAGAAAAACAGATTGGTGAACAGGTGAATCAGACCGAGCAGCACGAACGCCGCAAGCGTGCTGAGTGCGCCAATTCCGGCTGCGAGCACGGCAATCCCGGGAAGCCGCGCGTTGGACGAGAAGTCACGCTTGTGAGTGTCGTGCGTCATGATCAATCCACATCAATCTGGGGAACGTTGAAGGTGCCCTTGAGCGATTTCAATTCAGCACGATGCATTTCAGCGAGGCGGGAGAGCACCTGCTCGCCCGCCTTCAACAGATGAACCTCAACCTGACGGCGATCCGTCTCGCTGACCCTGCGCTCGACGAGATCGAGCGCCTCGCAGCGGGACACGAGTGCGACGACACCGTGGTGCTGCGCCTGAAGCCGTTCGGCAAGCTCGCCAACGGTCGCCCAATCACGCTCCGGATAACCCTTGATGTGCAGCAGCAACAGATACTGCAACGGCGTAATGCCTTCACCCTGGGCAGCCTGTTCGGAGAAGCGCTCAAAACGGCGCATCTGATAGCGAAACTCGGATAGCTGCTCAAAGTCCGCCTTTTTCAGGCCGCGAGCGAGGGTCTTCATCGGGATTCCGTCGAAAGAGGTACGGACGAACTATATCACGTTGTGATATTTATGCCCGTATTCAGACGCGGCGGCAAGAGGCTGCAACTAGGCACCGTGCCCGTGACTCCCCTTCTCGCTATCCAGATGCGCCATCTGCGCAGCCGCATAGCGCTCACCCGCCGCAGCGCCCTCCGGCACCGCCTCAGCAATCGCAGCGAGGTCATCCTTGCTCAGTTGCAGATCCGCCGCACCCAGCGCCTCCACCAAACGGTCGCGCCGGCGCGCGCCAACCAGCGGCACGATATCGCTGCCTTGCGCGGCGACCCACGCTATCGCGATCTGTGCGACCGGCACGCCCTTCGCTTGCGCTACCTTGCGAAGCGCCTCGACCAGCGCGAGATTGTGGTCGACGTTCTCGCCCTGAAAGCGCGGGCTCACTGAACGGAAATCGCCCTTCCCCGCAGACTCTTTAGTCCAGTGACCCGAGATCAAACCGCGCGACAACACGCCATACGCCGTCACACCAATCCCCAGCTCGCGGCACGTCGGCAAGATCTCCGCTTCGATGCCTCGCGAAATCAGCGAATATTCGATCTGCAGATCGCTCACCGGATGCACCGCTGCCGCACGGTGGATCGTTGCCGCGCCCATCTCGGACAGGCCCACGTGGCGCACGTAGCCGGCCTTGATCATGTCGGCGATTGCGCCCACGGTGTCTTCGATCGGTACGTTGGGATCCAGCCGCGCGGGACGGTAGATGTCGATATGATCGACGCCCAGGCGCTGCAACGAATACGCCAGAAAATTTTTCACCGCCGCCGGACGCGCATCGTTGAGCGACCAGCCACCGGCGGGATCGCGCATCGCGCCGAATTTCACGCTGATGATGGCCGAGTCGCGCCGCGACGGCGGCGCGCTTTTCAGCGCCTCGCCGATCAGTATTTCGTTGTGACCCGAGCCGTAGAAATCGCCGGTATCGAGCAGCGTCACGCCCGCTTCGAGCGCGGCGTGAATCGTGGCGATACTCTCGGCGCGGTCGGACGGACCATACATGCCCGACATGCCCATACAGCCCAGCCCCAGCGCCGAACTCTGCGGGCCAGTCTTACCCAGTTGAAGTTGCTTCATGCTAGTCCTCGGTAGGTGCGCCACATGGGCGGCGCTTGACCCGAAGTATCAGCCGATTTTCGGCGTGCGATAATCCCTCCCAATTCGAATGGCCTGTGCGGAAACTCGAACAATGCAGGAACCCGACCTCTCCGACCTGAAAGCCTTCGTCGCCGTGACGCAGGCGCGCGGGTTCCGCCATGCCGCCTCGACCCGCGGCGTCTCCGCCTCGTCGCTCAGCGAAGCGATTCGCCGGCTGGAACAGCAACTGGGCGTCAGGCTGCTCAACCGCACGACGCGCAGCGTCACGCCTACCGAAGCCGGCCAACGGCTTTACGAACGACTTGCGCCCGCGTTCGGCGAAATCGCCACCGCGCTCGACGCAGTCAACCTGTTCCGCGAGAGTCCCACCGGCACGCTGCGACTGAACGTGCCGTCGATTGCGGCACGCGAGATCCTGCCTGCCCTCATCTCGCGCTTCCTCGCCGCGCATCCGGGCATCACCGTGGATATCGGCAGTAACGACACCTTCATCGATATCCTCGCGGCGGGCTTCGACGCCGGCATCCGCTACGACGAGCGCCTCGAGCGGGACATGATCGCCGTGCCGATCGGCCCGCGCGTACAGCGCTTCGTCGCCGCGGCCGCGCCGTCATACCTGGCGACACGCGGCACGCCGCGGCATCCGAGCGAACTGGTGAACCATGCATGCATCGGACACCGCTTCGACAGCGGTGTGCTGGCAACATGGGAATTCAGGCGCGGCGCTGAAGTGGTGCGAATCGAGGCGAACGGACCGCTAATCGCCTCGGTGATCGAACTGGAACGGGGCGCGGCAATCGCCGGACTCGGCATCATCTATTCGTTCGACGAGTTTCTGCGGCCCGCAATCGACAGCGGCCAACTCGTGCCGGTGCTCGAAGCATGGTGGCAATCGTTCAGCGGACCGTTCCTCTACTATCCCAGCCGCACGCATATGCCCGGCCCGCTGCGCGCCTTTGTGGACTTCATCCTGGAGAAGAACGGTTCGGAGTCCAAAGATACGGCCTGAAGGCGCATGCAGTGCCATCGCGTCGGGCGGCGCAACTGCCCGATCTTCCATAAAGCGGCAGACGTCCGCAGCTTTGCGGCCAGCGCGAGAGCCTTCCCGTGCCTAACCAGACAGGCAAGGGAAAGCGTTTTGTCAGGAAATCTTCCCAAGACCCTGAGACGCCTCGTTAAAAAAATTCTTCCCCGAGCGACGGATTCCGCTCTGCGATGCCGTTAAAGGCAACAAAGGCGCGCGTGCGACTCAACGAGTCGGCGAGGCTTGCATTTCGCCGACATCCAGCCGGCTCGCCCGCCTGCATTCGCAACCTGTTCTCCGCATGAATCTGGAAGCCATGACTACTCGAATCCTTCTCGTTGACGACGACCTGGAACTACGCACGCTCCTGTGCGACTATCTGGGACGCCAGGGCATCGAGGTCTCGACGTTGCATGATGCAGGCACGCTGCAACAGCGGCTCGAACATGCGCGTCCGGACGTGGTCGTCCTCGACGTCCTGATGCCGGGCGTGGACGGACTCACCGCGCTGGGGCGCTTGCGCACCTCGGGCGACGACATTCCCGTCATTCTGCTGACCGGCCGCTCCGACGACGTGGACCGGATCATCGGGCTCGAAATGGGCGCGGACGACTACATCAGCAAGCCGTTCAATCCGCGCGAACTGGTCGCACGCGTCGAGGCCATTCTGCGGCGCCGGCGCGCGGTGCCGTTGCCCGCTGCACCGGAACAGCGCAAGCCGTTCGCGTTCGGCCGCTTCAAGCTGGACTTCCAGTCGCGCACGCTAAGCGTCGACAACCGCACGCTGATCCTGTCCGCAACGGAATTCGCGTTGCTCAAGGTCTTCATCAATCATTCGATGCGCACATTGACCCGCGATCGCCTGATCGAACTCCTGTATGGCCCGGAGGGCGATCGCACCGATCGCGGCGTCGACGTGCAGGTCTGGCGTTTGCGGCAAGTACTCGAGGTCAATCCGTCCACGCCGCGACTGATCCAGACGGTGCGTGGCCGCGGCTACGTCTTCGTTCCGGACGGCGAACAACATGCCACGCAACAACCCGCCGTTTTCAGCTAAAGGTCTCGCAAGGCTTGCCGATACCCTAACTAGGGGACGCTAGCCAACCTTGCGATTGCTTCCCGAGAAAGCGCACGCCGTTGTGCCGCTTGATGGAAAGTCACCGCAACGCCAACCCAAACGCACGTACAGGCGCAGGCGCATCAATGAAGCCGGTCGCCCGGCACACTGCGTTGCGGCGCGCCGCGATAATGGTTTTCGAAGGTTTCGTGCATGCGCCTGAGCAGCGTGAGGTACGGCCGGCCCCGTTCGGTGCCGACCAGTTGCGCGGCTAAAGAATTCGTCTCGTCCCAGAGCCGTTCGAATTTTTCGCGTGCTACGGTAACGGGTAGCCGCGAGGCCATCAGGTCCGTGAAGTCCTTGTCGATTGCCTCAGGCGTACGAGCTGGCTTTGCCGTGGTATCGGGCATGGTGGGGTCACTGAACACGTTTCAGGTTGTCCGCGCCGTGGCTTCAACCACTGCGCTCGCGGAAGACGTTCGAACTTGCTGCAAGATCGGAAGAGCGGGACAACGCTTCGATTGAACGACGGTCAGAAGCGCATCCGGGCACCCAGACATTGTACTGTCACGGCAGTGCAAGACTGGCTCGGCAGAATCCCGGTCACAATGAAAATACAGGCAACGGGGCAAGAGCGTGACCAGTAAATATAAGGTGCTGTTTCTCTGTCGAGAGAACTCAGCACGCAGCATCATTGCGGAGGCGCTTTTGCGCGAGCTCGCGGGCCACCGCTTCGACGTCTTCAGCGCGGGCTCCGATCCGGCCGCACGGGTTCATGCGCTTGCCATCGCGCAACTGCGTCCCGGCATCTCCGACCTCGGCCTGCTCGCGCCCAAAAGCTGGCTCGAATTCACGGGTCAATGGGCGCCGCACATGGACCTGATCGTCGCGCTCGATGAGCGCGTCGCCGAATACCATGCGCCGGAGTTCCCGGGCAAGCCGCTGTTCGTCCAATGGGATTTCGCCGATCCGCTCGCCGAAGGGATGACACTGGAAGAGCGCACCCGTTCGTTCGAAAAGGTCTTCTGGCAAATCGTGCGCCGGGTCACGCTATTCATGGAGCTGCCCCGCTACACGTCGCCTGTGGTCTTGAGCGCACCCAGCGCCGAGCCCGTCGCGCACGAGCGCGATATCGTCTGTCCAGGCTGAAGAACCGCGCGCACTGCACAAATTCAATCGTTTCATCCACTTGCGGTGTTTGCCCGCGAGTTGTCCACAGCCTTACAAACAAATTATGTGGACAACTCCGAGCGCGGAACGGCGGGATGGTACGGTCCATGCAGTAAGCGGGCGCTGCTCGAACATCGCCGAACCGCCTGACCTGAACACACTCATGATGGTAGAAAATCAGCAAGCTCTGCACCGCCCTCGCGCGGCGGACGGACTATGCTACGGCCATCATGAAAGCCAATACCGAACGCGACTACCATCGACGGATCGCCCGTGTCATCGAGGCGATTCTCGCAGACCCAGGTGCGCCACATACGGTGGATAGCCTCGCCTCGCTCGCGCATCTCTCGCCGTATCACTTTCATCGCATCTACCGCGCCATCACGGGCGAAAGCATTGCCGAGACCGTGCAGCGCGTACGGCTCGCCCAGGCCGCCTATCGCCTGACGGTTGCAGGCGATTCGGTCACCACGATCGCGGGCAATGTGGGCTACGAGAGTCCACAAGCCTTCTCAAGAGCGTTTCGCGGCTTTACCGGTGTCAGTCCAAGCGCATTCCAGACACGCCAGAAACAACTCACCGCGCCGTTCGTCGAACTCGTCGAACTCGCGCCGCACGACGTTCTGTGCCTTCGCCACAACGGACCCACCGCCACCATCAGCCAGACCTTCAGGACGCTCTGGCAGACACTCGGTTCCGGTATGAAGTCCACCCAGGTCCAGGGCAAGATCGGCATCGTTTCAGGGGATCCCGAGGACGAACTGGGCGATTTCCGCTACCTCGCCGGCGTCGTTCTGGATGCGCCAGTCGAAGCAACGGGTTCGCTTGAGGCGGTGCGGGTCGAAGGCGGGCTATACGCGGTCCACCGGCTCGTCGGTCCCTACGCGTTGATCGGATCCACGTTTGCGGCACTGTTCGGCGGCTGGCTGCCGCAAAGCGGCTACGAACCCGACGACCGGCCCGCACTCGAGTTTTATCGGAACCAGCCTGCCCCCGACGGGCAACACGAATGCATCACCGACCTCATGATTCCCATTCGAAAGGAGTGAGTATGCTGCGTCGTTACCTCGTTGCGGTTGCGGTCCTGGCTAGCTGTTACGCAGGCGCGGCGCTGGCCGCGGACGGCGACAGCGTGGCGCCCTATCACGTCGGCGCCGCCATGCGCGTCATTCATCCGCCCATCGCGCGCGATTGGCGCGGTGCGCAGACCAAAGCGCTCGTGACCAACATCTGGTATCCGGTCGATCCCACTGTTCCAGAGACGGCACATGATATCGGCGACCCCGGTCACGCCGTGTTTGAAGGACATCCGCGCGCAGTCGACGCGCTGCTCTCGCCCGCACACGCAACCTACCCGCTGCTTCTGCTGTCGCATGGAACCGGCGGCAGCGCCGCCAGTCTCGACTGGTTGGGCGCCGCGCTCGCCGCGCATGGCTATATCGTGGCCGGCGTTAATCATCCGGGCAATAACGCGCTGGAACCGGTGACCATCGACGGCTTCATCCTCTGGTGGGAGCGCGCCACCGACGTCAGTGAAGTGCTCGATAGCGTGCTCGCCGATCCGACGCTCGGCGCCCATATCGACACGAGCCGCATCGGTGCAGTGGGCTACTCGCTCGGCGGTTATACGGTGCTTGAGCTGGCAGGCGCGCGAACCGATCAGAAGCACTTCCTCGACTTCTGCGCCTCGTCCGCCGCCGACGCGATCTGCCACCCACCGGAGATGAAGCGTCTCCCAGGTGGCCCGCGTGTACCGGACCATTTGTCGGCGGAGACGACTGCCTCGATGGCGCGCTCGAGCGAGTCCTATCGCGACGAACGCATCAAGGCGGTGTTCGCCATCGCTCCCGCATTGGGCGAGGCATTCAATCAAGACTCCTTCATTGACGTTCACATTCCCGTGTCGCTGATGGCCGGCACGGAAGACAAGATCGCCCCCGTGCAAACCAACATCCACCATATAGCCGGCTTGCTGCCCAATGCCACGGTTCAGATGGTTCCGGGCGCCGGGCATGAGACCTACCTCGATACCTGCTTGCCCGGCATGGGCGATCGCCTTCCCGCGACCTGTAACGACGGCCCCGGCGTCGACCGCGATGCCGTTCATGCACAGGCCGTCGAAGAGGCGCTCGCGTTCTTCAAGGACACGTTGCCGGTACAGACACAATAGCCCGGCTCCGTTTGAGCGAGCATTCGATCCGATCCTTCGCATGCCGAATGAACGATATGCCCCACGCGAGGCCTATCGTTCGGCGCGTGGTCAAGGCACGAGGCGGTCCGGGTCGCGTGGGACAAACGCCGCCTCCTTCACGTTCGAAAGCCCCAGCAACTTCGCGATCACCCGCTCGACACCCAGTCCGAATCCACCGTGCGGCGGACAGCCGTAGCGGAAGTTGTCGAGGTAGTGCGTGATGGAGTCCAGTTCGACACCCTTCTCGACCGCCTGCCGACACAGCGCACCGTAACGATGCTCACGTACCGCACCGGTCGTGATCTCGATGCCCTTGAAGATCAGATCGAAGCTCTTCGTCACGCCCCGTTCCCGATCCCATGCGTGATAAAAGGGACGCTTGCCGATCGGGTAGTCGCTCACGAAGATCAGGTCGCAACCGAGCACCTTGTACAGCAGGTTTTCGCCCTCGTCCGGCAGGTCTTGCGCCGGCCCGAGACTCATGCCGTGGGCCGACAGAATCTCCTTGGCCTCGTTCAGGCTCAAGTGTCTGACGCTGGGGTCGAGCGGCAAGTCGACACCGAATAGCGCCTTGACCTCTCCCGCAAACGCTTCGAGTCCGGCAAAGGCATAACGCAGCATCTGCTCCTCGAATGCCATGACCTGTGCGGTTTCGAAGACCCAGGCGAATTCGACGTCGAGACCGGTGAACTCGGTCAAATGCCGGCTGCTCCGGCTCTCTTCCGCGCGAAACACGGGGCCGATCTCGAAGACGCCCTCCAGCCCGGAAGCAATCCCCATCTGCTTGTAGAACTGCGGCGACTGCGCAAGGAAGGCCTGCGTGTCGAAGTAGCTCACTCGAAACACCTGGGCGCCGCTTTCGCTGGCGTTGCCCATCAGCTTCGGCGTGTGCAGTTCCGTAAAGCCTCGCCCCAACGCGAACTCGCGGCACGCGAATTCAAACGCGCTTCGCAAGCGCAGCATCAGTTGCCATTTGGGCGCCTTCAGGTCCACGACGCGATAGTTGAAGCGAAGATCGACGCCGCTCGCCTCGGTGACCGGATACGGCTGCGCCTTGGAGAAGATCTCCACGGATCGCACCTGAACCTCCACACCGAACGTCTTGCTCTGCGCGGCGGCGACAACCGTGCCGGTGACTGCAAAGGTCGAACCCGCGAGCAGTTGTCCCACTTGCGCATGCTCCGCGACCGAGGTCTTGTCGACGACCAGTTGAAGCTTGCCGGTCGCGTCGTGCGCAAGCAGGAACTGGAGATTCTTCTGATCCCGCAGCACGTCCAGCGTCAAATACAGGGTGACCACTTCACCGATGTGCTGCTTCACGTCCTCGACTAACGTTCTCATGGTTTTCTGCCTTGATGAAAAGCGTGCGGAAATAAAAAAAGGCACTCAGTTCATGAGTGCCTTTGGCTTGACGGTGCTTATTTTTCAACAGACAAATAATCTCCTGTCACCCAAAGGCGACATATTATTATTGCGGTCGAGACGGCTAAAACGACACATGGTCTGGAGAAAAATAGTCAACGTACGGATCGGTTATCAGCGTGCCGGCATGCGTTGCAGATGCACCGGTCAAGCTAACGAGCGTCTAAGGTAACAAAGTTCCGGCGAAAGCGCAAAACTCCTGTTTATCCTGACGATGGCTTCGGCGACGGCCTGGCGTCGTCGGGTCACAGCAGCGCACACCCAACACAATGCATCACCAAGCAGGGGCAACACTCATGAGCGATCCCACCCGCGCCATTCACCACGCGGCCGCTGAAGGCTACACCACCACCGCCGACAACTATGTGCGCGGACGACCCGACTATCCGCCTGGGGTCGCCGACTGGCTGCGCGATGCGCTGGGTTTGCGGGCCGGGCGCACGGCACTCGATCTCGGCGCGGGCACCGGCAAGTTCACGCCGCGTCTCGTGGCAACCGGCGCAAGCGTGATCGCCGTCGAGCCGGTCGCCCAGATGCGCGCCAAGCTGTCCGCCGCCTTACCGCAGGTTCGGGCACTCGCCGGCACGGCCGAGGCCATTCCCCTGCCCGACGCGTCCGTCGACGCCGTCGTCTGCGCCCAGGCCTTCCACTGGTTCGCCACGGCGAACGCGCTCGCCGAGATTCATCGTGTGCTGAAGCCAGGTGGCAAGCTCGGGCTCGTCTGGAACATGCGGGATGCGCGAGTGGGCTGGGTCGCGCAACTCGATCAGATCGTCAACCGTGTCGAAGGCGACACGCCGCGCTATTACACGGGGGCATGGAGAAAGGCGTTTCCGTTCGACGGTCTGGGGCCGTTGCACGAGCAACATTTCTCGCACGGCCATACCGGCTCGCCTGAGGACGTGATCGTCATGCGGGTGCGTTCGACCAGTTTTGTCGCGGCGTTGCCCAAGGCGGAACGCGCGGAAATCGACGCACAGGTACGCGACCTGATTGCGGCAACGCCCGAACTCAACGGCAAGGAAGTGGTGACGGTTCCGTATGAAACCGCCGCGTTCTATACGGTAAAAGAGAACTGATCCATATCAGGAATCCGAAGCGTATGCGGTGGCGCGCACTGCGTGCGCGACCACCTTGCCGCTGCCCGTGATCCGCGCGGTTCATCACTTGGTTCGCCGCTCAGTTCGCCGCCGTACGCATGGCCCGGTATTCGCGCCGCACGATATCCATCAACTCCGCCACCGATGTGCTGGCCGCTTCCTTCTCATAGGTGACGCGGCCGCGCTGCATCAGCATGACGCGGTCCGCAATATCGAGCGTCTGCGCGTAGTTGTGCATGATCATGACGATCGACAAACCGCCCTTCTCTTTCAGACGCAGTACCAGGTCGATGATCAGGCCGGCTTCGCGCGCCCCCATGGCGGCCAACGGTTCGTCGAGCAGCAGGATCTTCGCATTCGAATTGACCGCGCGCGCCACGGCAATCGCCTGGCGTTGCCCGCCGGAAAGCTGCTCGACCGGCAGATCGACCGAAGGCACTCGCACCCCGATCTCTTCGAGGCATTCCGCCGCACGGGCGCGCATCGCCCGGTTATTCAGCAGGCGGAACGGACCCGGATGAATGATCTCGCGGTTCAAAAACATGTTGTGATAGATGCTCAGCGAATTCGCCAGCGCCAGGTCCTGATAGACGCATTCGATGCCAAGCGAGCGCGCGTGATCGACCGAGCGCAGCAGCGTCTCCTCGCCGCCTATAAAGAGCTTGCCGCTGGTCTGCTGATGAAAGCCGGTGAGGATCTTGATCAGCGTCGATTTGCCCGCGCCGTTATCGCCCAGCACGCCGAGAATTTCTCCCTGCTTGAGCGTCAACGACACGCCATCGAGCGCGGTCACCGCGCCGAAGCGTTTGACGATCTCTTCGCCGCGCAGCGCATACGCCACCTCGGACATCACGACTCTCCCTTACTTGCGCGCGAGACGCACGACGTGGATGTTGAAGATCATCGCCGCCAGAATCGCCGCGCCGAGAATCATGTTGAAGGTGAACGCGTTAATGCCGATCAGCGTAAAGCCGTCGTTCAGGATGCCCAGCACCGCCGCGCCGATCAGGCCGCCGATGATCGTGCCCGACCCGCCCGCGAGCGGCGTCCCGCCGATCACGGCTGCCGCCACCGCGAGAAACATGATCTGGTTGCCGCCGGCTTGCGGATCGATCGACGTAATGCGAAAGCCTTCGAGAATTCCGGTAAAACCCGCCAGCACTGCCGCAATGATGAAGTTGCCGAGCTTCAGCCGCCTCACGTTGATACCCGCTTCGCTCGAACCCAAAGGATTCGCCCCGGACGCGATCGTATGCAGGCCCCAACGCGTGTTCCGCAACAGCACGTGCATGACCACGGCGATCGCGATGGTCCAGATGATCTCGCTATACCCCCAGGCGCCCATGAAGGCGGCGAAAGCATTGTCCCCCGGCGTGGATACCGGAGTGCCGCGCGAGATGGTCAACGTGAGACCGTTGATGAAGAACAGCGTGCCAAGCGTCGTCACGAACGAGGGAATTCGCAGGTAGACCGTCACTGCGCCATTGATCAACCCCACCACGCCCGCCGCCGCCACGCCCGCGATCAGCGCGATCCAGGTCGGCGCGCCCGCCTCGTTCGCAAAGTGCATGATGAACGGCGCAAACGCGAACACCATGCCGGCGGAGAGATCGATCTCGCCGCCGATCATCAGCATGATTTCGCCGCACGCGATGATCGCCACCGGTGCGATGAACTGCGAGAGGTTTTCGAGGCTGGCGCTGGTCAGCAGAAAATCGTGATTGGCGATTTCGAAGTAGGCGGCCAGAATCAGCGCGACCGCCAGAATGCGAATCTCACTGGAACGTCCGATCGCGCCAGGCCAGCGCCTGACGCGATCGCTGGATTTCGTCGTATCCGTCACCGATGACATTACGACTTGATCCCACCGCTACGCGGCACGATCTGCGACTTCGTGCTCTTGCCTTCGTAACGCGTTTCGGTGTTCAGGTACGGATCGACCGTGCCCTTGGTGACGAACTTCAGGCCGGAGTTGACGTTGGCCGGTCCCACCAGGCCACCCGAGGCGAGGAACGTGAACGCTTCCACCACGGTATAAAAGCCTTGCACGTAGGGCTGCTGATCGATCGTGAAGTCGAGGAAGCCGTCGTGAATCAATTGAACCGTGCGCGGCAACAAGTCGAAGCCGCCGCCATGCACACCCTTGGCCGGCAGGTTCGATTCCTTCATCACCTCGGCCACGCCTTGCGTGCTGCCCGCGTCGACCGCGAACATGCCTTTCACATCCTGATGCCCGAGATAGAACGACTTGATCTTCGAGAGCTCTTCGTTGACGGTAGCGCCCGTTGCAATCGTCTGGATATCGATCTTCTTGCCGGACTTCTTGATCGCATCCGACGCGCCGTCCAGCCGCGGCTGGATGTTGAGCTGCCCCGGCGTGGCGATAAAGAGTGCGACGGTCCCGCTGTCGACCAGACTGACAATGCGCTCGCCCATCTGATAGCCCGACAGGTACAGGTCCTGGCCGATGTACGCGAGCCGCGGGTTGCTGCTGCCGCGCGGCGCATCGGCGTTATAGGCGAACACCGGAATGCCGGCGTCCAGCGCTTTCTGGATCGGCCCATCGAATGCCTTGGGATCGACGATCGGCACGGCAATCGCATCGGCCTTGGCGGCAATCGCGGCGTTCAGCGCGTTGACCATCTCGCCGACGTCGGCGTTCGCGGAACCCGTCCACTGGTAATCCATGCCCAGCAATGCACAGGCATCCTCAATACCGTATTGGGTCGGCACAAAGAAGGGATTGGTCGTCACGTGGTTGACGAAAACGATCTTCCACTTTTTGTGCGAGGGGAACGGCGCTGCATCGGCTGCGAATGCCGGCGTCGATACACCGCCTAGCATGGCCATCGCCGCAGCGAGGCCCGCGCCTTGCAGCAAACCGCGCCGCATGCCCTGCACTTCACCCCGTCCTTCGTCCTGCTTGTCTTCCCGTTCCTCGGCCATGTCACTCTCCCGTCGCTCAGTTGTTCGAACTCACTGCTCATGACGGCACAGGCCGGGAAAGCGCCGTTGCCGGGCATTACCGCGTCGACGGAGGCGCCTGCTCACATGCACGCGCCTCCGCATGACAATCCACCAAAAATGCTATATCAGGCACCTACGCCGAATAATCGATGTATACCCTTAACTAGTCGGACTATTTCTTGCGCTATGACTTTGAAGTCAGCGGGATTGTTCAGTTGACCTTGCAGATTGGGCGCGCCGCGTGGCGAACACATGACAGGTCGTAAGCATTTCGCGCGCACCATCCACCGTCTTGCAATGCAACAAAGTGACGAAGCGCGGGTGGCCCGCTGGCGGAGCGCTTGAACCCGCCGCACTCCCTTGTCTATATCGGCGCTCCACCTGGCGCGAATAGTATTACTATCGTCAAAGTCTAAGGAGACAGCCCCATGAAGGACGCCAAACGCCCGCTACGCTCGGCCCAATGGTTCGGCACCGCCGACAAGAACGGCTTCATGTACCGCAGCTGGATGAAGAATCAGGGCATTCCTGATCACGAGTTCCAGGGCAAGCCGATCATCGGCATCTGCAATACCTGGTCGGAGCTGACGCCGTGCAATGCGCACTTCCGCAAGATCGCGGAGCACGTCAAGCGCGGGGTGTTCGAAGCGGGCGGCTTCCCCGTCGAATTCCCGGTGTTTTCCAGCGGCGAGTCGAACCTGCGCCCCACCGCCATGTTCACGCGCAACCTCGCGAGCATGGATGTGGAGGAGTCGATCCGCGGCAATCCGATCGACGCGGTGGTCCTGCTCGCGGGTTGCGACAAGACCACCCCGGCACTCCTGATGGGGGCGGCCAGTTGCGACGTGCCCGCCATCATGGTGAGCGGCGGCCCGATGCTCAACGGCAAGCATGAGGGCCGCGACATCGGCTCGGGCACCGTTGTCTGGCAGCTCAGCGAGCAGGTGAAGGCGGGCAAGATCTCGCTGCATGAATTCATGTCCGCCGAAGCGGGCATGTCGCGCTCCGCGGGTACTTGCAACACCATGGGCACCGCCTCGACGATGGCGTGCATGGCCGAAGCGCTCGGCGTCACGCTGCCGCATAACGCAGCGATTCCCGCGGTCGATTCGCGCCGCTACGTCCTCGCGCATATGTCGGGCATGCGCATCGTCGAGATGGCGCTTGAAGACCTGCGGCTGTCGAAGCTGCTGACGCGCGAAGCCTTCGAAAACGCGATCCGCGTGAACGCGGCGATCGGCGGCTCGACGAATGCCGCGATCCATCTGAAGGCGATCGCCGGACGCATTGGCGTGAACCTCGAACTCGACGACTGGACGCGCATAGGCCGCGGCACGCCCACGCTGGTCGATCTGCAGCCGTCGGGCCGCTTCCTGATGGAGGAGTTCTATTACGCGGGCGGTTTGCCGGCCGTCATCCGGCGCCTCGGCGAGGCCGCGCTGCTGCCGCACCCCGCAGCACTGACCGCCAACGGCAACACGCTGTGGGACAACTGCAAGGACGCACCGCTCTTTAACGACGAAGTGATTCGTCCGCTCGACAAACCGCTCGTCGCCGACGGTGGACTCTGCGTGCTGCGCGGCAATCTCGCGCCGAACGGCGCGGTGCTCAAGCCATCCGCATCGACGCCTGAATTGCTCAAGCATCGCGGCCGCGCCGTCGTGTTCGAAAGCTTCGAAGACTACAAGGCGCGCATCGCCGACCCGGATCTCGACGTGACAGCCAACTCCATCCTCGTGCTAAAGAACTGCGGTCCCAAGGGCTACCCCGGCATGGCCGAAGTCGGCAACATGGGGCTGCCGCCCAAACTGCTGGCGCAAGGCGTCACGGATATGGTGCGCCTGTCCGATGCGCGCATGAGCGGCACGGCTTACGGCACGGTGGTATTGCACATCGCGCCCGAGGCACGCGCCGGCGGTCCGCTCGCGGTGGTACGCGACGGCGACTGGATCGAGATGGACTGCCACGGCGGACGACTGCATCTGGACATCAGCGAAGCCGAACTGGCCGCGCGGCTCGCCGCATGGAAGCAGACGCGGCAAGCGGTGCCGGCCGATGCGAGCGGCTATCGCAACCTGTATGTCGAACACGTGTTGCAGGCGGACCAGGGCTGCGATTTCGACTTCCTGGTGGGCTGCCGCGGCGCAGAGGTGCCGCGGCATTCGCACTGACTGGCGCGCACCTTCGCGAAGGCGTCGCCGCCCGCTCAACTCAGGCCGGATGACTGCGCACGACTTCGAGAATGCTCTCGGCGTCGGCGCTCGCGTTTTCGAGCTGAACGAGGCTAGCCTGGCGCGCACCGAGCGCGTCGCGACTCTGGATCGCCGTGAGGATGGCCTTGTGACGCGGTAAAGACAGCGCATGCGTGTCCGGATGACGGCTCGTCAGCTTGATCGACTCCGACAGCGCGAGGGACAGCATATTGCCGATATGCGCGAGCAGATCGTTGTGCGTGGCCGCCATGATGGCGCGATGAAACTCGAGGTCCGGCTCAAGCAGCGCGCTGGCGGTGGGCGCGTGTGCCATGCGCTCGTAAGCGGAGGCGATGCGAGCCAGATCTTCGCTGGTCGCCGCAGTCGCGGCGAGCGCGGCCGCGGCAGGCTCGATCACGCGGCGCACCGTCAGCAGCGAGCGGAAAAATTCGCCTTCCGGCACGCTGCTGAGCGTCCAGTACAGCACGTCGGGGTCGAGCATGTGCCAATCTTCGCGTGGCTTCACGACGCTGCCCACGCGCGGCTTCGACACCACCAGCCCCTTCGCGACCAGTACGCGCGTCGCTTCGCGCAGCACCGGGCGGCTCACGCCATAGCGTTCGCACAGATCGGTTTCGGCAGGCAGGCGCTGGCCTGGCTGAACCTTGCCGCTGACGATATCCATGCCGAGTTCCTGCACGATACGTCCATGCAGGCTCTTGCGTTGTTGCAGATGACGATAATCCATATGAAGAGATCGCGGACTGTGCACGCTTCAGTCGTGACGCGACCGATTGAGCGCTTGAGAAAACTCCTGCCCCGTTGCCGCCACGCATCCAGCTCGCCTCGTTTTAGCTTGTGGGGGCTCAGTCAAGCATAACACGCGCTCCGCTTACAAAATCGGCTTGCCCATTGGCCGGCGACAAACGCGCGTCATTTGATCAGCGCACCGCGCTCGCTGAGCAGTTGGCGCAGAACGCTGCGATGGCAACGGCTTTCGTCTTCGCAATAGCAGCCGACCGAGAAATCCGTACCCTGCGACAAGGCGGCGAGCAGATCCAGCACCTTGCTGGTGTCGCTCTCGTTCATCTCGGCGCGGAAGCTGCGCACGAACCGGCCCCACTCCGCCTGGCTGACGGCTTGTTTGGCTTGCGTCACCAACTGCGCGCTCGGCGAGAGGTTGGGCAGCCAGACATCGTAGTAATCGCGCGTGCCGAACTCCGCCTTCGGCACGCCGCGCGGCGGCCGCCGCACTGTGCCGATGCGCAGCCCCTCTCCTTCTGCTCGCTTCGTTCCAAGCTGCACGATGCGAATGGCCATGTCTTTCTCCTCAGTTAGGTTTGGCCGCGAGTGCGATGCTCGCGACGTGTTGCTTCTTGCCTGGCGCCGTCAATGGCATCGATGCGCACGGCTTATTCCGCGGGACGGGATGTCGTGGAGAACACGAGGCAATCCCTTGCCTCGTCGCCAAACGCGGGAAGCACCAGCCACTTCTTCAAGGTACCTTCGCACTGCAAGCCGAGTTTTTCCAGCACACGTCTTGAGCCGATGTTCTCGGGATCGCACACCGTCCAGATGCGTTGCGTGGCAGGGTTGCGCCACAGCGCGGACAACGCCGCCAACCCCGCCTCGGCGACCAGTCCTTGCCCCCAGAAGCGCTCGGCGACGCCATAGTGAATTTCGGTCTTGTGGCCGTGCGGGATGACAAGAAAAATGCCGATCGCCTCACCGGCCGCGCGTGTGCTGATCACCCATGCGAAGGGGGCGTCGTCGTCCAGATCCCAGGCGGTGTCACACCACTTCTTCAACATGGCCTGCGTGCGCGTGGCGTCGGGATCGGCGCGGCGTTGCAGGAAGCGCGAGCAGGTCTCGCTGCCCGTGTAGTTCTCGAACAGCACCGCGGCATCGCCTTTTTTAGCGCGGCGCAGATGCAGGCGTTCGGTCAACAGTTCGATTCGATGTCCCATCGAAACTCCGTTCATTCAGTATGTGACGGGAGCCCACCACGTAGCGCTTGTGCAAGGTCAGGTCAGGTTGAGTCCACCGTCGGAGAGCAGTATCTCGCCCGTGAGGTAGTCCGAGGCCACCAGCAGCGCCACCGCCTGAGCAATGTCTTCTGGGCTCGCCGCGCGGCGCATCGGCGAGCGTTCGCGCCAAAGCGTCTGGGCCTGGGTCCACTCGGCGGTCAGCGGCGTATCGACGAGGCCTGGCGCGACCGCGTTGACGCGGATATCCGGCGCCAGCGATAGCGCGAGCAAGCGGGTGACATGATTCAATGCCGCCTTGCTGGCGGCGTAGGGAATCGACGCGCCCTTGGGACGCACGCCGGCATGCGAGCTGACGTTGACGACGCAACCAGGGCGGCCGCGTCGTGCGGCCTCGCGCAGTGCAGGCGCCGCTTGCGCGACCAGATGGAACGGCGCGACGACGTTCAGCTCATGCAGTTCGTGCCACACCTCGGACGTGGCCGCGCCGAGGTCCGCATGCGGGATCACGCGGCTGATGCCGGCATTGTTGACCAGTACATCGAGCCGTCCCCATGCGGCGACGGCTTGCTGGATCAGCGCCACGCGCTCGGCATCGTGCGCGAGGTCGGCTTGCACATAGGTGGCGCAGGCCAGTTCGGCGGCCAGCGCCTCGCCGGCTTCCACCGAACTGCGCGAATGCACGACCACTGCGAAGCCTTCGTGCGAAAGCCGTCGCGCAATCGCTGCGCCAATGCCGCTGGTCGAACCCGTGACGAGGGCGACAGGTAAGGAATCGATCATGAAGGCGGATCAAGTAGACAGTGGGACCGCTAGAATAAAGCCTACTCAAACCGCGAGAAAGAGAAATGCTCAACGGCAAGCGCATTGCCATGGTGGCTGCGATGGCAAGGAACCGGGTGATCGGCGCGTCCAACGATATCCCATGGAAAGCGCCTGGCGAGCAGCGGCGCTTTCGCGAACTCACGGAAGGACATCTGGTGGTGATGGGCCGGCGCACGTATGAGTCGATCGGTCGGCCACTGCCCAACCGCGACGTGCTGGTGATCGGCACGCAGGCGGTCGCCGCCGAGCGTGTCGCTACATGCCGCTCGCTGGAGGAAGCGATCCAGGTCATCACGGACGATGCGCGCGAGGCAATTTTTATCGCAGGCGGCGAACAGATCTACCGGCTGTTCTTGCCCTATGCGGACACGATCTACTTGACCGAGGTTGACGTGGAACCGGCGGGCGACGCCGTGTTTCCAGAACTGCCGGTGGACTTCGAATGCATCGAACGGACCGAGGTTAGCGGCCAGCCGGCTTACACCTTCCTGACCTATGTGCGGAGCGCGAATTCCAGTTCGCGCCCGCAACGCATTCACCCTTGAGCCAAAGCGAATCGCTCAAACGTGGTGCCCCACCTCGCCCCCCGGCCCCACCGCCGGCCCCGCGACCGTATCGGGTGCGTTCTCCAGCGCCGTGTCGTGATGCAGCAGCAACACCGCGGCGACACCCACCAGCCCGGCCCCGGAGAGACACAGCAGGCCGGCGCCGAAACCGCCGGTACTATCCTTGATCCAGCCCATCGCGTAGGGGCCGAAGAACCCGGCCAGATTGCCGAGCGAATTCACCACCGCAATGCCGCACGCGGCCGCCGCGCCGGACAGGAACGCCGCCGGCAAGGTCCAGATAATCGGCAGACAGCCGAAGATACCGAAGCCCGCAATCGACAGCGCCGCCATCTTCAAGACGGGGTTATCCAATCCGGCCGCCGCGCCGATCCCACCTGCTGCGACCAGCAGCGCAATCGCCACATGCCACTTGCGTTCGAGCTTGCGATCCGAATGCCGCCCCCAGATCACCATGCTGATCACGCCCACGACATACGGCAGTGAAGTCACGAAACCGGTCTGCAGATTGGTGAGGCCAAAGGCCTTGACGATCTGCGGCAAGAAAAAACTCAACCCGTAGTTGGTTGCGTTCGCACCAAAATAGATCAGTGCGATAGCCAGCACGCGCGGATTGAACAAGGCCTCGCGCACGCTGAAGTTGCGCACAGCTTCACGCTTGGCGCGCTCCTGGGCGAGCCGGCCCACGAGCCACTCGCGCTCGTCGGTCTTCAGCCAGGTGGCGTGGGCGGGCTGGTCGGTGAGATAGAACAGCACCGCGATCGACAACAACAATGCAGGCGCTGCCTCGAGCAGATAGACCCACTGCCAACCCGCCATGCCGCCCAGTCCGTTCAAACCGAGCAAGGCGCCGGAGACCGGTGCGCCGATCACGGTGGAAAGCGGAATGGCGGCCATGAAATAGCCGACCACGCGAGCGCGATACATGGCGGGAAACCAGAGCGTCAGCAGGAAGATGATGCCTGGGAAAAACCCGGCCTCGGCGATGCCCAGCAGCACCCGCAAGGTGTAGAACACATGGGCGGCCGACATGCCGGTGTATCTGGCGATGTCGGGAATGAACGCCATCGCGCCGGCGAGCAGTCCCCACGTGAACATGATCCGGGCAATCCAGCGCCGCGCGCCGAATTTTTCCAGCAGCAGATTGGACGGCACCTCGAAGAAAAAATACGCAATGAAAAATATCCCGGCGCCGAAGCCGAATGCGCTCGCGGAAAGCCCAAGATCCTTGTTCATTTGCAACGCGGCAAAACCCACGTTGACGCGGTCCAGATACGCGACGAAATAACAGACAACCAGGAACGGGACGAGCCGGGTCGTCACACGCGCCAGAGTACGGGTCTCAATCTCCATGAACGCTCCCCTTAACGAGAAACCCTAAGCGGGCCAATGTGGGTCATCGATGCATGAGCGGCGATTCGCTCAGGTAGCCACAGAGTAGTCGTCCGAACGCCGGCGGCAAAGCGTTTTCTGTGTACGGTGCATTCATCGCAAGCCGCGCCGCCGTACCCACTAGCGAGCCGTGCGTAGAAACCCCAATGACGCGCCATGCTCGTTATCCGATCAGACTCAGCCGTACCGTTCGCGCCAGTTCGTCGAGCTGGAACGGCTTGCGCAGAATGCTGCAACGCCGCACCGCGAGACGTGAAATATCGACGTCGGCGTAACCTGTCGCGAGGATGACCGGCAGGTCATCTCGCACCTCGCGCGCCGCGGCAATCACGTCGATGCCGTTCATGCCCGGCATCGCGAAGTCGACCATCAAAAGATCGGGCCGGTCACCCACGAGCCGTCCCAAACCCGTCTTGCCGTCGTGCGCTTCGGTCACCACGTAGCCGAGCATCTTGAGCGAGTCGACCAGCATGCCGCGTACTTCGTTGTCGTCCTCGACGACCAGAATCCGCTTGATGCCTTCGACCTTCTGCTCAACCGCCGAAACCGATTCGGACTCCGATGCGACAGGTTCGCGCATCGGCAACCACAGGCGCACCGTGGTGCCGTGCCCCTCTTCGCTTTCGACGCGCGCCGTGCCGCCTGCCTGGCGCGCGATGCCGTACACCTGACTCAAGCCGAGGCCGGTGCCCTTGCCGATCGGCTTGGTGGTGAAGAACGGATCGAACACGCGCGAGATCACGTCGGCGGGAATGCCCGAACCGGTATCGCTGAATTCGGCCACCACGTATTGACCGTCGGCGAGCGTGGGATCCGGCGCCATGCGCCGGCTGACGTGAACCGTGAGCGTGCCGCCACCGGGCATCGCGTCGCGCGCATTGATGGCGAGATTGAGAACGGCAAGCTCGAGCTGGTTGGCGTCCGCCTCGGTCCACAGCGCTTCGGCGTCGAAGTTCGTGATGAACTGGATGGTCGAGCCGAGCGAGACGGTGATGATGTCGCGCATGCCCTGCAGCAGCGCCACCACGTCCACCGCTTTCAGATCGAAGTTGCTGGTGCGCGAGAAGGTCAGCAACTGGCCGGTCAGTTTCGCGCCCCGCTCCGTGGCGCGCTTGGCGGTGGCGGCCATGGTGCGCACGCGGTCGTCGTCGCTGACGCGCGCAATCAGCTCCGCGTTGACCATGATGACGTTGAGCAGGTTATTGAAGTCGTGCGCAATGCCGCCGGTCAACTGGCCGAGCGCCTCCATCTTTTGCGACTGCACCAGCACCGCCTGAACCTTGGCCCGCTCGTGAATCTCTTTCATCAGGCGGTCATTGGCGGAAGCGAGTTCATGCGTGCGCTCGGCGATCCGGCTTTCGAGCGAATCGTTCAGTTGCACGAGCGCCTCCTGGGCCTCGATGCGTTGCGCGAGATGCTGGCGCGAGACGTCCAGATGTTGCCGCGAATCGTACTGGCGGATGCGCGCGCGCAGCGACGACATCACAGCGCGGCGCAGCGTTTCGGAACTGAGCGGCCGTTCGAGCACGACGACGTTGCCGAGCCGCTCGAGCACCTCGAGGCCGCTTGCCGAACGCCGCGCGGCGCGCTCGCCCGCCAGCAGGATGATCGGGAAATCGGACCACGCGGGCTGGGCATCGAGCCAGCCGAACAACGGTGCGGCCAGATCGGCCGCCAGCGCCTCTTCCGTGATCAGCGCGGCGCCTGCCCCGTTGTTGAGCTCTGCGGTCAAGGCGTGCGTATCGGCGCAGCGCTCGCAATCGCGGCCGTCCTTGTTGAGCACCTCGGCAATCACGTCGGCATCGCGGCCGAACGGCGCGAGGACCAGAATGCGGCGCTCCATGGATCGATTAGCCTGCACGGGCAATCACACCCTCCACAGGAGAGAGCATCGCGGTCCTGCCCCTGTACGACGGCAAACCGGTTAGCACACCTTCGAAGTCGCGCAAGGCTTCGCCCACTTCCACGCCGTCGTTGCCGAGGCGGAACTGGCGAATCGAGCGCTCGTGGGCAATTGCCCGGCTCTTGACGGTGGCAATCGCGGTCAGCACTTCGCCGTCGTGCTCGAAGTAGCGGAACAGCACCACGACATCGCTCAGGTAACTGATGTCGATATCGTTCTGCACTTCGCCGATGATGCCGTGCTGACCGAGCACCAGCATCGTGATGGCGCCCTGCTGGTTCAGATAGCCCAGCAGTTCGTGCATTTGCAGCAGCAGATAGCGTTCGCCGGGCATCGCCTGCAGGTAGGCGTTCAAGCTGTCGATGGCGACATACTTCATGCCGCGCTTCTCGACCGCATTCCGGACGTCGCTGGCGAACTCGCCCGGCGACATTTCCGCCGGATCGATCTGCCGCACCGTTAGCAATCCTGCTTCAATATGCGGCGTCAGATCCATGCCGAGATTCACCGAGCGCAGCAACAGCGTATTGAGCGTCTCGTCGAACAGATAGTAGATACAGCGCTCGCCGCGCCTGAGCGCAGCCAGGAGGCACGACACCACCGTGGTGGTCTTGCCGACGCCCGAAGGTCCGATCATCAGCGCGCTGGTGCCCGGAATCAGCCCGCCGCCGAGGAGCGCATCGAGGCGCGCCGTACCCGTGCTGCGCGGCTGCGAATCGAACTCCGCATGATGTTCGGCCGCCACCAGACGCGGATAGACGTGGATGCCGCCGGTATCCAGGGTGAAGTCGTGAAAGCCTTCGCGAAACTTGATCCCGCGCATCTTGGCGATGCGCAGGCGGCGCCGGTTGCCGCCGTAATCGTGGGCAAGGCTGTCGAGGCTGATCACCCCGTGCGCAATGCTATGCAGTTGCAGGTCGCCCGGTTCCGACGAGTTGTCGTCGAGCAGCAGCACGGTGCATTCGCGCGTCGCCAGGTAGCGCTTCAAGGCGAGAATCTGCCGCCGGTAGCGCAGCGGATTCTGCGAGAGCAGCCGCAATTCGGACAGACTGTCGAGGACGATGCGCACCGGCTTGAGTTCGTCGACCTGCTGGATCACAACCCGCACGGTCTCGCCGAGTTCGACTTCGGCGGGCTGCAAAACGGTTTGCTCGTAGCGCGGATCGAGGCCCTCGTCCGACAGCAGTTCGACGATCGTGAACTTGCTGACGTCCCAGCCGTGGCTCGCCGCCACCGAAATCAATTCAGCCTTGGTTTCGGAGAGCGTGATGTACAGGCCCGCCTGTCCTTCGGCAGCCCCCCTCAGTAAAAACTGCAAGGCCAAGGTCGTTTTGCCCGTGCCTGGCGCACCCTCGACGAGGTACATGCGGTGCGGCGTCAAACCGCCGCCCAGTATGTCGTCGATCCCATCAATCCCCGAGGAAAGGCGCTCCGCACGCTGCTTCGCTATGTTGTCTACCATGATGTGGCGTCACGATCTGACGTAAATAGTGGAAATGGTCCGGCCGCGACGAGTCAAAATTTCCACTCGCCTACCCGGCCAGCGCCACTCTTCGAGCAAATTGCGGGCCAAGCCGGTTCATGGGCATGCGCGGCAGCTCGCCTTCGCTTGCGTCGAAAAGCCCGAACTCGGTCTTGCAAATCGCGCCCGTCCGCTAGCGGTTTTATTCAGGATTGACGACATCGGCGATTGGGCTTTCAATCCGTTTGCGTGGCAACTTATGTTCGTACTCGCCTTCGCGGTGGCCAAACGCTTCGTGCCGACGCAGCCACTGCCCGGCACGTTTAAACCCAATCTCCCGGTGGACCGTGTGATCGATTTCCTCGCCATTCTCTGCGTCGCGGCCCGGCTGATGCGCGCCGCCATGCAAGGCGCCAGGTGCGGATGACTACGAGGGCGGCAGGACGCGTGAGACTCGCGCGCCGCGCAGCATGGCGGCGCGCGTGCGTGAGCCTCGCGCTGCTCGGCGCGACGCTGCTATTCGCACCCCCGGCAGCCATGGCGCTGTCGATGGAGGCCGCGCCGCTCGCCGCGCAATGCGCGCCGCTGGCCGGCGCGATGCTGCCCGCCCGGCTCATCGCCTTGCCGACCCGCGGCGTGCATATCGACAGCGCGACGATGATTCCCGCCACCGCCAGCGGCAACCAGAGCGGCGAGTTTTGCCGCATCACCGGCAGCATCAAGGCCGTCGAAACCAGCACGCCCGATATCCACTTCGACCTGAACCTGCCGGTGCGCTGGAACGGCCGGGCGCTGCAACTGGGTGGCGGCGGCTATGACGGTGTAGTGGTGAGCGGCCTCGGCGTGATGCCGTTCTCGCCGGTCCACGCACCGCTCGCCGAGGGCTACGCGACCTTCGGCGACGACTCCGGTCATACCGGCAACTCCGCGTTCGCCGAGTTCGGTCTCGTCAACGAGGCGGTGATCAATTTCGGCTACGCGCATCTGAAGAAAACCCACGACGCCGTGCTTGCCTTGATCGAGCGCGTGTACGGGCGGCCACCGGAGAAGATGTACTTCGCCGGCGGCTCGACCGGTGGCCGCGAAGGCTACACGGTGATACAGCGCTTTGCTGACGACTACGACGGCGTGATCGCGAACTCACCCGCGCTCAACTTCTCGGGCGTGCGTCTGCTTGGCGTCGCGCTCGGCCACGCCGAGTACGGCGTGCCGGGCGGCTACGTGCCGCCCGCGTTGCTCGAGCGGGTCTATCAACGCACGCTGGAAATGTGCGACAAGCTGGACGGCGTGGCCGACGGCATCGTCAGCGACGTGGAAGGCTGCCGCCGGCACGAGCAGGAGATCATCGATTCGCTGCGCTGCCCGGCGGACGCGGCAACCGCGCCGTTGGCCAATGACGACGCGTGCCTCACGGAGCCGCAGATCGCGACGCTGCTGGTCCTGCGCGACGGCCTCGCGCTACCCTACCCGCTCGCATGGAACGCGAACCGCTACACCGGCTACAACGTGCTGGAGGGCACGCGCCTGACCGGTGTGCTCGGCCTTGCGCACGATCCGGTGCGGCTGCCGTCGCCGACCTTCCAGGCGAACGGCTACCTGTTCACCCAGGGCGACAGCTACCTGCGCTATTTCATCACTCAGGACGCGACGTTCAATTCCATCAACTTCGACCTGCTGCATCCGGGCCACTACCAGCGGCAACTGTTCGCGCTGTCGCAGACGATCGGCGCGCTGGACACCAACCTCGCCCGCTACATCGCGCGCGGTGGCAAGCTGATTACGCTGCAGGGACTCGCAGACGAAGTCATCAGCCCCAATCAGACCATTGCGTACCACGACGCGTTGATCGCGCGGTACGGCAGCGACAAGGTCGATTCGTTCATGCGGCTCTACATGGTGCCGGGCTATCAGCACGGCAATGGCGTATTCATTCCCTCAGTCGACCTGCTGAGCGCACTCGACAACTGGGTCACGCACGGCGTGTCGCCCGAGACGCTGACCGCGACCGATATCGCCGCGCCGACGAACGGACGCACGCGGCCGTTATGCAGGTATCCGATGTTTCCGCGCTATCTCGGCAAGGGCAACGTCAACCATGCGAGCAGTTTTACCTGCGTGGAACCGTAGCCCGCCGTCGCTCGCTTACCCTTACCCGCTGCGCCTTGACTTCATTGAATTTGGGCGTACCGTAAACAGAACCACCGCACGTTTTGCCGAGCCGGAACTCGCAAGGAAAGACCATGGGCAATCGCTATGACCGCTCACGCCTGTCGCGTTCGTTCACTTACAAAGGCATTCAGTACCATCCCGGCATGCTCGTCGTTCTAGCCGCCCAGGTCGTCTGCCTCGCCGCCTTCTCGTTCGCCGCCAATCTTCTGACTCATGACAAATGGCTGTCCGTGATGCTCGGCTTCAGCCTGCTGTTCGGACTGATTCTGTCGCTCGGTTTTTTCGGCACCTGGAGTCAGTTCCGCGACGATATCGACCTATGGACGTTTCTCAACACCAATCCGGTGGAGTCGGCCGTGGCGATTGCCACGGCCGGCGAAGTCATCGCCATCATGATGGTGGCCCCGGTCACCTGAGGCCTTTAACTGCGCGACGGCAGGAGGGCACGCACCGACGGCGTGCATGCGGGTGTGGTCAGTTGAACTGGTGGCTTATGGAATCAGCCACAGCGCCGCACCGTAAATGACCAGCGACACCGCAAAGGTCACAGCCGTGTAGCCCATCACGCGCTGGATGCGAATGCCCGCAATCGCCACCACCGGCACCGCCCAGAACGGCTGCAGCATGTTCGAGACGTTTTCGGCCATCGCCACACCCATGGCGGTGCGCGGCACGGACGCATGCAGGCTCAGCGCCGCCGGCAACACGAACGGCCCCTGCACCGCCCAGTGGCCGCCGGCGCTCGGAATCAGCAAGGTGATGATGAGCGAACTCAAATAGCTCAGCACCGGCAGCGTCACCGGCGTGGCGATTGCCACGAAGGTCTTGGCGATCGTCGATGCCAGCCCGGTCCCCGTCATGATGCCCATGATGCCGCCGTACACCGGATACTGCAGCAGCATCGAACCGGTCTGCCGCGCGGCACGGCGAATCGCATCCGCGTAGGCGATCGGCGTGCGCTGCAGCGCGAGGCCCACCAGCAGGAAGATCAGGATCGTGGTGTTGATGTCCAGCTCGAAGCCCTTCGCAGACCAGGTCATCGCAAGATAGCCGATGCCCAGCGCGAGCAGGATCAGCGTGCCCAGCATCGAGCGCTCGGCACGGGCCGCGAACGAGCTCGGCAATGCGCCGCGGGCATGCGGGTCGGCGTCGGACGCGGCGTTGGCATTCGCGCCCGCCTTTGCGTCGCTCCCCGCTTCCGGCGCCGTTTCGCTGAACGCGACGATATGTTCGGGCTTCGGATGCATGCGGATGAAGATCGCGGTCATCACGACCACCACCAGCACCGTCGGGATGAAGACGAACGGCGCGAACACGGTCTGGCTCAACGGAATCACCTGGCCGGTGGCCTTCTCCACCAGGTTCAGGGCATTGCCGTGCGAGGCCTGGGACAGTGCGATGGAGCTCGACAGGCCACTATTGCAGACCGACCAGGCCGAATAGCTACCCGCGACGAGCCACGCAAAATCCACCTTCACGCGCCTGGCGATTTCACGCGACAGCAGCGCCCCCACGATCAGGCCGAGCCCCCAGTTGAGCCATGCAGCTACCGCGACGATCGGAAACACCAGCAGCGCGGCCCGCGCCGGCGTATGCACGCCCGCGGCCATCGCCCGCAGGCCACGCTGCACGAGCGGTGCTTCGGCGATCGCGTAGCCGGTGGCGAGAATCAGGATCATCTGCAGCGCGAAGCCGAGGATGTTGAAGGTGCCGCCGTACCAGGAAGCGAGGATCACCGGCAACGTGGCGTGCGGCGCAAACGCGAAGGCCAGCAGGATGACCACCAGAGTCAGGCCGATCGACAGGACGAACGGGTCCGGCATAACCTGCTCGAACACGTAGACGAGACCCGCAACGACGCCGCGCCGGCGCTCACTGGGGTGGGGATGGGGGTGGGCTGAACCGGTTTCGTTGTTGTCCATGATGTCTCTTCCTCTGGCCGCGTCCCGTCGGGCGGCATGTCTCACGAGCCGCGCCTCAGACGCGCGCTGAGGGTCGGCAAATGCAGCATACGCGCACGCCGGTGCGCTGTATTCGCGGCACGAACCCTACCTGATTTCCAGATTTGCTGCAGTGGCGCCGGCATAGCGGACAGACGCATGCGAAGCGCGAGCGAAGCCCTGCCCGGGCGGGCAAACGCGAGCGAGTTTGTCTGGAGAATGGATGCTGCGAGGAAGGGGAAAAGACTGAGGGCAGCCCATGGCTGCCCTCGTGGCGATGCTTAGAACGCGGTCCCGATCTGGAACTGGAACTTCTGGTACTGGTCGCCGGCGTGCTTGACGAGCGGGAAGCCCAGACTGAGCTTGAGCGGCCCGATCGGCGAGATCCACGCGAGACCCGCACCGTACGCGTAACGCAGACCGTTCGCACCCACGCTGTTGCCTTCCGTACCCCAGACGTTACCGCCGTCGAAGAACGTGAAGACGCGCAGCGTGCGGTCGTAGCCGGTGCCCGGCAGCGGGAACGTCAGTTCGATGTTACCCACCAGCATCTTCGAACCGCCGATCGGATCGCCCGTCGACGCGTCGCGCGGACCCAGCGAGCTCGGCTCATAGCCGCGCACCGAACCGATACCGCCTGCGTAGTAGTTCTTGAAAATCGGGTACGGCTTGCCGTCGAGGCCGTTACCGTAACCGCCCTGGAAGTTCAGGCCCAGCACGAAGCCGCGCGCGAACGAGTAGTAATACTGCGCCTGCAGGTCGGCCTTATAGTAAGGCGTACTGCCGATCGGCGAACCCCATTCGGCGTTCGCTTGCGTGAAGTAACCGCGGCTCGGTACCAGCGCGCTATCGCGATTGTCGCGCGACCAGCCTACCGTCAGTGGGACGTTGTTCGACACGCGGCCGAAGTCGTTCACGTAGTCGATATAGCTTTGCGGCGTGGTCGAGTCGACGTCGAGGCGGTTCTGCTCGAAGCCGAGGCCGAAGTACACCATGTCCGATTCGGAGAACGGAATACCGAACTTCATATCCGCGCCGGCGGTAATGATCCGGAAGCTGGTGTCGGTCGTGTTCGAGTAGTACAGCGGCTCGCTGGTGCGGTAGTAGACGTCGGTAATGCGCTTGATGCCGTCCACCGTGAAGTACGGGTCGACCTGCGTCACCGTCAGCGTACGGAACGTGGTTGCCGTGTTGACGTTGACCGCGAGACTCGTACCCGAGCCGAACACGTTGTCCTGCGAAACGCCCGCCGAAATGATCGGGCCTTCGCCGGAACCGTAGCCCAGACCCAGCGTGACCGAACCGGTCGGCTTTTCCGTGACCTTGACGTCCACGTCCACCTGGTCAGCCGTGCCTTCCACCGGCACCGTCGTCACGTCGACGTCGGTGAAGTAGCCGAGACGGTTGATCCGGTCTTTCGACAGCGCGAGGCGGCTCGAGTCGAACCACGAGCTTT
>Ga0302228_10000510_pt1 | contig 31833 bp, 28 predicted proteins | sample II_Palsa_N1_2_FD_193519 | JGI IMG/M metagenome (GOLD analysis project Ga0302228, IMG submission 193519) | Peat permafrost microbial communities from Stordalen Mire near Abisko, Sweden - II_Palsa_N1_2 | ecosystem: Environmental > Terrestrial > Soil > Palsa > Peat permafrost | place: Sweden... | reverse complement strand
CGCATCGCTGCCGAGTCGTCGATTGCCAGAATGTGCCTGATCATTAAAACCTCGCTGCGCTCACTATGGATCGCCCGACTGCGCGCCGCATAAGCGGCTGCGCGGGCCGGGCCATCATGTCCTTCACTTCGGCGCCACGCTGGGCGCCTTTGGAGCAACCGTTACCGGTTGCGCAATTTGTTGCAGCAGCGGCTGTTGTGCTGAACCGGCTGCGTCGTCCGACAAGGTGGTCGTGGTCGAGTCGTCGTGCATCATCGCGTCCTCCGACTTCTTGTTCAGAACCAGAATGCTGATGCGGCGGTTTTCCGGATCGAGCGGATCGGTCTTGTTCAGGTTCTGCGACGACGCCATGCCGATCACGCGCATCACCTTCGGCTCGTCCATGCCGCCTGCGATCAGCTCGCGGCGCGACGCGTTCGCGCGGTCCGCCGACAGCTCCCAGTTGCTGTAACCCTTTTCGCCGCCGGCGTACTGCACGGCGTCGGTGTGGCCCTGCACGATGATGCGGTTCGGCACATCGTTCAGCGTGTGGCCGATTTCTCGCAGGATGTCGCGCATGTACGGCTGGACCTCGTCGCTGGCGGTGTCGAACATGGGCCGTTTCTGCGAGTCCACGATCTCGATGCGCAGACCCGTCAAAGTCGAATCGATGCGGATCTGTTGCTTGAACTGGCGCAGGACGGGATTCGCTTCGATCGCGGCCATCAGCTTGATCTGCAGGTCGTGCAGGCGCACCTGCTCCTGACGTTCGAGCTGGCCTTGCATCTGCTTCACCGCGTCTTCGTCGTTGCGCGCGGTGGTACGGTCGGCGCGGCTCATCGAACCGTCGCTCTGACGCGTGATGCCCTGCTCATCTGTCGAGATATCGCGTCCGCCGCCCTTCAGGATGCTCGAATCCTCGGCGCTGCGATCGCCGCCCCACAGGGTGATCTTCAGCGGCTGGTTGAAGTAGTCCGCAATGCCGCGCAACTGCACCGTGGTCGCCGAACTGAGCAGCCACATCAGCAGGAAGAACGCCATCATCGCGGTCATGAAGTCCGCGTAGGCGAGCTTCCACGCGCCGCCGTGATGGCCCGCCTTCTTCGGCGCGGCGCGCTTGACGACAATCGCGCGGTCTTTATCCTTGCTCATCGAATCAGTCCCTGGTCCGCGTCATTACTTGGCTTTCACGCGGCGCACGTGCTCTTCCAGCTCGGCGAACGACGGACGTTCAGTCGAGAAGAGCACCTTGCGGCCGAATTCGACGGCGATCGCCGGCGCATAGCCATTTAGACTTGCGAGAATCGTCACCTTGATGCACTGGAACATCTTGGTCGACTCGGCGACGCGCTGTTCCGCGACGCTCGAAAGCGGCCCAATCAGCCCATACGAAAGCAGAATGCCGAGGAAGGTGCCGACCAGCGCCTGGGCGATCATCTCGCCGAGCACGGCAGGCGGTTTGTCGGCGGAGGCCATGGTGTGCACCACGCCCATCACCGCCGCGACGATCCCGAACGCCGGCATGGCGTCGCCGACCTTGGCAAGCGCATGCGCCGGCGCCTCACCTTCGGTGTGATGGGTTTCGATTTCCTCGTCCATCAGGCTTTCGATTTCGAACGCATTCATGTTGCCGCCGACCATCAGCCGCAGGTAGTCGGTCAGAAACTCGATGATGTGGTGGTCGGCGAGGATCTTCGGATACTGGGTGAAGATCGGGCTCTTCGACGGATCGTCGATATCGGCTTCGAGCGTCAGCGTGCCCTCTTTGCGCGCCTTCGCCAGCAGGACGTACAGGAGCGCCATCAGCTCCATATAGACGTCCTTGTTGTATTTGGAGCCCTTAAACAGGGTCGGAAGCACGCCCAGCGTCGATTTGATCGTTTTCATCCCGTTACCGAGGACGAATGCGCCGACGCCGGCGCCTCCGATCATCAGCAATTCGACTGGCTGCATCAGCGCGCCCAAGTGCCCGCCTTCCAGCGCATAACCGCCGAAAACGGACAACAGCGTCACGAGTGTTCCCACGAAAATCAGCACAGCCGAGCCCTCACAAGGAAGCGACGGAGACCGTCGTTAAACTGGTTTACGGCAACGGAGCGGAAAACTTTGGTGGAAAAGCAAGTTGGAGAGCCGGTGTAAACCACAGGCACGCGGTAGAGGCCCAGCCGGGGCGCCGGGCTGCGCTGCAAGCGGGGCGGGCGTGCCCGCCCCGCGGCTCAAAGCTCCAGTTCGGCGAGCTGGCTCGCGCGCACCTTCGCTTCGGCAACTTTCTTTGTCTTACCGGCGCGGGAGGGCGGCTGGCACAGTCCGCAGACAAAGGCGTGCTGCGGGTCGTGCGCATGCGCGACGAAGTGGCCGCCGCAGCGGCAGCACGGCGTCATTTGCAGCATGCCGGAGTCGAAAAAGCGCACGAGGGTCCACGCCCGGGTCAGGCTGAGCACCGGTTCGTCGTCGTGCAGCTTGACGTGTTCCTGGTAGAGCCGGTAGCTCTTGACGATCGACTGGATCGTCTCGCAGCCGCCGTGGTCGGCCATGAAGCGGTAGATGTTGTAGAACAGCGAGGAATGGAAATTCGGCTGCCAGGTCATGAACCAGTCCGTCGAGAACGGCAGCATGCCCTTGGGCGGCGAGACCCCCTTCAATTCCTTGTACAGCTTGATCAGCCGGTCGCGCGACAGGCTCGTCTCGGCCTCGAGCAATTGCAGGCGCGCGCCGAGTTCGATCAGTTCGATCGCCAGGGTGATTTCCCTGACTTCGAGAATTACGCTTTTAGTGGCCATCCGCTTGGCTTCCCGCATCCTGGTCGTGCTGGTTGGCATTGCTGCCGTGGAGTACCGGCATCAGCCGATCTGCTCGACGGGCTGGCTAGCCATCAGGATCGCGGAATGCGCCTGAGAAATGGCGCTGGTCTTGCCCTTGTCCGCAAGCGTGGACAGGACAGCGTGGTCATCGAAGCGGAAGCGGCATAGCACCTGGCTGGATGCGGCCAGCTTGACGGTCTGCGCCAGAGACAGATTGGCAATGACGTCGGCCAACTGATCCGAAATGCCCATGCGGAACATGCCCATAGGTTTGTCTTCACGCAGCAGACGCTGAGCGAGCAGGAGATAAGAAAGATTCACTTCCCTTATCTCATTGAGCATGTCACTTGTGGTGCTCATGATTCCCCCGAGTCGATCTGGCTGGTCAGGCCGTTACGGAAACGTTTGCTCGATCGCGCGCACTACATCCGCCCGAACGGCCCGTTTATGGTCTTGCCAGCATTGTGTCCAAAGGGAAAGCGAACGGAAATCGGACAGACACCCCATCTGGATGACGGATTCATCCATAAATGATGTAGGAATTTTTCCTACAAAGCAGCGGTCTGAAAGAGGGTTGAAAGCTCAGGCGGGATTTGGGGGCACGACCGGTGCGCGAATCCGGTGCGTTTCACGCACCGTCACCGGTGAGGCCGGATTATAGATGCTTTTCACACTGCGGCAACACGCGCTCGTTATGCGCGACGCATTGCGAGCCGCCGGACGCGATCCCACCCGGCTGCGGCACATGCCTTGCTGAGGGGTGTCATGCTGCCGACCTGCGATCCCGGAAAACCGCTGTAGAGAAGGCTTCGCGACCTGTAACGCAGCATGTTTCGCGCTGTAACAACATTAAGTGTTTGAAAAACAACTCGAATTGCGTCGGCCGATCCCGATAATGGCCTTAAGGGATAACCCGATGCAATGACGGGTTGCCTCCGGGCGGCGGGCTGACCGCGCCCGACCGTCCGCAAGGCATTCGCCCCTCGCTCGATCCGGGCGCCGCTGTGCGAAGCCGTTATGACCGCAACCATGTTGCACGGGACCGGAGTAAAGCGCCAGGCGCTCACCCCGGTCTACAAAGGAGAGTACGTATGCGAATCGCACAAATCGCGCCTTTATACGAAGCTGTTCCGCCGAAGTTCTACGGCGGCACCGAACGTGTCGTGTCCTACCTGACCGAAGCGCTGGTCGAGCTCGGCCACGATGTGACACTGTTTGCGAGCGGCGATTCGGTCACCTCCGCCAAGCTCGAAGCGGCCTGGCCGCGCGCGCTGCGCCTCGACCCGACGGTGCGCGACGCCATGGCGCCGCACGTCCTGCTGATGGAGCGGGTGCGCAGCATCGCTCACGAATTCGACGTGCTGCACTTCCACCTCGACTATCTGCCGTTCCCGCTGTTCTCGACGCTCGACACGCCGTTCGTCACGACGCTGCACGGCCGTCTGGACCTGCCCGAGCTGCAGCCGATCTTCGACACCTTCTCGCAAGCGCCGGTGGTGTCGATCTCCGATTCGCAGCGCCTGCCGCTCAAACAGGCGAATTGGCTCAACACGATTTATCACGGCCTGCCGGCGCAACTGCTCACGCCGCAGCCGCACAAGAAGCCCGAATATCTGGCGTTCCTCGGCCGTATCTGTCCGGAGAAGCGCGTCGATACAGCTATCAAGATCGCTGCACAAAGCGGTTTGCCGCTGAAGATCGCCGCCAAGGTGGACAAGGTCGACCAGGAATACTTCAAGACGGAGATCGAGCCGCTGCTGTCGCAGGCGCACGTCGAATTCGTCGGCGAGATCAACGAAGCGCAGAAGCCGGAGTTCCTGTCGGGCGCCAAGGCGCTGCTCTTTCCGATCGACTGGTCCGAACCGTTCGGGCTGGTGATGATCGAATCGATGGCGTGCGGCACGCCCGTGATCGCCTTTAACCGCGGCTCGGTACCCGAGGTGATCGATCACGGCGTGACGGGCTTTGTCGTGGAAGACGTGCAAGGCGCCGTGGCCGCCCTGCAACGGCTGGACGAGTTGTCGCGTACGGATATCCGCGCCCAGTTCGAACGCCGCTTTAGCGCGAAGACCATGGCGCAAAACTATCTGGACGGCTATACCGCGCTTATCGAAGCGGAACGCCGCCCGCTGTTGCGCCGTGTCGCAGTGGGTTGAAGCGTCTCCGGGCGTTGGATTGCGCGGAAAAACCCTATGTGAATCGTTTGCGCGAGCGCAAACGCGTCGATAAGCCCCGCATCTTCTAAAAGCCGCCTTTGAAAGGCGGCTTTTTTAACCGGTAAATTCCGCCACAAATCTGATACATATTGCGCAACGAATAGCCTCCCGGGCGTCATTAACCTTCAGGAAGCTTTCACAGCGAAAATGATCTATTGCGACTAAACCTGCTCGATCAGAAAGCGCTCGCGATTCTTGCCGGCAATCCACTTGGGCGGCTTGCCGCGCCCACTCCACGTGTTGCCCGACTTCGGATCCTGGTACCGCGGCGGCAGCGGCGCCTTCTTGGGCGGGCGGCCGCGCCGCGCCGCGACGGCAAAGCCCAGGTCCTGGGCCGTCAAGCCGTATTCGGCGATCTTGCCGCGAATCTCCTCGATCACATTGCCGAGTTCGGTACGCCGCGCTTCGTCCGCCTGCGCCTGCAATCTGGCGATCTGCGCCTTAAGCTCTGCATATTGCGACATTTCACTTCTCCCTTTTTGTAGAACGCATTGTCACGGAGACTAGCCGCAATTAGCGAATTTCGCAATGGACACTAATACTCACAATTCACGAAATCGTCTGATAATTTATTAATGCCGCGTGAATTGTTAAATCAGTCTGTGCTTTACCGCGAAATAATCCCGGCCACAAACCACCACATTGACAATTCTTGACACCTGATTCGACGATATTTGCCTAAAATTTCGCGCTCGGAGGTGTGCACCTGAATAACCCTGTGCCGCTGCCAGCAAGTCAAACTTTTTAGGATTCCATATCATGCAGTTGTCAAAGCGCCTCGCTGCCGAGTTGTTCGGCACCTTCTGGCTTGTCCTCGGGGGCTGCGGCAGCGCCGTCCTCGCCGCTAATTTCGCCGGCCCGGTACACGGGCTGGGGATCGGCTTCGTGGGCGTTTCGTTCGCGTTCGGCCTGACGGTGCTGACCATGGCGTATGCCATCGGCCACATTTCGGGCTGCCACCTGAATCCGGCGGTGAGCGTCGGCTTGACCGTGGCCGGCCGGTTCCCGGCGCGCGACCTCGTGCCGTATATCGTCGCGCAGGTGGTGGGCGCGGTGCTCGGCGCGCTGGTGCTGTCCCTGATCGCCACCGGCAAGCCGGGCTTCGACCTGGTGGCAAGCGGCTTTGCCAGCAACGGCTACGGCGACCGCTCGCCGGGCCACTACTCGCTGATGGCCGCGTTCGTCTGCGAAGTGGTGATGACCGCCGTCTTCCTGTTCGTGATTCTGGGCTCGACCGACAAGCGCGCGCCGGCCGGCTTCGCGCCCATCGCCATCGGCCTGTGCCTGACGCTGATCCACCTGATCTCGATTCCTGTCACCAACACCTCGGTCAATCCAGCGCGGTCGACGGGACCGGCACTGTTCGTCGGCGGCGCGGCGGTGGACCAGCTCTGGCTGTTCTGGGTGGCGCCCATCCTCGGCGCGGTCATTGCCGGCTTCCTGTACCCGGCCATCGCGGAAAATCGCGCAACCGGCAACTCGCGCGCGGCGCTGGCCGATTGATGCGTAGTAGCTGACGCTATGCGTAGTGGCTGACGCATTGGTGGGCTAATCGGCAAAGCGGGCGCTACAGCGCCCGCTTTGCTTTTGCCGCCACCGGTCCTGCGACCGATCCGCAGCAAACCAGAGGGGCACTGCTAGAATCGTCCGACTTTCATACGGCTCGCAAAGAGGCTCCCGATGACCCGTTCCCGCCGATTCCTGTCTGGCGCCGCACTCTGGCTCGCCGCTTCGTGCGGTGCGGCGCTGCTGCCCGCCACGGCGCATGCGGCCGGCTCTCCTGTGGCCGACACGCCAGTGGCCGGACATCCCGTTGAAACACTGGTGTTCGTCCGTCACGGCGAGAAGCCGGCGCAGGGCTTCGGCCAGCTCGATTGCCAGGGCCTCAACCGCTCGCTGGCGCTGCCCGCGGTCATTGCGGCCAAGTTCGGCAAACCCGATGCGATCTTCGCGCCCGACCCGGGCCAGCAGAAGGACGACAGCGGACACCCGTACTACTACGTCCGCCCGCTGGCAACCATCGAGCCCACCGCGATTCAATTCCAGCTACCTGTGCAAACGCCTTATGGCTTTGCGCAGATCGACAAGCTGGGCGCTGCGCTGGTCGACCCCGCGTATCGCAACAAGCTGGTGGTGGTGGCGTGGGAGCACAAGCTGATCGAGAAGCTGGTGCGGCAGATCGTGAGCGCCCATGGCGGCAACGCCAGCGATGTCCCGAAGTGGCACAGCGACGACTTCGACAGCATCTATATCGTCAAGCTCGACTGGCAAGACGGCACGCCGCACGCGACGTTCCAGCATAGCGTGGAGGGGTTGAACGGACGATCCACGGATTGCCCGTGCGCCGCGCTGCCGCCGGCGGCCGCATCAGGCGCGGCGCCCTGACATCAGCGGCGCCTTACGACGCCACTTCGTCGTTCAGGGCGAATAATTTGCGCAGATGATGCGCGACGCCCGCGTCGAAGTTGTTGCCGATGCGCGGCACATTCGGCAGACGCGTGATGAGGTCCGGATTGGCGTTGTTCATCATGAACGGATGGCCGGCGGTTTCCAGCAGGTCGATGTCGTTCATGTTGTCGCCGAACGCGACGCAGCGGGCGGCATCCACGCCGAGGCGCTCGAGCACAAACTTCAGCGCGCGGCCCTTCGACACGTTCGATGTCATGACTTCAAGACAATCCGGCAGCGAGTAGGTGACGTACAGCGCGTCGCCGAACTCGCGTTGCAGATTTGCCGCGACCGCCGCGAGGTCGGCGGTCTCGCCGATATACAGGGCCTTGGCGATACCGGCGCCGTCGTGCCGCTGCAAATCGGTCACGGCGTAGCCAAAGCCCGAATCCTGATGCAGGCGCAATAATTCCGGCGCTTCGCGGTCGATCAGCCATTCCTGATCGGCGAACAGGTTGACGATCACCCGGCCGTGCGCGCCGACAATCTCCGGCTGCACGAGGCGATGGACGGCGGCGGGCGGAAGATCGTCCGCGTAGATTCTCGTGTCGTCCGGGGCGTGCACGCGCGCACCGTTCGACGTGATCAGGTAAGGACGGATGCCCAGCAGGTCGCGAATGCCCGCCACGTCGCGGTAGTGGCGGCCCGTCGCGATGACGAAGTGCAGACCCTCCGCCTCCAGCCGACGCACCGTGGCGACGGTGAACGGATCGAGCTGATGGTCGCCGTTGAGCAGGGTGCCGTCGAGATCGGTGGCGATGACTTTGTACATGGTGTGGGCGGCCGGCGGCGTAAAGGGGTCTATTTTAGCGTCGCTTTCAAGGCTTTCGTCGCCGCTTCGCGCTGCGCCAGTTGCAAACCGCCGTGCGCGGAGTCGGCCAGCGGCGCACGCAAGCGCACCTCATAACGCTGCGGCACGTAAGCGCGCAGCGGTGCGCCGAGTCCGCCGCACAGGGCAACCGGCAACGTGCCGGACGGATCCAGCGCCGCAATCATCTTGCCGATTTCCTCGCCCGCTTCGGCCAGCAGGCGCGCGACGAACGGATGGCCCGCGTGAGCAAGCACCACCGGCGCGAGGCTCGCGTAAGCGGTCTGATTGGTCGCGCACAGCCAGACGATCAGGCTGTCGCGGTCGTGCGCCCCCACCCGTTCGAGCAACGCCTGCGCGAATTCGTCCAGTGGGACGCGGCCGTCGAGCGCCTGCTGCGCGTGGACGATGGCACGCAAGCCGAGCCACGCGCCGCTTGCCTCGTCCCCCGAAGGGAAGCCGAAACCGCTGGCGATGCGGCATTCGCCCTCGCCGTCCGCCGCTGCCGCGATGCTGCCGGTGCCGAGCGTCACGATCACGCCATGTGCGCCACCGTGCGCGCCTAGCAATGTCGTGTAGGCGTCGCTCTCCACGGCAAGCCCGGCCAGCTTTGGCGCCTGCGCCCGAAACGCGGCGAGCCAGTCGCGATTATTGGCCCCGGCGAGCCCGCAACCGAGCACGCACTGCTCCCATTGCGGCGCGACGCCGGCCCGGTTGAACGCTTCGGCGCAACCCGCCTGGATTGACTGCCAGGCGCGCTCGATACCGAGTCCGAGGCCAGACGGCCCGCTTGCCGCCTGTGCCAGTTCGCGACCGTGCGCGTCGCCGAGCACCACGCGCGTGCCGCTGCCGCCGCCGTCGACGCCGATGAGAAAGAGATCTGTGTTCATCGAATGACTATCAGTGAAGAGTTGCCGCATAGCGTGGCAGGTCCATTTCGATCCGGCAACTGGCCGAACGGCCTAGTTGCAGCGCGAGAGCGTTCCGATATGCTGGCAGAGCCCGGACAAACCGGGATTTCGACACATGACCAAGCAGGAGCCGGAACGTGACACAGCGATGCAACTGGGCAACGAGCGAAGCGCTCGCACACTACCACGACACCGAATGGGGCGTGCCTTCACGCGACGATCGGCACCTCTTCGAAATGCTGGTGCTGGAGGGCGCGCAGGCCGGACTGTCGTGGTCCACGATCCTGAACAAGCGCAGCGGCTATCGTCGGGGGTTCGCGGACTTCGAGATCGACAAGGTGGCCCGCTTCACGCCGAAGCATGTAGATGCGCTGGTGCTCGACGAATCCATCGTGCGCCATCGCGGCAAGATTGAGGCGGCCATCACCAACGCGCGCGCGGTGCAGCAGATCCAGGCGGAACACGGCTCGCTGGCCAATTTCATCTGGTCCTTCGTCGATCAGACGCCGATCCAGAACGAATGGGCCTCGTACCAGCATGCGCCGGCCTCGACCGAAATCTCGGACGCCCTCAGCAAGGAACTCAAGCGCTACGGCTGCAAGTTCGTCGGCACGACCATCTGCTACGCGTTCATGCAAGCGGTCGGCATGGTCAACGACCATCAAACGGATTGCGACTGCCGCGCCCGCTGCGCGGCGCTCGGTAAAAAGGGGCGCAACCGGAAGGCGGGCTGAGGGCGGACCGAGGCTGAACTGCCCGCAAACCGAGGGTGTCCTGAGGACATATCGAGAGGCACCGAAGGCGACCCAGGAGCGGACCCAGAGGTCAGCCGAGCGCCGCTTGAGGACGCCTCGACGCCTGGCCCAATCCCGTGTGGTTTTCGCCACACTTCGGGCATGAAACTCAGCGTCTGCGGGAAAGTCCCGAGCGCGGCCCTGTCACCAGGCCGGAGCCTTACCCAGCTTGCCTTTGCAGGAAGTGCCCGGAACCCGCATCTCGCTCCTTCATGTCAAAATTGCGCCTATGTGCGCTACACCGCTACGTTTTTACCTGATTCAGTCGTTATAACAATTGAAGGGCGGCCACGTCGCTCGAACCACCCATGATTGACCGCTGCGCGCAGACGCAGGGGAGAACAACGATGAAAAATCCAGACTTCCTGACTCATCAGGAGATATTCGACCGGGCCGCCAGCCATCTGGACGGGCAAGGGCGCGCCGCGCTTCTGCCGCGCGGCGGCGGCGCCTATCGGGGTTACTGCGGTGGCTGCCCGGTCGGCAGCTTCATCAAGCCGCGCGATTACATGACAGCGATGGAAGGCATTCCGGTTCGCTATATCGGCAAGACGCCGGCGGAAGTGCCCGCCTATATGGATGTCGGCATCGTCGCGCTGAAAAAGGCGCTGCTGCGGGCACACATCAATATCTTCGACCCCGCCACCGTCGAGCTGCTTAGTTGCCTGCAAAACGTGCACGATGTCTTCGGCACGTGGGAATGGCACGAGCGGCTGGTGTCGATTGCTCGTCAGTTCGGCTTGTCCACCGCCCAGTTGAAGAACGCCGCCTGAGGGCGGCCGGGCGGCATCGCACCCTACAAAGCAAACGCACAAAGCAAAACGGCGATGTGGCTTCTTACGAAGCTCACACCGCCGTTCGGCTGTGCTTGAAAAGCGTGCTTAGTGCAGCTTTTTCGGCAGCTGTTGGCTGCGCAGGCGCTTGTGCAGGCGCTTCACAGCAGCCGCTTTCTTGCGCTTACGGGCCGTCGTCGGCTTTTCGTACGATTGGCGTTCACGCAGTTCTGCGATCAGGCCGTTCTTTTCGATTGCGCGACGAAAGCGGCGGATCGCCACTTCGAACGGCTCGTTTTCCTTCAGAAGAATCGTCGTCATGTAATTCCTAACTAAATCGCTGGATACGGGTAATTGCGCGGCGGCATACCGCTCACGCGCCGGTCCTCCGGTCGCTTCGATTTCATGGCCAATAACAGGAAAACGAAACCATGCACGAAGCGAGAGGCAAGCGGCCACGGAGGCCGGAAAAGAGAGGTGGGGAGTTCACCGCTTAACGCGGGCAGACGCACATCGCCAAACGCCGCGTCTGTTGCCGCTTCGTCTACCCAAGAGCAGACGAAACAGGCAAAGATCTCAATTCACTCCCGATGATATCAGGAAAATACCGTGCCTACCACCATTTTAGCCATTCCGCCAGGCACTTGCGTCATCCAGCAGGCGCATGTCCGCACCGGTCAGCATCAGGTGGACAGCCGCGGTGAGACTCTCCAGTTGTTGCACCGAGGTCGCGCTGGCGATCGGCGCCGTCACGCTCGGCCGGGCGATCAGCCACGCCAGCGCCACGGCGGCCGGCGTGCTGCCGTGCTGGTCCGCCACGGTATCGAGCGCCGTGAGGATCCGCGTGCCGCGCTCGTTCAGGTATTTCTCGACCCGGCTGCCGCGCGCACTCTTCGCCAGATCGGCCGTCGAACGGTACTTGCCCGATAGAAAGCCACTTGCAAGGCTGTAGTACACGACCGAACTCAGGTGCTCGGCCAGCACAACCGGTTCGAGGTCGGTTTCGTAAGCCTCGCGGTCGTAGAGATTGTATTCGGGTTGAATAATCTGATATTCGGGCAGCCCGTGCTGGCGCGACACCGCCAGTGCCTCGCGGATACGCGCGCCGCTATAGTTGGACGCGCCGACCACCCTCACCTTGCCCGCCTCGATCAGCCGCTGATAGGCGCCGAGCGTTTCGGCGAGCGGCGTATCGAGCGCATCTTCGTGGGAAAAATACACGTCGATGTAGTCGGTTTGCAGACGCCGCAGCGAATCCTCGACGGCCGCCTGGATGTTGCCGGCGGACAGCCCCTTACGCTGCGGATGCTTCGCCACCTTGGTCGCCAGCACGATCTGGTCGCGCTTGCCGCTGCGGCGAAGCCACTTGCCGAGGATCGTTTCCGACTCGCCGCCCTGGTTGCCCGGCACCCAGGCGGAATACACATCCGCGGTATCGATAAAGTCGAGGCCGGCGTCCACGAACGCATCGAGTATGGCAAACGAAGTCGCTTCGTCGGCGGTCCAGCCAAACACGTTGCCGCCGAACATGAGCGGCGCAACCTGCAATTTTGAATTGCCGATCCTTCTCTTCTGCATGATTTCTCCAAGGTTTTCGACTAGAGAGAGAAAAAGAATACGCCGACTTTTCAAGCTCTGCGTCGCACCCCGACACTCGGCCAACCGGCGTCGCACGGCGGCCTCCGACCGGCCGACGGCGTAATTCGCCGTAAAACAATTGGGTCCGAATTGAACAAAGTCCCTCAAGTTTTTTTTTCCTGCGCCGACATCCTGCTCAGAGGCGGCCAGCAAAGAACGAGTGCACCGCCCATGTCAACGTGGCAGTAACTTTAGGGCAACAGCCTCTTGGGAGATTTTCATGCTCAGCATCAACAGTAATATCTCGTCGCTGACCGCGCAGGAAAACCTGAATGCTTCGGGTAGCGCACTGTCGCAAGCTATTACCCGCCTGTCCTCGGGCAAGCGTATCAACAGCGCAGCAGACGATGCAGCTGGCCTGGCAATTTCGACGACGCTGCAAACGGCCATCAACGGCCTGAACCAAGGCGTGTCGAACGCGAACGACGGCGTGTCGATGGTCCAAACGGCCAGCACGGGTCTGTCGCAAATCACGCAATCGCTGCAAACCATCCGTTCGCTGGCTGACGAAGCCGCCGGCGGTACGCTGTCCGCAAGCAACCAGCAAGCGCTGCAACAGGAAGTTGCCCAGCAAGTTGCTGAAGTGAACCGTCTCGCATCGCAAACCAGCTACAACGGTATCAACCTGCTGGACGGCTCGGCTGGCAACGTCACGGTTCAAGTTGGCGCGAACGTCGGTCAGACGATCAACCTGAACCTGAGCCAAGGCGTGTCGGCAGCATCGCTGGGCAGCGGCCCGGTGGCAGCAGGCAACACGATCGGCACGCTGACGGGCCTCGACCTGACCGCGACCGGTACGGCTAACTCGTCGGGCGGCACGGGCGCGATCACCCAGATCAACATCCTGTCGAACGGTACGGGCGGCTTCACCTTCACCGACCAGAACAACCAGGCTCTGTCGACGACGGCTGTGAACAACCTGTTCTCGGTTGCCGGTTCGGCAAGCGGCATCTCGACGATCTCGCTGTCGACGAGCGCCACCAACGGTCTGGCTCAATCGAACGAAACGGCATCGATCAACGCCGCATACACGACGGGTGGCGGTTCGGCAGCAGCAGCCGGCACGGTGCTGGGTGTGTATTCGGGCCTCGACCTGAACTCGACCAACGGTTCGGCAGCATCGGCAGGTACGCCGAACGCAATCACGTCGATCACGGTTGAAGCGAACGGCAGCGGCGGCCTGGAATACGTCGACCAGAACGGCAACCAACTGTCGACGGCAGCTGCGAGCAACCTGTTCACGAGCACGACTGCCGCTGGTATCACGGCGTTCAACGGTGCACAAACGACGATCGGTTCGTCGACGGCAGCTCAACCGACGGGTTCGGTTCTGGCAACCGTCAACACGAACAACGTTCCGACTTCGGTGGCGAACGTGAACGTCAGCACGACGGCTGGTGCAAACCTGGCGATCGAAACGATCACCAACGCACTCGCAACGATCAGCAACATCCAGGCAACGCTCGGCGCAGCGCAAAACCGGATGACGGGTATTGCAACGTCGCAGCAAGACGAGTCGACCGACCTGTCGAGCGCACAGTCGCAAATCACGGACGCGGACTTCGCACAGGAAACCGCTAACCTGAGCAAGGCGCAAGTGCTGCAACAAGCTGGTATCTCGGTGCTGGCACAAGCTAACTCGAACCCGCAGCAAGTTCTGAAGCTGCTGCAATAAGCTAGAGTTCGGCGTCATGCGCGGATGAGCCCACAGGCAGCGCGAACAGCTCATCCGCGCATTAAAGAATTACCGGGAGGCTCGTCCTCCCGTAGTGCATTGCAAGACCAGCCCCTTAAGAAGACACCCGTCGCGTGGTCGCGACCACGTATGGAGCTTTTTTCATGTCAACGATTTCCGGTACGACGTCGGGCACCACGTCCACAATCTCCTCGTCCGCAGCGGCAGCCGCCGCGGAAGCCGCAGCCCAATCCGCGCTGCAGGAAGCGGGACAGTCGCTGATCGCCGGCTCGACCGGCAACTCGACGCTGGACGTTCAGTCCATCGTGACCGCGCTCGTCAATGCGAAGGTCGCCGGTCAAACCGCTGCGCTGACCGCAGAAGCAACCAACGACAACACCCAGATTTCCGCGATCGGCTCGCTGTCGGCCGCGCTGTCGTCGCTGCAGGTCGGACTCGCGCCGCTCTTTAACGGCCAGCTGCAGTCCACTTTCAGCGCGACCCTGAGCGGCACGGGCATCACCGCCAGCGCCGGAACCGGCGCGGTGGCCGGCTCGTATTCGATCGCCGTCAGCCAGATCGCACAGGCGCAGAGCCTTTCCTCGGGCGCGTTCAGCACGACGCAGGCCGCGGGACTCGGCACCGGCACCCTGACCGTCTCGGTCGGCGGCAAGTCGATGCAGCTTTCCGTCACCTCGTCGAACGACTCGCTGAGCGATATCGCCTCGGCCATCAACAGTTCGACCAGCAACCCCGGCGTCTCGGCCACCGTCGTCAACGGCTCCGACGGGCAGCATCTGGTACTCAGCTCGACCACCACGGGTGCGGCCAATACGATCAGCGTGAACGTCAGCAACCTCTCGGGCGACAATGGGCTCTCGAGCCTTGGTGTCACCTCGACGGCAGGCAGCCCGGCGGGCAGCGCCTCAACGTGGACATCGGCGAACAGCGCCCTTCCGTGGACCCAGAGCACGGCCGCCCAGGACGCCCAGTTCACACTGAACGGCACGCCCGCGGACAGCGGCAGCAATACCGTCACCACCGTGCTGCCTGGCGTGACGTTGAATCTGACCGCTGCGGCGATCCCGGCTTCCGGCTCCACCACGAGCGCGACCCAGCAACTGACGGTCGCACCGGACACCACGACCCAGGTCAACGACATCGAAAACTTCGTGTCGGACTACAATGCCGTCGTGAGCACGATGAGCAACCTGTCGTCGTTCAATTCGAGCGCGTCGGCCGGCTCGCAAGGCGGCCCGCTGCTGGGCGACTCGATGCTCAACCAGATCCAGTCCACGCTCGGCAACCTCGTCAGCGGCAGCGTCACCAGCGACGGGATCACGGCCACGCTTTCCTCGCTCGGCATTACGCTGGAATCGAACGGCCAGTTGTCGGTCGATACGACCACGCTCAACACGGCGGTAGCGAGCAACCCGTCGGAAGTCGGCGCGCTGTTCAATTCGACCAACGGCGTTGCGCAGCAAATGAACACGGCTATCAACGCGTTCACGCAAACCGGCGGCATCATTGATATCCGCACCAACCAGCTCACGTCGGACCTGCAGAGTGTGACGACGCAGTCGACTGCGCTGACCGCCTATACGGCACAGCTGACCTCGCAGTACAACAACGAGTTCACTGCGCTGAATACGCTGATGGCAACGACCAATAGCAACTCGCAATATCTGACGCAACTGTTCGGCGGCGCCAATAGCGCCGGCGCGCTGGCAAGCGGCGGATCTTCATCCTGACGGGACGGCGGACATGACTCAAGAACGTGGCGCAATCAATCAGACCCAGCTCGTCGAGCAGGTGTACGAGTTGACGAAAGCGATCGAACAGGCCGCCCGCCTCGCCGACTGGCAACGCGCCGCGGAGATCGCAGAGGAGCGCTCGCCGCTCCTGATGTCGATTACCGCGAAGCAGGAACCGGCCTCGCTCGAGTTGATCCGCCGTATTCAGACCGTCGACCACACGACGTTGGCCGACGCGCGGCAATCGCGGGACGAACTGGAAACGGAATATCGCGCCGCGATGGAACGGACCAAGGCGGCCAGCCAATACCACCGCGTCGCACGGTTCTAGGCTTCTCCGGCTTGCCGCAGGCAAGCCGCGCACCGTTTCATACAAAAACAACACGCTGAAATAGAGGCGTGCTCGTTCGACTCATGCCCGCTTCCCGCGGGCTTTTTTTTGTCCGCGCCGCCCGCAGCCCCCGCCGACGGCCGAACAGCACCGGAATCCGGCCTTTACTCCCCGAATCGCCTGAAGCGCGAGTCGCTAGACTATTTTGAAGCGCAGTGCGTCCGCGGTCGCCCTGGCCATACGAGCCGGCAGCGCGCTTCGTCCAAGCACACAAGGGAATTCATGACTACCGACGCCGACCTGCAACAGGCTGTCAGCCATCACCAGGCGCAGCGTTTTCCGGAAGCGGAGCAACTGTACCGCGCCATCCTGCTCGCCGAGCCGGACCATCCCGACGCCAATCACAACCTCGGGATTCTCTCGCTGCAGAGGCAGCAGCCGGCAGCCGGCCTGCCGTTTCTGAAGACGGCGCTGGCCGCGGCGCCGGAGCGGGCGCAGTACTGGTCGGTATATGCCGAAGCGCTCGCCATGAGCGGGCAGCAGGATGAAGCGCTGCGGGTGCACGAGGAAGCGGGACTTCAGGGCATCCGGCTCGCGCCGCTGGTAGCCGGCAGCGCGCAGCAAAACGCCGCGACGCACGCCGCCGCGGACGAAGCGCCGACGCCCGATCAGATGGCAGACCTCGCCGGCGAATTTGTCCTGACGCTGGAAACGCTGTCCGCCAAGGGCTTGCACGATAACGCCGAAGCGCTCGCGCGGCAGATGCTTGCGACCTTTCCGGACAACGGCTACGCCTGGAAGACCCTGGCCTACGCCTGTCTGCGGCGTGGCGACCTGACCGGCGCGCTGACGCCGCTTGAACGGGCCGCCGCCAGGCTGCCGGAAGAGGCGGAACTGCGCCGGCATCTGGGCGCCGCCCGCGCGATGCGCGATGCGCTCGCATTGGACGGCCGTGGCGAGTATCAGCAGGCCGGCAAGCTGTACCAGGGGGTACTCGATCTCTACCCGAATCATCCTGGCGTCAACCATAAGCTGGGCGTCATCGCGATCCGGCTGCTGCAGCCCGAAGTGGGGATTCCGTACCTCGAGCGCGCGATCGGCGCCGATCCGAACCAGCTCCAGTACTGGGCCCATTACATTGACGCACTGCTGCAGGCCGACCAGTTGAAGGCGGCATGGATCGCCCTGGAGATGGCGCAGCAGCGCGGCCTGGCGGGCCCCGCCATCGACAAGCTGATCGGCATCATGACGGTGGTGTCGACCCAGCCCACCCAGAAGGTCTCGCGCGCGCAGCTCGCGAAAACCGACGCCACCGCTCAAGCCACGACAGCCGCAGCACCGGTGGCGTCCCAAGCGGCCGAGCCGGCATCCTCCGCATCCGCAGCAACGCCGCCGCGCGCCGGCTCCGCCAGGCTCGATCAGTCGCAGATCAACGCGCTCGGCGCCCTCTTCAACACGGGGCGTGTCGAAGAGGCGATTGTCAGCGCCCGCGACATGACGCAACGTTACCCGGATCAGGGCTTCGGCTGGAAGGTGCTGGTGGTTGCCCTGCACCGGCTCGCGCGTTACGACGAGGCGCTCGAGTATCTACCGACCGCCCGCCGCGTGAGTCCGGACGACATCGACGTGCTGCAGATCGCGGCAAGTATCCTTGAATCCAAAGGACGCCACGCAGAAGCGGAAATCGCCTGCCGGCGCCTGCTCGAACTGAGCCCGAACCGCGCGGAAGGCCACCGGATTCTGGGCATCGTCCTGCAAGCCACCGGCCGCCTGGACGAGGCCGAACAGGCCTGCCGCCGGGCCATGGAGCTCGATCCCAACTCGTCGTTCGTCCCTTGCACGCTCGGCGTGACGCTAATGCAGCAAGGGCGGCTGCTCGACGCCATCGCGATGTTCCGTCGCGCCCTCGAGATGGACCCCAAGTTCGAGATGGCGAACAACAACCTCGTGTTCTGCATGACGCATAGCGAGGAATGTTCGCCCGCCGAGGTGCTCGCGGAATCGCGCCGTTTTGCCGAACGCTTCGAAGCGCCGCTCAAGCCGAACTGGCCGCAGCACACCAACAGCCGCGACCCCGAACGCACACTGCGGATCGGCTTCATCTCCGGAGACTTCTGCCGCCATGCGGTGGCCAGCTTTCTCGAACCGGTTCTGACCTACCTCGCGCTCGACCCGAAGCTATCGCTGCACGCCTACTCGAACACCTACCTCGACGATACGATGAGCGAGCGGCTGCGCGAGCTGTTCGACCAGTGGCGCAGCGTGGTGGGCGTGCCGAACGAGCAGGTCGCCGAGATGGTGCGCGCCGACGGCATCGACATCCTCATCGATCTGGCCGGTCACACCGCCCACAACCGTGTGGCCGCGCTCGCCTACAAGCCGGCGCCGGTGCAGGCCACCTGGATCGGCTATCCCGGCACAACCGGGCTCGACGCCGTGGACTACTTCCTCGCCGACAAGCTGTGGGTGCCGTCCGAGCAGTTCCGCAGCCAGTTCACCGAGAAGATCGCCTACCTGCCTGCCGTCGCGCCGTTCCTCGCCGACAAGCTGTGCCCGCCGGTCAACGGACTTCCCGCGTTGCACAACGGTTACATCACCTTCGGCAGCTTCAACCGGATGGACAAACTGCGCCGCGACGTGATCGCCTTGTGGTCGCGCCTGCTGCGCGAACTGCCGAACTCGCGCATGGTGATCGGCGCGATGCCGCGCGACGGCGGCCTCGGCAAGCTGGTCGAATGGTTCGCCGAGGAAGGCATCGCTCGCGAGCGGCTCGATTTCATGCCGCGCTCGAGCGTGCCGGTTTATCTGCAGCAGCATCACCGGGTGGATTTTTGCCTCGACAGCTTCCCGTTCTCCGGCCTCACCACGGCCTTGCACTCGCTGTGGATGGGCGTACCCACGTTGACGCTGCCGGGTCACACGGTGCCGGGCCGCAGCGGCCTGACGGCCATGTCGCACGTGGGCCTCGAAGCGTTTGTCGCGCGCGACCAGGACGACTTCGTGCGCAAGGGTGTCGAGCTGGCTGCGGACGTGACTGCGCTCGCGGCCATGCGCGCCGGCATGCGCGAACGGTGCGAACGTTCAGCGGTGTTCCGCCCCGAGTTGATCGCCGTGAGCGTGGCGAGCGCACTGCGCACCATGTGGCAGCGCTGGTGCGATGGCTTGCCGGCGGAATCGTTCGATGTCTCGGAGACGGCGGCGAACCTCGGCGCGCCCACGGCGACGGCGGCAATCGCCGAGGGGACGCCATCCGCGTCCTTTGCGCCAGTGGATCTGCGGCTGGTCCGCGGCTGAGCGAATCCGATGAAAACGCACTGAAACCTCATGAAACCGATCCGATTCGTTTGCGGAACGAGGCGCACGCCCGAGCAGTTCTCCAACGAGACCGCCCTCGGCCGTTCGCTGAAGCTCTACAACCATTTGCAGCACGCGCAATTGCATCTGTTCGACAACAACGCGCGCGGCCTCTCGACGATCTACAACGAGGCCATTCGCTTTGCGGAGCAGCAGCCGGCCATTCTCGTGTTCATTCACGACGATGTCTGGCTCAACGATTTTTTCTGGACCGAGCGGATCACCGAGGCGCTCGAGCGTTTCGACGTGGTGGGGCTCGCGGGCAACACGCGCCGCTTGCCGCGTCAACCGGCATGGGCGTTCGCGACACCGGACCTCAAATGGGACGACAGGCAGTTCCTGAGCGGCACGGTGGGACACGGCAAGGGCTTTCCGTGCGAGATCGTGTCGTGGTTCGGCCCCGCGCCGCAAGCATGCAAGCTATTGGACGGATTGATGCTGATTGCCGATAGCGCAAAGCTGATCGAAAACGACGTGCGCTTCGACGACCAGTTCAAGTTTCACTTCTACGATATGGACTTCTGCAGGCAGGCAGAGCTGAAGGGACTGCGTATGGGCACCTGGCCGATGAGCGTCGTCCACGAGAGCGGCGGCGCGTTTGGCACGCCGTCTTGGCGCGAAGGATATGAGCGGTATTTGCGCAAGTACGGGGAGTGACCATCCCCGGTTGCGGCGGGGACGCTTCGCGGCGCCCCCGCTGTCGAACCTGAGCGTTATGCGGAGGTGAGCCTGAGCCCGCTGTACAGGGCCTCGGAAACCTTCTCGGGGGCGCTCCACAGCAGCACATCCAGAATCGACAAGTGCGGCTCATAGCGGAACGGCTGGGTGTCGTAAGCGTACTCGTCGAAATCCGCAAACTTCAACTCCGTACCAATGCGTTCGAAACGCGCGGGGTCGAACAGTGCGCGTCCGCTCGCCGGGTTGATGTATTGCGTCGCACCCAGTGCCTCGCAGACGAACGGCGCCCAGTCTCCGGCGCTCATCTCCGGCGGAAAATCCAGCTTCAGCTCGGAGCAGATGCGGTAAGAAAACGGAATCCCCAGATAGCCGCAAACCGCCTGCAACGCATTCGCGTTCAGTTCACACAGGGAATCGCTCGCGGTGCCGTCGAATACGTCGCTCACCAGATCGCGCACTTTGGCGTAGTACGGCGCTTGCCTGCGGAAGGCGGACAGTTTGCCGAGCAGTGTCGCTTTCGTATTCGCGAGATCGAGTACCCGGGCCTCGTGGGTGCGAATCGCGATCGAGGAGTTGGCGAGCGGCACGGTGACGTATTGCCAGCCTTCCTTCGGATGCAGAATGCGATTGCGGTTCATCCAGGTTTTCGGCGTGTACTGCGTGACGTCGAAAACGACCCACTCGTCCACTGACGCGATCAGCGCGAAATGCCCCAGATACGGAAAGAAGTAAGGCTGCATGATGCCGAGTTTCACGCCGTCGCTCCTCGCGCGCCGTGCGACAAGTCCCCGAGTTGCGCGATGAGATCGCAAACGACGTCGACCACCGGCTCACTGACCTGCGCACCGACCGGCAGGAGCAGTCTTGACGCTGCAATCCGTTCCGCCGCAGGTTGTGTACCCGCCGCGCCATGCATTGTCTGCACGGCATGCGCCTCGACGTCGGCCGCCGCCAGATGTGCGATCAGCGCGTCACGGCTCGCGCCGAATACCTGCTCGTCGACCTCGCACAGCAACGCCTGATGGTTCGACCGGCTGACTGCACCCGGCTCGACCACGCGTATCCCGGCGATGCCGCGAATACGCGCGGTGTAGGCCTCCGATATCCGCAGGTTGTGCAAGCGATTCGCTTCAAGGTCCTCGAAACTCAGCAGCCCCAATGCCGCCTGCGCCTCGGACATTCGCCCATTCGAGGTTTTGACCACCTTGACCGCCCGGCCCGCGCCGTAGCTGCTGCGGATGTTGCGCAGGCGGGCAGCGAGTTCGTCGTCATTGGTCGTGACGCAGCCTCCTCCCGCTGCATTCAGGATGTCGGCGCTGTCGAACGACAGCACTTCCAGCGCGCCGAAGCTCCCGAGCCGGCGATCCGCGACGGCGCAACCGGCCGCGTGAATCGAATCGAACAGAGCGGGTATGCCGCGCGCCCTGGCGAAATCGTTCACCGCTTCGAGATCGCACGCGTCGCCCCACAGGTTCGCCCCCAGTACGGCGGAAACCGAAGGGCTGACCGTCGCCGCAAGGCTTTGCGCAGTGAGCATGCCGCTTGCCGGATCGACGTCGCAATACACGGTTTCGACACCGCACCAGGACAAGGCGTGTTCGACCGCGCGGTTGACGAGGGCGGGTACGAGCACCTGCCCCTCGATACCGAGCGCTTCGCTTGCCATCATGAATGCGATCGTCGGATTCGTGACGCAGACCGCGTGACGGACGCTCAGGAATTCCTGTAGGACCTGCTCGAACTGACGCACGAGCGGACCCTGGTTCGTGTAATAGCGCCGCTCGAAAATGCCGCGCATCGCCGCTTCGTATCGCGCCCATGCCGGCAGGTTGAACTGCCCGACGCGAAGCGGTTGCGCCAGCGTGGAGGAAGTGCCGCTCGAAAGTCTCTGTCGATGATTCATGGCTTCATGCCTCCGAAGTCGAGCGGGCGAGTATTTCGCTCGCATGGGTCCGCATGAACGAAAGCAGGGCAACCACGGCGTCGATATCCTCGAGCGTCACGAACTCGCCGCATGGCAGCAACGCGAAGCGCCCGGCAAGCGCGTCGGTCGAAGGGAGGTCGGCGGGTACATGGGGATACGCCATCGGTTTGCTGTGCAGCGGCGGCGCATAGTAGGCCCGCGCCAGCACGTTCTCCGCGTTCAGGATATCGATCGTCAAGGCACGCGAAAGCGGCCAGTCTTCAAGACACTCCACCACAATATTCTTGTAGCTGGTGGGTTGCGACTCGTCGAAAGCCAATAGACGGATACCGTCCAGACTGCGTAGCCCCGTACGATATCGTTCGTAGCGCTGACGATTGAGGGCGACCTGGGCGTCCAGCTCATCCAGGCTTGCCAGCGCCATCGCCGCGTGCGCTTCCGTGAGGCGCGCGTCGACCGAACCCCGCTGAGACGTACGACCGTCGCGCAAAGCCACGAGGGTTTCGGCAAGCACGTCGTCGTTCGTGGTGACGTAGCCTCCCTCGAAGCCGTTGACGAGCTTGCTCGCGTGCAGCGAGAAGCACTCCGCGTGGCCGAAGGTGCCAATCTTGCCTGCCTCACACCGTTCATAAACCGATTCGACTGCGTCGAACAGCAGCGGAATGCCATGCTCTTGCGACAACTCGACGAGCCCGCGCACATCGCAGCAATTGACGATGGGGTGCACGCCGAGCAAGAGCGCCGTGTCGTCGCCGATGCATGCGGCGGCCGTGCGGGCACTGATTGCGAGCGTGTCGGGATCGACTTCGCAGAAGCGCGGCAACAATCCCGTCCATGCCACCACATCGGCCATGCGCCGGTACGTCAGCGAAGGCATCACGACTTCGCGGCACCCCGGACGCGCAAGCGCGACGATGGCGACCGCCAGTGCCCAGAAGCCGCTACAGAATGAAATGCAGTGACGCGCCTCGTGAAACTGCGCGAAGCGCGCTTCGAACAGCGGCACGGCCAGCGGCGCATCCATGCCTGAAGACGCGAACATGCCGCGACTGTAGTCGAGGAAGCGCTCGAACTCGGGCCGCACCAGATTCGAGGTCGACTTCGGCATTGCGAAGAGCTTGTCGCCGCCGAACAGCGCGAGATCGGCAGCGCTTCGTTTATGCAGCATCGTCAGGCCCCGTTCTGGCTGCGCTTCACGGCTGCGGCGCGGCTTGTCCGGCGGCGCAACACTGCGTCGTAGCGATAATGGGCTGAGAAAAAGCCAGGCGGCATCTCGGTGAATTCCGTGTCCCAACCCGCTTCGGCCGCCATTCCGGCGAACTCCTGGCGGCTTCGCCAGATGCCGATTTGTGCCTGGGGATCGGTCAACTCGCCGGGCTCCGGCTCGCGGGACGCAAAAAACACCGAGGCGCGCTCGCGATCCGGCAGGTTGCCGATGAAAATGGTTTGCACGTTGACGAAGCGATCCTGCAGCAACTGCAGGGTGGACTGCGCGTCGGCTTGCGAAAAATACGCGAAGCTGCCGTAGCACAACACTTTCGTGAAGCGCTCAGGGTGCGCTTCGGCCGTTGCGTATTGCGCCGCCCCGTCGGCAATGAACGTGATGCGCGGCGCCTCGGCGAAGTGACGGTTAGCGACTTCGATCAGGTACTCCGAGACGTCGACACCCACCCAGCCCGCGCACGCGTCGAACAGGCGCTGCGATAGCGCGCCGTTTCCACAGGCCAGATCGAGCACGACATCGCTGGGCTGCAACGCGAGCTGTCGCTCAATCACGCCCACAATCATGTCGATCTGCTCGTCGGCGACCGGCCGGCCGTGCACCGTGCGCTTGACCTGCCCCCAGAAATCATCGGGCGAACAGGTTCTCGCATGCGCGTCGTAGTCGACGGTCGGGTAATTGGGTGGCGTGCGTTGCAGCGTGTTTGACATGATGTGTGACCTAGTGAAGACGGACCATTACGGCTTTGCGTACCATCGCGGGCGCTCGCTCGTCACGCGTACGAGAGAATGATGTCGATGATTCGCTGTTGGTCCGCAGCTTCAAGTGCAGGGTAGATCGGCAGGCACAGTACCTGACGGGAAATCGCGGTAGCAACCGGAAGGTTGTGCGCGCCGGCCGACGAGAGGCCCCGATAGGTTGGAAATTCACTGATGAGCGGATAGAAGTACCGTCGCGCCGCGATCTGATGGGTACGCAGCGCGGCATACAGTTCGTCGCGGCTGATGCGGAATTCTGGCGTCACGAGAATGGGAAAGTAGGCGAAGTTGCGTGTGCAATCCTCGGGTACCTCGTGCATCATCAGGCCACGCACATGACCCAGCGCCTCGCGATAGCGCGCATCGATTCTGCCGCGCTGCACGCTCACGTGTCCCATGTGCTTCAGTTGCAGCAGGCCGAACGCCGCCTGCACCTCGTTCATCTTGCCGTTGATGCCTGGCGCGACAACCGTCGTCTCGTCAACAAAACCAAAGTTCTTCAGATTGTCGATACGACGCTTGGTCTTCTCGTCGCGGCAGACGATTGCGCCGCCCTCGAACGTGTTGAACACCTTGGTGCCGTGAAAACTCAGCACGGACATGTCGCCATAGTCGAGAACCGAGCGGCCCCGTACGCGCACGCCGAAAGCATGGGCGGCATCGTAAATGACGCGCAGCCCATACGTGTCGGCGATCGTCTCGATCCGGTCGACATCGCAGGGATTAGCGTACACATGCACCGGCAAAAGCGCGGTGGTTTGCGGCGTGATCGCGGCCTCGATCTTTTCCGCAGAGAGATTCAGGGTGAGCGGATCGATATCCACGAACACGGGCTTGATGCCGTTCCAGTGCAGCGCGTGGGTCGTTGCGACAAAGCTGAACGGCGTCGTGATGACTTCGCCGGTGATCTTCAGCGCCTGTAACGCCGTGATGAGCGCAAGCGTCCCATTCGAAAACAGCGACAGGTGCTCGACGCCCAGGTATTCGCACAGCCGCTCTTCGAGCTGTTGATGAAACGCGCCGTTATTGGTCACCCACTTGCGTTCCCAGATCTCCTCCAGATAGGGCTGGAACTCAGCGAGCGGAGGCAGATAGGGCTGGGTCACCGGAATAAAGCTGCGCGGCGAGCCAGGGGTGTTGGCATCCGCGTGCACGGTGGCCGCATGGCTTCCGTGCGCGGCCTGAAGCGGCGCAACGCCGTCTGGGTCGCTGTTGCTAAGCAGGATATTCGTGGTCATGGAAGCGATTCCGACGTTGACATTGCGTTTCGCACCCGCGGGCACCCGGCAGCAGGGGTAGCACCTTCGCTCGTAGGCGTTGGCTAACGTATTCCAAGTGTGGCACTGAGGCGCGTGGCCCGATCGGTCAATTAAAAGGGCGAATGCGCGTCAATTCGCCTGAAGGCGGCCGGCGCCGCCGGCCACATCAAGCACTCGCGATCAGGCCGCGAAGACCTGCGCCTCACCTTTCGAGAACAGGAAGAACGGTTCGCGGCCGTTGCAGCCCCACGTTTCGGGATCGATGTCGCCAAGTACCACCGTGTGGGGATACAGGTCGCCGTTCAGCCCGGCCGCCCGAAAGCGGTCGACAATGTCGACACCGAACAGACGAACATGGTCGTTCTGGCCGAAATACCGTGTCGCGAACGGTTCGGAAGGTGGCGTGCTCAGTTCGAACGTGTGCTTGAGGATGGGCGAATAGGGTGTTTGGGCAACGAGGTGTCCGCCCGGCGCCAGGCACCGGCTGAATTCGGCGAGGGCCGTGTCCGGCCTGTCGACGTGCTCCAGGACATGGTTGCAAATGATCAGGTCGAAGTAGCCATCCGGGAAATCGAGTCGCTCCACATTGACCTTGCGGTGTTCCGGCTTCTTCGGAAACAGATCCCCACCGACATACTCGAGCGGACGCAATGCGCGGATCCTGGGTTCGAGCCCGGCTTCCGGCGCAATGTGCAAAATGCGCTTGCCGGTGATGTCCGCGAGGATTTTCGCGCGGTCGAGATACAACCACAGGTGTCGTTCACGGTCGTTGCAGAAACAGTTCGGACACAGGTGGTTCTGCAGCGTCGAGCCGACCGATGCAACCTGCTGCATGAAGTCGCGGTTCTGTCCCGCATCGGGATGCGGCAACCACTGCGCAACCGGACGTTCGCACACTGCGCAGACTTTCTGCTGGGGTGTCGCTGCCTTGCGGCGTCGGGCGATTCGCGCGGCTACCGCACGGCGCGCGTACGTCAGGTCCGTCTGAAACCGCTCCGACTCGAGCAGCTCCTGCGGGGGACGTTCGACGAGCTCATCCAGATGGGAGCTCAAGCGTGCAATTTCCGGCAGCGCGGCGGCCCAGCCGGAATAACGCTGCGCCAGACAGCGTTTGGCGCCTTCCAGGGCTTCACCTGTCAGCCTGCCGGCAGCAGCCTCGCCGCGCACCATCAGCTCCCATTCGTACAGGCCGGCGCTAAAGTTCGGGCTGACCTGGTTCGAACTCTGCCCCACGTGCTGTCTGAACGCGCTCAGGTAGCCACCCACGACGGTGAGCGGCCCCAGTTCCGACACGTTCAGGTAAAGCGCCACATCGCCGAGGAAATCGAGTTGCAAGGACCCGTAGTCGAATACGCGCGCTACGTCTACCTGCTCGCGATCCAGCATGATATTGCTCGGCTCGCCGATGAAGTTGTTCAACTGACCGACCATGTTCTGCACGAGAAACGCCCGGTCGAGTCGCGCCATCAGACCGGCCTCGAGCAACGCGGCCGGGGTAGCGATCCGGTTGTCGTTAGCGTCGATGAACACTCGCTCGTGGAAGGCCAGCGGCGAATCGGGATTGGCCCGCATCGCGGCGACCAGTACCTCGACGGAGTTCGGCATCAGCAGGTCGTCGTCAAAGAGCCATTTGACGTACTTGCCGCTCGCGCGCTCCCACAACGCACGGCAATTGCGCGTGCCCTTCTGGAACCCGTGATGAAAGTAATGGACTCGCGGATCGTCGACCGCTTTGACGATTTCGGCCAGCGCAGCATTGGGCGTGTCGTCACCGACCAGGATCTCTATGTCCTGGAATGTCTGCACCCGGGCGCTGGCGATAGCGCGACCAAGGTATTCGGCTTTGTACGCCGGAATCAAAATGCTGACGGTTGCCATTAAAGCGGGTTCTCCTGTGTTCGGCCTGGCCGTGCCAGGCGGTCGATCCGCCGGCAAGGTGCAGACCGCGGCGCCGCGCGGGCAGGCCTTCTCGACGTTACAGGAAGACTAACGCTGGATGACGCGCTTCAATCCGCCGAATAGCCCTGCGTTTCGGCAGCATTTCACGGCCTGGTCCCATTACTGGAACGTCGCATTGACCGACAACTCGACCGCATTCCCCTTCGGCCGGTTGCTGACGTTGAATTCATTCACCCAACGCAACGTCGCGCCTACCGGCGTCTTGCTGATCTTGCCGTTCCACGTGACGATCGGACCAATCCCCACCGCGTGCCCTTGAGCACCGCCCACAATGTCCGCGAGACCGCCGCTGTCATGGCCGAGTTGCTGGATATAGCCGCCCACCACACCCGCGCCCCAACCCTCGCCAAAACGTTTGAGCGCCAGCAGATCGAGCACGCTGAGCGGCGCGTTGTGATACTGCGTCTGGTTGTTGGCGGTGTAGAACTCGACGCCGTAGTTCAGCGACAGTTCGATGTTCTGCTTCGGCAGCAGCTTCGTGTAGGCGAAGGTCGGCGTGAAGGTCCACGTGTTCTGTCCGGCATTGGCGAGGCGGTCCGTGTTGTAGGCGCCGGTCGGCGCGTAGATCTGCACGCTCAACGCGATATGGTCGGTCTTGGTCAGGTGGTAGCCCGCCACCACCGGCGTGAAGAAGATATCGGCGAACTGCGTGGCGTGGTCGTCCGGCAGGCGGCCATGAAACGAAGACACGTCGGTGTACTGCAGCGGCACGCCAAACGACGACGCGAAATTCCAGCCGCCCGCTGTGATACCCCATGTCTTGATTGCGTTCACGATGTTGTACGAGATGTGGTAATCGAGACCCGCCGTGACTTTCCCGGCAATCGGCAGCGTCTTGCTCGCGCCGAGCGAGCCCTCGTAGTAAATCGAGGTGATAGACACGATCCAGTCGTCGGTGGGCGGCACAATGCCCGCATACGGGGCGATCTGCATGCCGGTAATCGGGCGCCCCACGCCACCTTCCGTCGCCAGCGCATGCGGCGAGAGCGCCATGCCGGTGGCCGCGACGAACGCGCCGGCGGAAAGCCGGGCCGCGACGGAATGGCCTCGGAACAAGCTGCGAAGTTCATTCATAGCGATCCTCACCAATTGATTCCTCGCCCGTTGCGGCGAGGAAGGTTATACGCCTTGCTATCCACTACCGTGTGTCCCGCACGACCGGCGGCGGTGTCCACGTGCCGTCCAGCGCAGGTTGTTCCGGCCAGTAAGCCCGCACGTAGAGCGAAAAATCTTCGTTGGCCGGCGCCGGCAACCAGTTGTCGGCCTTGTCGGCGTCGGGCGCCGCGCTCTGCACATAGAGCGTCAGCGAGCCGTCGTCGTTGTACTTCAGCGTCTTGTTCTTGGTGCCGAGCGAATAGCGCTTCTGCTCGTTCGGCGAAAAGAAGTGATGCGCGTTGTACAGGGTCAAGGACCAGAAACCCTTGACCGGCGGCAACTGTCCCTTCGGAAAGGTCACCGTATAGCGCTGCGCGCCGTTGAGACGCTGGCCCGAAGCGTCGGCGTCGGCATAGAAGTACTTCGTCTCGTTCGGCTTGTTGACGAAGATGTTGGACTTCGCCACCGCCGTACGCGTGAAGTAGTCGGTGCCGAATTCCGCGCCGTTGCTGATGGTGTTCCAGTGGGCCGGCAACGGTTTGCCGAACGTGTTGAAGTCGAACAGCGGCGTGACCAGATGGGCATCGGTTTGCGCCGCCTCGTCCACGATGGCGGCCTTGATCGCAGGATCTTTCTGCGCGGCGGCCAGCAGCGCGCGAGCCTGGGCGTACAGCGCCTCTTCGCCGGGCTGCGGTGGCGTCTGATCGAGCACCGCAGGCAGCTCGTCCCAGAACTTGTCGGGGTCCACCCATTTGATTTCGGCGGCGCTGGTTTCACCCGAGCCGAAACTCGGCAGCTTCGACCAGTCGGTCACCTTCACCTTGCCGTCGAACTCGGACAACGGATACAGGCCAATCTTGCCAATGACCGTTTGCACGGCCGCCCGGTCTTCCGGCGTGTCGTCCATGAACACGCGCGGAATAAAACTGCCCACCGCTGTGGCCGAACGGAACACCTGGCGAATGCCCTTCGGCACCTGGCCATGCCAGTCCGGCCCGACGAACAGATAGAAGCCCGGCCTGGTTCCGTAGAGCTTGCCGAGACTGGCGAACCCGTCGGTGCGCAGATCGACGGCCTGGTAGACCCAGAAGCGGTTGCCGAAATCCGGCACCTGCACGACCACTGGCGTCTGGTTCAGATCGAAGATGGCCGAGCCGTACACCACGTCCTGGTTCGGGCACGCCACGAAACGCTCCTGCGGCTCGATATAGTCGTGCAGCATCGAGAGATGATTGGGCGGCGCCACCGGCACAATGCCGCCGTTCAGGCCCGGCTGTGGCACCTGCCTCATCGCCAGCAAGCGGTTGTAGACGTTGACCATCGGCCACGCCCAGAAATAGGTCTGGCGCGCCACCAGCCGGGCGTACGCTTCGGAGACGGCGTAGCCAGGCACTGGGCCGGGTATCGATTGCGCCGTCGCTGTGCCCACCTGGGCCGTGGGCGCCCTCGCCAGAATCGGGCTCGCGAGGGATGCGAGCACAGCGGCCGTGACCCACGTTGCGGTTTTCTTATTCATGTCGGGCTCCGACTCGTCCATTGGGGGTCATCGCTTTTGCGGCACCGGGAAGGTCCAACTGCCGTTGAAGACCGAAGCGTCCGGGCCGTAAATGCGCGCAATCACGTCGTAGGCGCCTTCCGGAGCGGGCAGCCAGTTGGATTCCTTGTCGGCGCCAGGTGAGTTGTGCTGAACGTAGATATCCAGCGAGCCGTCGGCGCCGTACTTGATACCCTTGGTGCGGTCGCCGATCGAGTAGCGATGGATCGGATTCGCCACCAGATGACGGGCCGGCAGGTCGTACATCGTCATCGACCAGAAGAACTTCGCGGGCGGCAGGTCTTTCTTGTCGAAGTGGATGACGTACGGTTGCGAGCCCACCAGTTGCTCGTGGTCCGCGTTGATTCGCGTGCCGACGTACACCGCTTCTTCCTTGGTGTTGCCGTAGATCCCCATCGCGGCGGCGACTGCCCGTTTCATGTAATCGCCGTTCAGATCCTGACGGCTGCCGAACAGGTCGTAAGAACTGGTGGTGTGCTTCTCCGCGTCGGCAAGCGCCGCTTTGCCGTCCGCGACGCCCTGTTCGATGGCCTCGCGCGTCGCCGCCGGCAGCGCGGCGGGATCGAAGGCCGCACCCGGCGCAATGCCGATCTTCGCGAAGCGCTGCATCAGCTCCGTTTCGGAGGGCGCCGTGGGCTGCGTGAACTGCAGCAGAAAGTTCAGGTACGCGATGAAATCGATCGAGGTGGCCTTCGCTTCGTCCCACTTCGGGAACGCGACCTTGGCGACCGGCGGCGGCGCGCTGCTGTGTTCAAACGCGGACAGCGGCGTGAGCCGGTACTGCTTCTGGATTGCCTCTACGTCCTTCACATCGGACGGGCCGCTGAGCGCGGTGCGCCCCAGCGTGAGGATGATGTCGGTCTCGGAGCGGAATACCTTGTCGATGCCCTTCGGCGTATCGCCGTGCCAGTTGGGACCGGCAAACAGGTAGTGGCCCGCGCCGTTGCCGGTAGTCCGCGAGCCGACGTAGGCGAAGTTGTACGTGAACAGATCGATCCACTGGAACACGTAGTAGCGGTCGTTCTTCACCGCCGGCACGGTCAGCACCCACGGCTCGCGACGCAGATCGAGCCAGGCCCACGAGTACGGCGTGTCGTTGTTGGGCGTGACGATATCCTTGTTCTCGGGACCGTAGGGATGCGAGTAGTTGCGGAATTTGCCGAAGCCGCCTACGTACGACTTCGAGCCGGGATCCTCCGCCTGCTCATACAGCGTCTTGTAGTTGAACAGCATCGGATAGGCGTAGATGTACGCGTCTTTGGCGATGGCGCGGGCTTCGTCCGGCGCGGCGCTCACCGTGGCCGCCGGCGTACTCGCCTGGGCGCCGGCGTACTGTTGCGGCAGCATCGCGAGCGTGAGTCCTAGTGATATCCCGCCAAGGCGCAGGAGCGTAGAAAGATTCATAGGGTGGTCTCTCGGGTTAGATTCGTCACTTGCCGAACGTCATGTTCAGACCGGCAAAAATGGTGACTTGCGGTACGCCGGCGCCCGAGTGGGCGACCGAATACTGCGGTTCGATGAACGCGTTGTAGATGGTCGAGCCGCTCTTCCACGCCTTGCCCCCGCCGAGCCCGACGGGGATGTAGTAGGTGCCGTGCTGCAGGTCAAAGGTCCAGATACCGGTGGAGCGGATGTACCAGCCGCCGGGCAGATTGAAGATGGCGAACGGCTGGGCCGTGAGCGACTGGGTAGTCGGCCGCTCGCTTTGGCCGGCAAACGAGTGCTGCCACTGCACCAGCGCGCCGAGCAGATGCGCCGGGGTAGCGTTGACGGCCACCGCCGCCAGACCGCCCTGCCATTTGCCGGTGCCGAGACTTGGGTCGGTGGCGGTGGGCATGGTGATCAACGGGCCGACTCCGATCTGCACCTCCGACTGCGAGAGCAGGAAGATGTCGAACAGG
>Ga0302228_10000505_pt1 | contig 31924 bp, 26 predicted proteins | sample II_Palsa_N1_2_FD_193519 | JGI IMG/M metagenome (GOLD analysis project Ga0302228, IMG submission 193519) | Peat permafrost microbial communities from Stordalen Mire near Abisko, Sweden - II_Palsa_N1_2 | ecosystem: Environmental > Terrestrial > Soil > Palsa > Peat permafrost | place: Sweden... | reverse complement strand
GGATATTCCAATATGCGTCCGCTAAATTCAGCTTCGCAACGACGCGATCCGGGAAAGTATTAACAATCGATGTGAGTATTTGCCCCGCCCAGTAATCTTTCCCAAGATTGATCATATAAAAGGCAAGATCATTGGCTGTCTGTACATTACCGGGTCCGATATTGCTGGAGATTTCGGCGACATCCACATCGCTCAGGTCGGAAATAAAATCCTTGGCAAGAGGGGGGGCACTTTTAAATTTATTGACGGCGGCTAACCTCGTGCTAATTAGATTTTGAGTTTTGCCATCACTTTCGTAAATCAGTCCGTCCGTTTTTCCAATTTCTATGCACCCTGATACACGATTCACCTTTTCAGTTGGGAAAAGTTTGTTATCAGTGATATCCGATTTTTCTCCCGAAACAACTCGCCTCAGGCAGAAATTTTTGTTGGAGGCATCCCATGAGTAAACATAGATATAAATTTGCCCTCCTTGACTGGAGCAGCTTCCATCGACCGCGAGATCGTCTACTTCTCCATCGCGCACCTTATAAACCTGCATGGTGCTACATTCGTCGATTTTTGTGAACGTATAGTGCTTCGCGCCAGTACCGTTTGACGGATGAAAATCAATGGATGTTTGGTCGCCGTCAGTACTATAAGTGATTTTCGAACTACCTGTGCCTTCGAAATTCCCTGATATAGAGGCAATGCCAGATGTCGCAGCTGAGGCATTCGCCATGCCGCATAGAGTGACTAAAATGAATGCAAGAAAGTTTACTCTTTTCATATCGGAATTTTCAATTGGATTAACTGAGTTTAATTCATTTTGAATTCAATTCGGCAATGCGCTTTTCGGCGTATGTTCTTGCGCTGACATGGGCGCCAATGCCATACCAGCCAATATCCTTAGGATTTCCATTTGCGTCTTTTGGTTGACCAGCAGCATTGTCGACTTCGATGTAACGTTGATATCCCTTGAGTGCCTCACTCGCATCCTTTGTTGTACCCTGTTTGGATGAACTAGGGTCATGCCAAAGCCCCCAGCCAAATGAGCCGTGCCCTTCGTTATAAACTTTGCTTGTTTCGAATGGATATGTGCCATTCGTGTTCAGCTTCAGGCAAGACTTGATTCCAAGCACTTCTATGGCCTTCTGTAGATATGCAAGTCTCTTGTTATATCCGTTATAACCGCCATTGATCACGCGAGTAATCCAGTTAAAATCATCTGCGTCACCATAATTGACCAGATCCGTGTGAACGGTATAAAACCATCCAGCCGAAATCATCGCATGAGGCGAGTCCTCAAGCACCGCTCTAGCCGCATCGCTCGATGTAACATCTACGCCACTGTATTTTTCGTAATCGGAATAATTCTTCGGCCCTGTTATCTGAATAAGTCCTCGCCCACGCCACGGATCATACGCAAACGGTCCACCTTGTTCTTTTGTATAAACAAACTCGCCACTTTCCGTCAAAAGTTGTGCGAGGAAATGTGCGCGGGAAATGCACGATTTTATCTTGTAATCAGAAAATGTCTTATTAAGCGGGTCAATATACGAAGAAACCTTACCGGTAGCGGCATGAGTTGCTATCCTGCTTAGCTCTTCTTGTGTTACCTGATCGGCACAAGAGCAATCGCCCATGAAGTTTCCAATTAGCCCGATCGGATGGAAATGATAGGCGACGGCGCTCTGCGGGAAATTATTGTCACCGGCGTGAACCGCGTCCCACCACTGAAGATTTTCTATACGTTGCAGTTCATCCGACCAGATCGGCGCGCGCTCCTTCATGATCGGGGTCAGCGCGGCCCACTTGCCCGTGTCTCCACCCCATTCGCTCTGGTAACGCACGATCAGGTGTGAGAGCGCCTCTGCCAGCCACGAGGTACTGTGCGCTGTCACCAGCTCCTGCGAAGTGACCGTGCCGTTTCCATCGAGATCGATCGCCTTTTCCAGCTTCGTAAAGAGTTCGCTGCTGTTTACCGAAACGGCGCTCGCCTGGAACGACGCCTCTTCTTCAGGTAAGGCCTGACCGTTCACGTGAATGGACCGTTTGAACATGTCGGCCGTCGATACCGTCGTGCCGTCCACGACCTCGAACCCGGGCCAGGCCCACGGGCTTTGCCATTCCGTGTTGGGATGTCCTGTGCCGCACACCCAGCCGGAGCCGCTCGTCCCTGTTCCCGTGCCGACCACGATCTTCCACCACTTGACGTCCTTGTCGTCGACGGCCTTCGCGTCAGCGTCGAGGCGTGTCAGTTCCGCAGGCGTGAACACATCCATGAAGGTGGCTGTCGCTATCTTCGGATTGGACAGTTGCAGCGGAAACTGCGTCCATCCGTTCACGACACCAGCAACGACCTGTCCGCTCTGTTCGTGCTCCACCCAGAAGGGATCGCCTACCTTGGTCCTGGTGGTTACCGGATGAGGGCTGAGGTGCGTGGGCTGCGTGACGACGATTTTCGTGGGTTGGACCTTTGTCCATCGCCCACTTCCTGAATTGCCGGATACAGGCTCCAGCTTGAGCCCGATGGTCACCTTCTGGTCAACGGACGGCGACAGGTCCACCAGCGCCGCCCCGGGAGATATGACCAGGAGCGGTTTCTGGGGATCCTTCAGTTTTGTCGCCCGTTCCCGGCTCTTTGCCAGAAATGCGGGGAATGTGTCGCCTGCAAACACCTCCAGATGCAATAGTGGTCGCGAAGTCGATGCCGCAGGCAATTTGCTTGCATCGCCATGCCGGACATATTGGCCGACATAGCCAAGCACGGCGCCAGCGTTCACCCGGAACGGCTTGGGAAGAACGACAACGTCATCAAGGTGAGGGCTGGGATCAATCAGTGAATCCAGCTCCGCGAGATGAACCCATCCACTGGACGCCTCCGGAGGCAGAGTGTCGCTCTGCGTGTAAGGTGCGAGCGCGCCCGTTGTCACCGAGGCAATGGTCGCCCATCCATCCTTCGAGGTCGGGGAGACCGTCAGTTCGCTTCCCTGGGGCAGCAACCCGAGAATCTTCCCGTTGGGCGCTTCCCTGACGCGCTGCCCCACGAGCAGTGGCGCATTGCTGGTGGGTGCGGCGCCCGAAGTGGACGGCGTGGGCGGGGTCTTCGGCGGTAACTGCGAGTCCTTTGCCCTGTTGCTTACCCTGAAGCAGGCATTACCCTGCCAGAAGGGCATGCGCTGTATGGCGGGCGTTGGTGGCTTTGCCGGATCGGCCGCAGGCGGGGTGGCTTTTTCAGCTTCCTGATAGCCCGCCCAGTCGAGCTGGTGCATGTACAGGCTGTAGAAGTCCAGCACCTCATCAGCAGGCGGTGGCTTGGGCGGATCATTGCTGTTTGTCTTCGTCGTGTCCGGCAAGGGCGGCAGCGCGAGCTTGTGATGGACCAGCACGAACCCGGTCGAGTACCGCGCCTTCCTGTCGTCGCTGTAGTCAAGTTCGGGATACTTCTCGTTCAGCCGGTACGCGATGACCTCGCCGTCGGCAATTGCGCGCACACCGTCGCCCTGTTTGAGCATGCCGCCGGTCTGCGCGTCGAAGTGGACTCCCCCGTGCCAGATACCATTTGTGCCCAGCGGATAGAAGCCGTCTCCGGCGTTGCCCAGCGCCTGCAGGTAGTCCTGCGCATCGGGAGGGGTCTTGCCGCTGTTCGTGGCGAACGGATAGGCCCAGCTACTGACCGGCGGAAGATCCTTCGGTTCGGGTGGCGGCGCGGGTGGCGCGGCAGGTTTTTTGTGCGCTGTCATGGAGTGCTGGAGTGATCGGCTAACATGATACGGGTATGGCAGGGATGGTCGCTTCAACCCGAGTAATCGAGCGAGTGCCCTGGTTTGAGCGCGGCCGGTGACGCATTGGGCAAAGCACCTTTCACGTTCCCTGTTGCCGCCGATGGCTTGTCCCACGACGCGCATTTTTCGAGAATCTGGCCGGCCGTGCCGTTCTCGATCAGGTTCGGGCCGATCTTGATGTAGGAGCCGCCTGCGCCGATCCAGATCTCATTTTTGGCCGACAGAACGAGCCTGCCGTTGGCGCTGGTAATCGTGACGTCCTTGAGCGCCGTGAGCGCCATCTCGTCGCCTTGCGACTGGATCTCCACCTTGCCCTTTGCGGCGAACAGTTTCATGCCTGCGTTCTGCACGAACAGGCTGAGTTTCTCCGTGACGCTTGCGATCAGCGACCTGCCTGTCGCCACATGCAGGTTCTGCCCGCTGACGAGGTTGATCTGTTTGTCCGCTGTGATCTGCGTCGACTGCTGGGTGGACAGGGCAATGCCCTCCGGACTGGCCGCCAGCAGGATCGGCTTTGCAAAGCCGTTAGCGTTGCCCGTCCCGCCACCGGCTGTGCGCCCGCCCGATGTGGCGTTCGGCGTGACACTGTGCTGCGTCGCATCGGTGAACGCCTTCAGGGCGTCCTGACCCGGTTGTAGCGTTTCCGCATTGGCCGCGACGCTGGTCTGCGACAGGTTCTCGATCAGGGCTTCGGAACTGACCAGTTGCTCGCTGGCCGCAGTAGCGTTCAGCGGCTGGCTTACCGATGTCGGGTGCGTTGAGACGAACAGCCCCTGACCTGCGCGGATCGCACCGTACGAGTCCGACTTCAGGTCGAAGCCCGTGCCCAGGTAGGCACCCCGCGTGTTGTCAGTGTGCTGTACCAGATACCCCAGGTGTAGCTGGGAATTCGCTGTACTACTGAATAATTGCGCACGGTTCTGGCCGCTTGAGTCATCCATCACCATCTGGTTGTAGCCGCTGCCACCGTATTCCTTCGAGCGGTAACCTGACAGCAGGCCGTTCGAATGCCAGTGCGGTTTCGCCGCGCCGTTATACAGCCGTGACATCACGATGGGCCGGTCGCAGTCCCCGCCGATGTGGTCGATCAGCACCTCTTCGCCCACCCGTGGCATGTGTACACCGCCGTAGCCGTTACCGGTGTCGGCCTGCGCCACCCGCACCCAGCACGAGGCCTTCTCGTCACCGCCGTTGAGCCGGTCCCACATGAACTGCACCTTGATGCGGTTCAGTTCGTCGGTGTAGACCTCTTCACCCTTCGGACCCACCACGATCGCCGATTCCAGGTGCGTCTCCGGCTTGCGGTGCTCGAACGGGCTCCGGTATGGCACGCTCGTACGCTGCGCCTCGATCTCCACGAGGTAGAAGCCTTCCGAGCCGTCGGCGTGCGAGACCTTGAATGCGGTGTCGCTGGACTGGTTCGCACGCACCCCGTCTACCGTGGCTTGCAGGCTGTGCGGATAGTCCGGCCCGGGGTTGGTCGATGGAAGATTGTTCGCAATGACCCACGATGCGCCGATCACCGCGAATTCCTTCTGGTCTGCCTCATCCCGGTCGTGGTCCGGGTGGCCGCTCAGGATGAAGCGCAATCCGGCGTCGATGCCCCGGACACCGCCCACACCCTCAAACCGTTTGGACTGCGATTCCCACTCCTCCATGCGGATGCCGGAGAGCTGGTCGCCACGGTCCTGCTTCGGATAGGTGTAGGCGCCGGTGTACTCATACACCTCGGCCTGATCGGGCAATGCGCCCTGGTTGGGCATCGTCGGTACGCTGGTGCCCTTCGGATTGAACTGCGTTGACGGATTCTTGTAGTCGAACGTGCGCGTGGTCAGCAGCGTGCTTTGCAGCGTGCGCGTGCCCGACCACTGCACCAGCGCATCCGTTTCGCTGCCCGTACCGGCCCGGTAGAACGTCACCGTTTCCGGCGACATCGCATCGAGCGTCGTGAGCCGGTCAGTGATCACCAGCGTGTGTGATTTGCCGTCCTGCGCCTGCTGCCAGAACCCGTACAGTCCCTCGGACTCCAGCAGGCGATGCACGAAATTCCAGTCGGTTTCGTCCTGCCGGCAGTACGAGCGCGGGGGCAACGGCTTCGAGAGTGCGAACTGGAACAGCCCCTGGGCCTGGGGATGGGCGTTGAAGACATCCGTCACGATGTCGTCTGCCGTCCGGTCCTGCCAGATGCGCTGGTCGCGGCGGAACTTCAGGAAGTGCATCCAGGAGGCGAAGCCAAGCTGGTAGCTTGTGAGTCCGCTGTTGGAACCTAGGCGCCGTGCCGTATGCACATACCCGTTATGGGGGAGATAGGACTTGTCCGCCTGCTGGATCCACAGCGTGACCGGTTGTGCGATCAACGTCTTGAGTTCGATGTAGCTGGATGTGGACACCACATCGACGGTGAACTCGAAATGACGGCCCAGACGTGAGTGCCCCACGACACGTTGCGGAACCAGTACGTTCGACCCCAATGAGGTATCCAGCTTCAGAAGGCGGTCAGTCTGCGATACGCCGCCCGTTATTGCACTGATTAAATCCTGCGCCCCCATGCTGCCCCACCTTTCTTGTTCAATATACGCGCCCCCGCGCTATCGGGCGATAGTACAAAAGTTCGATTTCATTCGCCACTATAAAAATATCCAGAAATGTCAAATCGCATATATTTATTTGTAACATGCCAATTGCATATCGGCGAATGTTTTCAATGTACTCCGTTTCTGAACGGAAAAGCGGGCTGCGAAAAGTCTATTGAAACGCTGATCGCACACTATTGCCAATGTAGGCAGGAATTTGTCATTAAGGCGATGTAGATGAGCGGGCGGTTGAGAGGGATTCGTCGTGATGCGTCAGGGATTGTCGACGTGGTGTGGGCTAGGAGCGGGACTGCCTCCAACCAGGCAACCGTGCAGTCCCCTCCCCGCCTGCGGTCCTCTCCTGCCTCATTGGTTTTGATGCGCCGGGTGAACCGGGCGCGCGGCTTTTGCGGGGCGAGACTCCGGGCGATTTTGCCGCCCGGAAAATGATGCATTCTGATGCGCAAACGATGCGTTTTAATGCAGTCTGACAGGCTGCCTGTCAGCGGGACGCGCGGCTGCATGCCGACAATGGAATGTCGGGGTGCAGCCCATAGCGTCCCGAAGGCACCAGCGTGCGCACGGCCTCCAGTTGCGCGACATAGACGTGCCCGCATTCATCGTTATCGCAGCGAAACGTGATTTCGCGCATCGTGTCCGATAGTTTGCGGCTGGTACGCGCAACGGCGCGCGTCGAGCACAGCGGGCAGGCAATCGAAAATCTCATGGGTTCTCCGCTCAGGTGATGGAACCGGTCGCAGCACGTCGCGGCGCAACCGGTCTGCATGTTGATTACTGGGTGGATGCCTGGTGCATCAGCGCGCGCAGCGCGTCGGCAAATCCCGGACTCAGGTACGGGCGAGACAGGACATTGGGCAACATCAAGGCAGAATCCTTTTCTCCCGCGATGGCGCGCCTGACGATGTTGCGCGCATTCGGCCCCACCCGGTCCCCGTCGTGCAGCGCACCGGGGTTGTACTGGCCCAGCGCCGCGCGCCGGGTCTGCGCTTCGGGTGCAGGGCTGACCGTGCAATCCGCGAGTTCCTTCTGGATGATTTCTTTCGCGCCCGCCGCCATTGCCTGTGCGATGCCTTCGCCGTACTGAACGAGCGCGGCGTAGGCGATCTGCTCAATCTGCGCGGCACGGGCGGCCTGCCACGCACCTTCATAGGTTTGTGCGGCGTCATCCGCCGCAAAAGTGGCTTCGATCTGCGTCGTGACCGTCTCGTCGAGCATCGCCTGACAGGTCTCCGCCATATCCTCTGCGTCGCGCCGTGCAACCAGCGCAGCTTTTGATGCCTTGGACGGCGCGGCGTTGGATGCGCGCAGTGCATTGCCGAGGGCCACTTTCGCGGCTTCAGCGGCCTCGTTATGCTGCACGATCATTTCCCGAAGGTGCTGCGCATTGATGGTGACTTCAGCCAGATTTTTTCCCGCCCCGGTTTCGTAGGCTTCGCGCTCCCTTGCAAGTCGCGCAAGCGCCTGTTCGTATTGGGTGTTCGCGTTGTCGAGCTTCTTTTGCCATGCATTCATGGTGATTTCCCCATCGTTGATTCAGTGAATGGTTGATTCAGTCAATACGCCGGGGGGACGTCCCCCCGGCGACAGGTTTAGCAGTCGGTGCGCAGGTGCGGCACGTCACCGTGGGAGGGCTGGAATTCCTCCGGTTTCTTCTCCAGCATGCTCCGGAAAGCCATTTCCGCCTGCCGAACTTTTTCATTGGCCGCGTTCAGTTCGGCCCGTGCCTTTTCAATCGCTTCACTACGCGCATTATGCTGTTGCATTTCCTGCTGGGTATAGGTGATTTTCATAATCTAAGTAGTCCTGTTCAAAATGGTTAAAGTAGTCCTGCATGGAGGTGAATCGGGCTTCCTGTTCTTCTGTGGTCTGCTCCTGCGTACAGTTATTGACACTAGTCCGAGAGGGCGCGATTTTTGATGCCGGGGCCTTCACAATCGTCCACGTGCGTCGCACGCTCGCGACGGCCTTCGCCATCACCGCGCGGATCACGCCAACGATGCCGCCCTTGTCGACGGGCCAGTCGCCGCGCACAACGACACCCGCCGCGCGTGCGCCCAGCGGATCGCCGTAGCGGCCCACGCCTTCCTGTTCCTCCTTGTGCAGCCACATCAACGCATCCTTGCGTCTGATCCACGGGCCGCCGCACGCACGGATGAATTCCGCGTAATCCGCACGTTTGTCTTCATCTTCCGTTGCACCCTTCACGCGCTGCGCTGCGGCCCACGCACGCTGCAATGCTTCGGGCGAATCGGCGATCGCAGCCTCTTCGATGCGGCGCAGTTCGCGCCACACCGTAACCGGTGCGCCGCCGATGGCCTGGAACTGGCGGATGCCCCATTGCTTCGCCCACGCCTGCACGCGCTGTGTTGTCTTCGCGATAGGTTCGCCGTACAGGTCCAGTTCAATGCCTGCGCCGTCGATGTTCTTCGAGATGTATTTTGCGATGTACGCCGCTGCGCCGCCCTGGTCCGCCTTGATGCGTTCGAAGCGCAGACGGTGCTGCTGCGCGCCGGGTTCGTCGGGCGAATCGTTGAGCAGAAAATAATGTACCAGTGCCTTGCGCCAGAGCGATACGTGTGCGGCTTCGCGGATGAACACCATCAGGTTCCAGTGCGGTGTGCCGTCCCGGTGCGCCTCGACCGTGCGTATCCCGTAAAAGCTCACCCCACGGCGCTGCAACCATGCGCGGCAACGGCTCCACTGGCGTTGCAGATAATCCTGCGTGTCGCGCGGCGTCGCGCCGTCATATTTCTCGTTGACGGAGCCATTGGCGCGCACCGCATGGAAACGGCTGGGCGGCGTCACGACCGCGAATTCACACGCACAGCCGTGTTCCTGCGCGATCTCTTCCATGCCGCGCATGCGCAGCATGAGTTCGCCCCGGCGGATAGCGGGATTGCTGACGGATTTGTCGGCAAGCTCGGCGAGCGTGAAGATTTCGCCGTCTTCGTTGATCGCCTGCGTGCGCTCCAGCATCTGCGCATTGCGCCCGGCCTGGGCGACACTACGCCGCAGGTTTTCGTCGCTGATGTACTGGTCGGCGCGTGCGCTGACCAGTCCCAGCCGGATCGCAAGCGCTTCGGTCTGGCGACCGTGCATCCCGCGCAGACGTCGCGCCCACCAGCCCGGATCGATCATGCGGGCAATGAACCCGCCCGAACGTTCGACGGCGGGCGGCATGATACGCCAGCGTTTGCACAGCGCAGTGAGATGCGACACGATGGACGCCGTTTCGCCCAGGCGTTCGACAATGGCATACGCATCCGCTGCTCGGCGCACGGCACAGTCGCGGATATCTGACAGGGTGGCGGTGAGCGGCAGCACCGCTTCGGCATAGCTGGCGACATGTTCACGCAGATAGACGTTGCCGTGCCGCCAGTCGCGGTGCTGATGGTCCAGCACCTCAAGACGGCGAGACATGCTCCGTGCCCACTTGCGCGGCAGTCTGTCGAGCATCGCCGCGCGCCATGCGTGCTGCGGCATGTGCGGGCTGATCGTCGCAAACGAATTGAGGATGGCCATTTGCTTACCGGCCGGGATGGGTGAGGGGCAGCGTGCGGCGCGCACCGGCCTTGCGGGCGACGGCACGGCGGGCCAGCAGGCGGTGAAGTGCATCGAGCGCGGCTTCGCCCACAGGCGTGGGCCGACCGCCGATACCGGTCACCACAGGCCGGTACGGTTGCGCTGGCAGCGCAACCTGACATGCGCATGGGTTGCCGCTGTGCGGGCAGTGGGCGCAGCAGTGCATGGTGCGTCCTGCGGTCAGTGCGCGGACGCGCCTTGCAGCGCCATGATCTGTTCGACCGTATCGTGTGGCCATACGAGCCGTCCGTTCGGCATCTTGAGCGGCTTCACGCCGTAATACGATCCGTTGCGGCACAGTGCAACGCGCAGGGTGTCTGCCTGCAGGCCCAGGCGTTGGGCAAGACGGTTTGTGCTCAGTCCGATTTCCATGATGTCCCCTTGATTCCGGTTATGCGCTGCACGGTGCAGCGCGACGGAACGGAATCTACCGGCGCTCATGAATCCCGTGTGGCTAGTCGGGATATTGGGACGATAGGCGGGACAATGGGACGATAGCGAGGACAGTTTTGGGACCGTCCGGACAGCTTCGGGACACTGCGGTGCGGCAGCGGAAGCAATGCTAAGAGCAAGAGCGGGGAGCGAAGGCTCCCCGGCGGGCGTTAGTACTTCAGATATCCGTGCTTGCGCAGGTCGCTTAACGCGTTCTTGAAGGTCTTGAGACTGACGGTTTTCCGGTCACCAAGCTGCGTACACCACATCAGTTCGTCGGCGCGGCCGTGAGGCAGGATGCACCCGGTCACATCGTTGGCCTTGAGACGATGCATCACCGTCCGGGCATCGGGGTTCTTTCCGCATTTATGCACGATGTCCGGCCAGTTCGCGACAATCGCATCTCGCCAGCGTACCCTCAGAGAAGGCGCATCGTCGGCAAGACAAGTCGTCTTTGCGTCGGCTTGCGAACCGGGTGCGACAGTTCCATGATGACTTTCGGATTTTAGCGAACTCAACAGACCATCGCGCAGCGTCTGCCTGAAAGCTGCGTGCAACCGGCTCGCCCGCTCGTTCAGCATCTCGGGTACGGGCACGCCAATCTGAACGAGCCACGGCCGCGCTTCGTCGAACGCGATATAAAGCGGAACCTCCATCAGTTCTGCGAGGCTTGACTGCGTTTCGTCCATATCAATCCACCGGTTCAGGCGCGTTGTATGAACCGGGACCATCATCGGTGTCTCACGAACGACAAGTGCGCCAGAACGAACCGCAGACTTCGCCTCACGGAAGAGAGCCCGGAACCTTCTGGCAAAAATATCCTGCTCGTCAGGCTTCATCCGGCGTGTGGGCTGCTCCATGCCAGTCCAGTCCAACCCCTCACGCGCGATCGTCATTGCGAGATTGCCGAGCGCGACGTAGCCGTCGAGGAAATACTGGAATTCATCTTCTGCACCTTCGATCAGTTGGGTAACGGCCCGGCGCGATTCGGCTTCCCGTTTCGTGGCGTCTTCTATCATGAGTTGCCTGAATGCGTCGTCGTGCAATGTGTTTTCAGACATGCGCAACCTCGACATCGTAATGCACCGTTGCCTGTGCCTGTGCCTGTGCCTGTGCCTGTGCCTGTGCCTGTGCCTGTGCCTGTGCGATGCCCGCTTCACTCAGCATCCACGTCTCGATTTTTGTGTGCCACATCCGCAGCAGATCCAGAGGCCGCTGCCGGTAGTGTTTTTCTGCCGTTGCGCTCGGCTTGTGACCCATGATCTGCGCAACCACGCCTGCCGGACATTCGATCCATTCGGAAAGCGTTCCGAATGATCTTCGCAGGCCGTGCAGAGTCAATGTCTCGATGTCAGCCTGTTGCATTACCACGATGTGTGCCTTGCCGGGTTCCTGAATCCTGCCTGACTTGGCACGGGGGCTACTGAATACCCACTCATTCACGCGTGGCAACGCATTTATCAATGCGGACACATAGGGCGTCAACGGAATCGTGCGCTCACCTTCAACCTTGTCGTGAATCGTGATGCCTTTCCAGCGGAAGTCCACATCTTCCCATCTGATTCCGGCCAGCTCCTCACGACGCGCTCCTGTCAACAGCAGTGCTTGCAGGTAAGCCCCAACCACGGTGTTTTCCAGGCGTCGCGCCGCCGAGAACCACGGTCCTAGTTGCTCGCGTTGCAGGCAGTCGGCTTTCGCACGCTTTTTCGGCACCACCTGGAGTACAGTGCGAGCCTTGCAGGCTTCTTCTGGTGCGAGGCCAGCAAGGTGGGGCTGTTCCGCACACCAGTTCAGACATGCTCGAAGCAACCGGAACGCAAGCGCTGCCTGTGTACCACGCACCTGCGCTTCGCGTTTGAGCCATTGAGCGATCACTTCGGCGGTGAGCGCGGGCAGGGGAACGTCGAGCAGGCTTGCGAGCACGCCTGGCACGGTTAGCTTGCTGCCGTGCGGACGTGGCTCGCCGCCGCGTCGAGCGACCTTCTCATGATCTTTCGTATGGCGATCGCTCCAGCGCTGGCGATGCGCCTTGATATAGCCCGGCCACACTTCACCGAGCGTCGATTGTCTGCGCTCGGTTTCGGTTCGCGCGGCTTCTGCTGAAGCAATGGCGGCAGCTTTTTCGACACGTGGGTCTTTCCCATCGTCAATGAGTTTTTGCAACTCACGCGCTTTTTGCCTCGCGCCGTCGATATCCCAAGTGCGGGTATCGCCAATCGTGGTGCGGACCGTGCTGCCTGAGATGCGCCCCTGGAAGATGTACGACACGCTACCCGCCGTTGCACGTAGCCCCAGGCCCGGTACTCCGGCGTCCCACATGAAGGTTTGTTTGATGTCGGGAGGGCAGGAAAAGTCGCGTACGCGTCCTGCGGTGAAATTGACTTTCGCCATTGTCGTGTAACTGCTGCGTAAGCAGATTCGGTTAATGTCTTTCAATTATATTTCATTAACCTTACTTTGGTGAAGATCCTTGAAATCTGCTCAAAGCCTTTGCCAAAAAGGGTTTCGGGCATCTTTGCAACGTCGATCTATGCCAGTCAATGCCATAGGACGCGGGACTCATAATCCGCCTCCGAAAGGACACCGTGGGTTCGACTCCCACCCGGCCCACCATTCGTTGTTCCAGCTTGTTCCATCCAATTCGATCATGCGGATCAATGGCGTGCCTTTATCAGCCATCTTGATTTGGACTCTCGTATTCCGGATCTAGTGCGGATGAAATATGCCCGTGCTCAGAAGCTATATTTGCTTGGCTGGATAGACGAGGATCTAATTAAGGCTGGCGAGTTGGTCGCTTTGACCACGCTGGAACTCGCGTTAATGGAACGCTATGGAGCCAACTACACGAAGAAGGATCGGTCGTTCGCGGCGGTGCTCAAGCATATGGTGAATGCCGACGGTTTGACCGACAAGCAAATACCGATGATCGCTCACTGCGGCGGTAGCGTAATCGGCCAACTTATCGGTACAACGAAACCGACTTTGGCTCAACGCCGAAATGCGATGGCGCACGGTGATCCGTTCGATGGGCTCCCTGTCAGCGGCCTTATTGAACTGGTACGCGATCTGATCACCTTCGCCTATCGCAATTTCATCGCGGAATCCGGTAGCAACAACGGCATGACGCCGTTGCGTTCGGAAGCCTGCAATGATGTGGCCGACGGTTACAGCTAGCGATGGAAGCAGATCCCCAGCTTCTCGATTTTTTGGCCGCCCTATGGCGCATGCCTCCGCCGGGGCCAGACAACCTGCTAACGGCGCCAGCCTTCGTTGCGTTGAGTGAACTACTCGACCAGCGTTATGGCGGCGGCAAAGCAACATTCGCGTTGAGCAATGCGCTCAGGTCGCTTGGTCTTCCATGCGGGCTACCTCCCAACCAATCGGCACTCGCACTCGATCTGTCAACGGTTGCGACTTCCCTTGCCAAGGCCTATTCGCGCAGGATGACCGTGTGTCGTTACATCTGTCCGCTCGATCTAGCCGATGAATTGCCAACGATGGCGTTCGGCAATGCGCGAGTCGCACAATTCACTACCGAGGAGTTGGAGCAACTGTTCGACGCACCAAGACTCCGGCGCAACTTCCCAACATTGCCGTTCGAGTCGGAACGCCTCGCACAATTCCATTGGCTGGTAGTTGAGGAGGAACGTGCCATCGATCCAAGGCCGGAAGCGCGTGCCGTACCAGCGCTGTTTGCCGGCATGCGCCGGGACTTCGGCGAAATCGAACCATATCTCGGTCGATTTCCTGCGGCTGTCGAAGGCGCGCTCTTTTTCCTGCTGCTGGCTCAGTGGGAGGACTGGTCAACCATGCCCGATGTCGACTGGCGCGGGTTCCGGATACCGTGGATTTATACGCTGGACGAGGACCTTTGTGTCAGGCCAGCACGACCGCCGAGCCCCGACAGTCTCAGTCTTGAGCCTTGGTTCGTTCACGATGACTGGGGCGAAGAGATCGAACTTGAACGCCCGACCTACCTGCCGCTCGACGAGTGCGCCAAGAAGGAGCTGCCGCGGCTTACGGAATCGGCTTGGGCCGAGCTGCAAGCGGCGCTTGCAACGCCGCTCTTTGAAACGCCGGTCGTGCATTTCCTGGTCCGCGCCTTCCTCGCGGATGGCATCGACGAGGTGATTGCGCACATGACAGCGATCGAGGCATCGTTGGGTCTGGAAAGCGATCACAAGCGTAAGCTGCGGCCCAAACCCGACCCACAATCGGGATTGTCGGCTACCAATCGGGTAGCCGCACGGCTTGGTGCGGCGCTTGCAGACGCCCAGGCGGTGCAAGACTATGAGGACCTGTTCGAGTTGCGAAGTGCATTCATTCACGGCCGCGCTGGCCTACAGAAGATCTCGACCCCGCAGGTGGTCCTAGCGCGCGGTCTCGCGCGGCGCGCGGCACGTGCATTGGTTTCCCTGGCTACTGCGCACCCCTCAACTTCCCGGGAAGACATATTGGCCCATCTTCTCGGTCGGGGCGTCACCTACCGACGACGAGATCCATGAAGGCTTGTGTGATTTCAGTGCCCTAGCTCGTTCCTGTGACGCTGCAGGCGCCTTGCTTTTGTACGGCTGCTTTTATCTCTGCTACGGTGTAAGGGGGATTGCGGCTATGCACGACGTGGTGGCAGGTGGCGCAAAGCGGTATCAAATCCCGTATTGGGTCGACCTGGTACGCCTCCCCGATGTCCGACAGCGGTGTGACATGATGAACATGGATGAGGTCAGCCCCTACCACGCCGTACTTGTCTTCATAGTTTAACCCGCACGCCTGGCACGTTGGCCCATAGTGCGCGACGCAAAGCCGACGCGCGGTGGAATTTCGCTCATGGACTGTCAACTCAACGGTCTTCAAAGCGCCTTCCGACAGAGCAGGTCCGTTGGCTGTGTAGTCCGTTGGTTGTGCAGATATAGAGGAGGGCGGAAGTAGTCCGACGACGAACTGCCCGGCGATGCCCGTAACCTCTATTTCCCACACGCCCCACGCGCCGATAGTTAGGCTCGATTTCGGCGGGTTTTTGTGAAGGCGCAATGTCATTTGCCCGGTTGCCGGATCGCGCCACATCTCCTGCATGTCGGTATTCCGCTCGTGAAGATACCAGGCAGGCCATTCGCCTAACTGCCCCATCCATGATTGGCCTTTCGCATAGCTTCGGCGTGCGATATCCAGACATTCTGATAGCGTCGGGACAGCGATGGAAATGCGAAAGGGCGGTTCGGTCTGCTCTGGCGGAGGAATGAGATAGACGTAGTTCTTCGCTTTCTTTACGACTGTCCAACCTCTTCTCGGCAGGATAACGCTCAACGTGAGTGCTGCGCTGAACCGATACGTTGTCGGGCCATACTTATTAGGTGCCTTGCCACTGGGCGAAAATTCAATCGTTTGCACTGGCCAGCCTGGTGGGGTATGGCTCTTCGCAGCAGGTTCATCCAACTCGAACTCATCGGAGTCTCCGGCGCTCATTCCTGTTCTCCCATTACTACCAGGGGAGTCTCCGTTGGGAGACTAGGGGCGACGTGAGCCACCGGCATGCCTATCTCGTGAAAACCCAACGCAATCAGCTTCGGACGCAACTCAGTCAGCGCATTGGCTGGAACGCCCAGCCATAGGAGGTTTCTGGCTCGAGTAACAGCGACATACCCAATCCGTCCGACCTCCGAGTCGACGCCGGCTAACAACGCGGCAACATGCTCTTTGGTTGCCATGTAGAGCACGGCGTCCAGACTCTCGCCCTTCGCCTGGTGAACCGTATCAATACGGATTCGAGGAGCGTTGGGTGCGGCAAGGTCCGCGGTAGCTACAAGCGGGGCATTGGGCAGGCCTTTCTTCGCCAGCTTCATACCGATGTTGTCGGTAGCTTTCAAACCATGGTCGTTTTCTAGGGTAGCGAGCAAAGCCCACCAAAAGTGCAGTCGAGAGAGCATAGATCCGTGAACGTTACGCACGTGGATTGAATTTTGTCGGCGATTGGCACACGTATCCTCAACGGATTCCAGTGCCGTCCTCTATGAACGAGCAGAGTATGCGAGAGCTGTTTGGACGTAGTTCTCACTCTCGGCTAGGAATTGTGATGTTAGTCGTCGGCCAGGCCGATTTTCCAGAGAGACTTCACGTGTGGTTTCACTCTGGAGTGCCAGTTGCGATTTGGTACTTTACTTCAAGGTGGGGAAAGCGGCACTGGGTGTGATTGAGGTCGATGGTGAATATCATGGCACGGCGCGGCAAGCTGAGCGGAATGTGCTTAAAGGCAGCATCCTGAGGGAAAGGAGTCTTCCCTTCTTCAATTGCAGACTGTCGAGAGCCATATTGAAGAAAGAGTTGGGGAGTTTTTAGCGCAGTGGGCGAGTGGTGCTTCAATGGTTGGAGGGCAGTCAGTAGTGGTTTCGACCGCGGTGAGGCACCGAGTAACACAGGTTTGCACCCGATGCCTCCGCCATCACGCTGACTTCCTTTCGCGTGGTGTGGCGTAGTGCGGACATTGTTATCGGGATCGGAGAATTGATGTCGACGCTAGAGAACATTCAAGCAAAGATTGCTCGGCTGCAGGCCGAGGCAGAAGCGATCGTTAAGAAGCAGGCGCTGACCGTTGTTGCAAAGATCATGGGGTTGATGAAAAAGCAGGGTCTCACGTTAGCTGACCTTGAATCGCATATTGGTGGGAGGAGACGAGGCAGGCAAGCGGCTGGAGTTAAAGCCGCCGACAAGCGAAATGGTGCAGCAGAGTACATTGATCCGAAGAGCGGTGCGACCTGGACTGGTAACGGCCGTGTACCAGCCTGGATTGCTAACGCTAAGAATCGAAGCAGGTTTTTAATTGATGTCAACGTGCAGAGCCAGGCGAGTGCTGCCGGGAGTGCAAGCAAAGCCGGAAACTACGTTCGCGGGCCACAGGCGCCAAAATATATCGATCCAGAAACTGGGGCAACGTGGCGCGGACGAGGTCGCGCCCCCGCGTGGCTGGCTGACGCCAAAGACCGAATTGCATTCTTGATTGAACGCAAAGGCGGAGCAACTTCGAAGCGGACTACCGCGAGGAAGTCGGTGGCCAAGAAGATGGCTGTGAGGAAGGTTGGACCCAAAAAGGCTGTGGTTGGAGCAGTTGCCGCAAAGAAGCGCGCGGCGACGGTGAAGAAGTCGACTGTGGAAGAGGTTACGTCCAAGAAAGCGGAGCCAAAGGTGGTTGGCAAAGCAGCCGCTAGGGCAGAAGCATCGAATTAGGCCGCCGTGCGGCGCGACGTCGGCTCGGTGTTCTGTTGTCGACCGATTTGTGCGGTGCGCTTGCGTTAGCATTGAGTGGTTGGCGGCGGGGACGCGCCGAGCAATTGGAAACGATGGTGCTTTAGATATTCGTTGCGAAAATAAGACAGCGGAACGGAGTCACCGAGGACGCGAGAGAGGGGCGGGAGGTACTTGTCCTAAGCTTTTCGGTCCATTGTGTTCCGCCATCCGCTGGGGGTAGATCTGGGGGTAACCAAGGGGCATCACATCGACCGACCCATATGCAACAGGCCTCAGCGGGTTGGATGTGACTCCCACCCGGCCCACCAGGGCATTCAGCGGCTTTCGATCTTAAAGTCTGCTCCGCACATTACCCTCCGCTTCGCAATTCACCTCTATCGGGTCGGTCTGACCTTGTCTTCGCGGCGCTTCCAAACGTAGTGCTCCGTCATCACGAGCGCCCTCTGCCTGATGTCGCGCCCGTCATGCGTCGAGATACCCACCCCAACTCAACCACGACCATCACAGGTAGGGTTATCGCGGATAGCAACCATCGAACAGGTGGCTATAGTTCGTAAACTGAAAAAAAATACAGAGAGCGAAAAAAATATCACTTCGCTCCTGGATGTGGAGAAGACATGACGAAACCCGGTGCCAAACGTGACGCCGAAGACAGTCTCGCCATCCGTGCGGCGTGGTTGCACTACGCCGCGGGCATGACCCAGGCGGATGTCGCTGCGCGGCTTGGCGTCAGCAATGTCAAGGCGCATCGGCTCATCACGCGAGCCAATGAGAGCGGCGCCGTGAAGGTCACGATCGATGGCGACGTGGCCGAATGCATTCTGCTGGAAGCGGCCCTTTCTCACCGCTACAGCCTGTCCCAATGCGAAGTCGTGCCGGAATTGCACGAAACCGGCCTGCCGTTGCGCGCACTCGGCATTGCCGGCGCGCACTTTCTGCAACGCGAGATCGCCGCCCGTCAGGGCGGAACCATCGGTATCGGCCATGGCCGCACGCTGGCCGCGTTAGTGGCCGAGATGCCGCGCATGGACGCCGGCAAGGTCCGGTTTGTTTCGCTGCTGGGCGGCGTCACACGCGATTACACCGCAAATCCCTACGACGTGATCCACCGTCTGGCGGAGCGAACCGGCGCGATGTCGTATGTGATGCCGCTGCCGTTTTTCGCCAACACGGCGGAAGACCGCGAAGTCCTGCTGGCGCAACGCGGCGTGCGCGAAGTGTTCGATATCGCCGCGCATGCGGATCTGATGATCGTCGGCATTGGGACGGTGCTGCCCGACGCGCAGCTCGTTGCTTCGCAGATGATCGCGCCGGATGAAATTCGCGAGGTGCGCGATGCAGGTGGCCACGGCGAGGTGCTCGGTCACTTCTTCGATCAGCACGGCAAGTCGGTCGAAACCTCGCTAGCCGCGCGCACCGTGGCGCCGCAACTTGCCGATCTGACCGGGCGGCGCATCGTCGCCATCGCCGGCGGCCTCGGAAAAGTGGACGCGATTCGTGCTGTTCTCAACAGTGGCCTGCTCAGCGGCCTGATTACCGACGAGGCCACCGCGCTCGCCCTGAACGACGGCGCTATCAAGGTGGGGGCGTCATGATGGCCAACCCCGGTGGTGATCTGGTGATCGGCATCGACGCCGGCACTTCGGTGATCAAGGCTATCGCATTCGATCTCGCAGGACGGCAGATCGCGGCTGCCTCGGTGCCCAATCATTACACGACGCATGCCGATGGCGCGGCGTTTCAGTCGCTCGACCAGACGTGGGCCGATTGCGCGCAGACGCTGCGCAATCTCGGCGCCAAAGTCGAAGGACTCGCGCAACGCACGAGGGCGATTGCCGTGACAGGGCAGGGCGATGGTACGTGGCTCGTCGGCGCCAACAACCGGCCTGCCACCGACGCCTGGCTGTGGCTCGACGCGCGCGCTGCGGATACCGTGCGGCGGTTGCAGCAAAAGCCGGCCAACCGGGCCCGCTTCGAAGCCACCGGCACAGGACTGGCGGCATGCAGCCAGGGCGCACAGATCGCCCATATGGCGGTCACCATGCCCGAGGTGCTGGACCGCGCCGAAGTCGCGCTGCATTGCAAGGACTGGTTGTACCTCAACCTCACCGACGTGCGAGCGACGGACCCGTCGGAGGCGAGCTTCACGTACGGCAACTTCCGCACGCGCCAGTACGACGACGTCGTGATCGACGCGCTCGGACTAACGGCGCGGCGCGGGCTGTTGCCGGAGATCGTCGACGGCACCGAACTCATGCATCCACTGACGTCCGAAGCGGCCGCGGCCACGGGACTTCTGGCCGGAACGCCGGTGTGCCTCGGATTCGTGGATATCGTGATGACGGCGCTCGGCGCGGGCATTCACACCGCCAACGCCGATGGCGCGACCTGCTCGATCATCGGCTCGACCGGCATGCATATGCGAGCGGTGCAGAACACCGCCGTGCGTCTGAACGACGAGGGCACAGGCTACGTCATCGCGTTGCCGGTGCCGGGCATGTCGGCGCAGGTGCAGTCGAACATGGCGGGCACGCTGAACATCGACTGGATCCTGAATCTTGCTTGCGATCTGCTCGCGGAGTTCGGCACGGAGTTGTCGCAAAGCGACCGCGTGAAACGCATCGACGGATGGCTGCAATCCAGCCGGCCGGGTGCGCATCTGTACCACCCCTACATTGCCGATGCGGGCGAGCGTGGACCTTTCGTCAACCCCAATGCGCGCGGCAGTTTCATCGGCCTCACCAGTGAAAGCCGTTTCCCCGATCTGTTGCGCTCGGTGGTGGAAGGGCTCGGGATGGCCGCGCGGGACTGTTATGCGGCCATGGGCGGCGCGATGCCTGCAGAGTTGCGCCTGACAGGCGGTGCGATGCGTTCGCGCGCAGTGCGCTCGGTGCTCGGGGCGGTGGTGGGTGCGCCGGTTCGTATCTCGCAGCGCGAAGAGGCCGGCGCGGCGGGCGCGGCGATGATGGCGGCGGTCGCGCTCGGCGCGTATCCCGACATGCAGGTGTGTATCGCCGAATGGGTTACGCCGCTGCTGGGACAACCCGAGGCGCCGGATCCCGCGCTGATGCAAACCTACGCGCGCGCGTTTCCGGCGTACCAGAAGGCGCGACGCGCTCTGGAACCGGTGTGGGAGGACATGGCGCAGCAGGCTAAAGCCAGGTGCAGTCCCGAAGCCTGTGCATCCGACAACGCGGTCGAACTGAGGGCGGTGCAATGAGTGACAGTCAGATGATCGACCTCGTCGTGGTGGGTGGCGGCATCAACGGCGCAGGCATTGCACGCGATGCAGCCGGTCGGGGATTGTCGGTGGTGCTGTGCGAGAAAGACGATCTTGCGCAGGGCACCTCGTCGCGTTCGGGCAAGCTGGTGCATGGTGGGCTGCGTTATCTTGAGTACTACGAATTTAGGCTGGTTCGCGAAGCCTTGATCGAACGGGAAGTACTCCTCAACGCAGCGCCGCACATTATCTGGCCGATGCGCTTTGTCCTTCCCCACAGCCCTGATGATCGCCCGGCCTGGCTCGTGCGTCTGGGCCTGTTCCTGTATGACCATCTTGGCGGCCGCAAGAAGCTGCCCGCTACACGCACCCTCGATCTGCGGCGCAGTCCTGAAGGCGCGCCGATCAAGGACCAGTTCCGCAGAGGCTTCGAATACTCGGACTGCTGGGTCGATGACGCACGTCTTGTCGTGCTCAACGCCGTCGATGCAGCGCAGCGCGGCGCACAGATCCTCACGCGTACGGCGTTCGTGTCGGCTCAACGCGAAAACGGCGCGTGGCGCGTCGAGTTGCGCGATACGCGCAACGGTAAAAGCCGCATTGTGATGGCGCGTGGGCTGGTGAATGCGGCCGGGCCGTGGGTGGCGGACATCATCGGTCGCGTGACCGGTGGCCAGTCGACCCGCAAGGTGCGCCTTGTTAAAGGCAGCCACATCGTCACGCCGAAGTTCTGGGACGGTCCGCACTCGTACCTGGTGCAGAACCACGACAAGCGTGTGATCTTCGTCAATCCGTACGAAGGCGACAAGGCGCTGATCGGCACCACGGACGTTCCGTGGGACGGCGCGCCGGAGAGCGTGTCGATCGACGACGCGGAGGTCGATTACCTGCTGGCCGCGGTGAACCGCTATTTCAAGCAGCCATTGCGACGCCTGGACGTCGTGCAGAGCTTCTCCGGGGTACGCCCGCTATACGACGACGGCAACGGCAATCCCTCGGCGGTGACGCGCGACTATGTGTTCGATCTCGACGCCAACGGCGGCGCGCCGCTGCTCAATGTGTTCGGCGGCAAGATCACCACGTTTCGCAAGCTGTCCGAGGCGGCGATGCAACATCTGCGGCCGACATTCCCCGCCATGGGACCGGACTGGACCGCGACCGCCACCCTGCCCGGCGGCGAGATCGAGGACGGCGACGTGCCGCGGTTCATCGCGCGTCTGCAACGCGAGTATCCATGGCTGCCGCGCGAATTGACGGGCTACTACGCGCGGACCTACGGTGCACGCACGGCTCAGGTGATCGACTCCGCCCAATCTCTCGCCGATCTTGGCCGTCAGTTCGGGCCGAATTTTTACGAAGCCGAAGTGCGTTACCTGGTGGAGCAGGAGTGGGCCGAAACGACGCAGGACATCCTGACGCGGCGGACCAAGCACGGACTGCATATGAACGCCGAGCAGACGGCAGCGTTCGGCGCCTGGTTCGAAGGACTCGACCGGAAATCCGCTTAAGCCGGACCACGACGAACCCACATCAACACGAGATAAGAGACACGAGACGAACATGGCTTTCACGCTCGCACTCAACACGAATCCGCTGGTGAACCGCTTCGCGGAACCGGACGATCTCATCGACGCCATTGCGTACCAGATGAAGATCCGCGACGTGCAGCTCACGCACGAGTTCATCAACCCGTCGTGGCCCGCGGCGGTGACACGGCGTCTGACGCGCCAGATGCGCGCGGCGATGGCGCGCACCGGCGTGCGCATCACGTCGGGCATGACCGGGCCGTATGGGCGGCTCAACCATTTCGGCCATCCGGACGCTGACGTGCGGCGCTATTACGTCGACTGGTTCAAGACCTTCGCTGATATCACAGCGGAGCTTGGCGGCCACTCAATCGGCACACAGTTCGCCATTTTCACGTATCGCGACTACGACGACGCAGCGAGGCGCGAAGCCTTGATCCAGACCGCGATCGACTGCTGGTCGGAAGTGGCGGAACACGCGAAATCGGCGGGATTGCAGTACGTATTCTGGGAACCGATGTCGATCGGACGCGAGTTCGGCGAGACGATCGCCGCGTGCCTTGCGCTGCAAAAGCGGCTGAGCGCCGCCAACATGGCCGTGCCGATGTGGATGATGGCCGATATCGATCACGGCGACGTGACGAGCGCCAATCCCGACGACTTCGATCCCTACGCCTGGGCGCGCGCGGTGCCGCGCGTCTCGCCGATCATCCATATCAAGCAGTCGCTGATGGACAAGGGCGGGCACCATCCTTTCACCGCCGAGTTCAATGCTCGCGGCCGTATTCAGCCTGAACCGCTGATCGCCGCGCTTCACGACGGCGGTGGACGGGACAACGAGATCTGCCTCGAGTTGTCGTTCAAGGAACGCGAACCGAAGGACCGGCAGGTGGTCGAGCAGATTGCCGAGTCGGTCGCGTTCTGGGCGCCGCATTTCGACACCGGCGTGTCCGATCTGAACCTCTAACGGAACGAGGCTGCGATGCACGGAGCAATGATCGGAGACGCGGACCACGGCATCGCACTGCGGCCACCTGACGCGGCGACGTCACCGGTCAAGGCGCGTGCATCCGGCCCGCTTTCGTTGTGGTTTCGTAGTTCTGAAGTTCAGGAGGTGTCCTCATGAGCGCAGTTGCATTTACGGTGAATAAACGGCCCCGTCACACTGCTCGCGCAGTGACCGCCGTCGTGGCGCTGGTGGCCGTGGTCGTGGCGATGGCTTTCAGCGTCAAAGTCGTGAAGATCGGCGCAAGCGGCGATGCGGAAGCGAAGGTTTTCGATCCCGCTGCCTATGGCACGGCGCAATTTCCGAAGACGCAGGCGGCGATCGAGAGCCGCGCAGTCAGTGCCGATACGCTGGCCGCGGCAATTACCAAGGATCAGGATGCGGCGGGCAAACAATACGGTGTGGCAGGCGGCGGCGTAGGTCCCGAAATGTCGGTCAAGTTCACCGGCGTGGCGGATAAGGACGATTCCGGCATCTATACCGTCAAGGTGCCGAACCTGCCCGACTCGCTGAGCATCCGCGTGCAAACCGGTCCGGCCATCAACGGCACCGATCTGCGCGACGCTACCGGCACCATCAGCTTCGAGCAGTTCACCAATCAGATCGACTACCAGAACGCCGGTTACGCGATCAACACGGCAATGAAGAAAGCGGTGCTGGCGAAGGTCGATACCAGCAAGCTGGCGGGCAAGACCATCTCCGTGGTGGGCGTGTTCCAGCTGGTCAACCCGAATGGCTGGCTCGTGACGCCGGTCAAACTGGATGTGAACTGATGAGTGCGCTCCAGAGTGAACCGCTGGCGAGCGACGTGTTGCTGTCGGCGCGTGACGTCGTCAAGTCGTACGGCGGCGTGCATGCGCTGAAGGGCGTCAACTTCGATATCCATCGCGGCAAGGTCACCACGCTGTTCGGCGAGAACGGCGCGGGAAAATCGACCTTGATGAAGATTCTCGCGGGCGTGGAAACCCCCACGTCGGGAACGATCGAACTCGATGGCGAGCGCGTAGCGTTTGCTTCGGCGAACGATGCGCGTGATCACGGCATCTCGATCATCCATCAGGAACTGAGTCTTGCGCCCAACCTGAACGTGCGCGACAACATCTTCATGGGACGCGAGCTGCGCGCCGCGACGGGTGTTAATTTTGCCGAAGAGGCGCGCCAGGCGCGTGCCCTGATGGCCGACCTAGAAGAAGAAATCGATCCATTGACGCGCGTCCACGACTTGCGTCTTGGTCAACAGCAGGTGGTTGAAATTGCACGTGCTCTATCAGTGCAATCGCGCATCCTGATCATGGACGAACCGACTTCTGCGCTGAGCGCTTCCGAAGTGGAAGTGCTGTTCAAGGTGATCCGCGACCTGACGAGCCGTGGCGTGTCGATCGTGTATATCTCGCATCACCTCGAAGAGGCGTTGCAGATCACCGACTACGCAGTCGTATTGCGTGACGGCAGGATCACGGCCACGGCCGAAGCCAAAGACATCGACCTGGCGTGGATCGTGCGCCACATGGTCGGAGAAAATTTCGATCTCGGTTCGCCGCCGACCGGCTACACGTTTGGCGACGTCGCGCTGTCGATCAAGGACGTCAGCGTCGCCGACGCATCCGGCTCCGATATGTCGGTCGTCGATCATCTCTCGCTCGATGTGCGGGCCGGCGAGATCGTGTGCATCTACGGCTTGATGGGCGCAGGGCGCACGGAACTGCTCGAGGCGGTCGCGGGCCGTTTTCCGACCCGCGGCGGCCAGGTTTTGCTCGAAGGCGAGGACGTCGCGTCGCTGAGCATTGCGGGGCGCATTGCGAGAGGTCTCGTGCTGGTGCCCGAGGATCGTCAGCGCGATGGACTGGTGCCGACGATGAGCGTCGGCAGCAATCTGTCGCTTGCGAGCATCGGTACGTTCGTCCGGGGCATGCTGCTGTCGTTCCCACGCGAACGTGAACTGGTCGATCAGTCGATCCGCAATGTCCGCGTCAAGACGGCCGGCGCGGGCGCGAAGATCGGCTCGCTGTCGGGTGGCAATCAGCAAAAGGTCGTGATCGGCAAGATGCTCGCCACGCACCCGAAAGTCATTTTGCTCGACGAACCTAGCCGCGGCATCGACATTGGCGCCAAGGCCGAAGTTTTTCGCCTGCTGAGCGAGAGCGCCAAACAAGGCCTCGCGGTGGTGTTTTCCACGTCTGAAGTAGGTGAATGCCTGAGCATCGCGCACCGGATCGTCGTCATGCGACGCGGCAAGATTTCCGCAGAATTCGGCACCGATGCCACCAAAGACCAGATCATGGCTGCCTCGGGCGAAGCCGTGGTGATCTGATCGTCGAAATGCCTGGAGACCTGAACATGAATCACTCTGCCAAAACTTCCCCATCGCACCGCACCGGCTGGTTCGGCGACGGTTTCGACCTTGGCAAGATGCTGCTCGAAGGTCGCGCGTTTTTTGCGCTGATCGTGATAGTCACCGTCTTTTCGTTTCTGTCACCCTATTATTTCGCACTGGAAAACTTCCTGACGATGGCCTCGCACGTGGCTATCTACGGCATTCTCGCCATCGGCATGCTGCTTGTGATCATCAATGGCGGCATCGATCTGTCGGTGGGTTCGACGCTCGGGCTTTCCGGGGTGGTCGCCGGCTTCTTTCTGCAGGGTGTGACGCTGAACCTGTTCGGTGTCGTGCTGTATCCGGCGGTGTGGGTCGTGGTCGTGCTGTGCTGTCTGCTCGGCGCGTTCATCGGTCTCGTCAACGGTGTGCTGATCGCGCGTTTCAAGGTGCCGGCTTTCGTCGCCACGCTCGGCGTGATGTACGTGGTGCGCGGCCTCGCGCTTCTCATGACCAATGGCCTGACTTACAACAACCTTGGCGGTCGTGAGGATCTGGGCAACGTCGGCTTCAACTGGCTCGGTTTCGATCGACTGTTCAACGTTCCGGTCGGCGTGCTGATCCTGGCGGTCATCTCGATTCTCGGCAGCCTCATGCTGACCCGTACTGCGTTTGGCCGCTGGCTCTATGCGTCGGGCGGCAACGAGCGCGCCGCGCAACTCTCCGGGGTGCCGGTGAAGCGCGTGCAGATCAGCGTCTACATGCTGTCTGGCGTCTGTGCGTCCATCGCCGGGCTGATCCTGTCCTCGCAGTTGACCTCAGCGGGTCCGACCGCCGGCACGACCTACGAACTGACGGCCATTGCCGCGGTGGTCATCGGCGGGGCCTCGCTGATGGGCGGCACGGGCAATATCCGCGGCACGCTGCTCGGCGCTTTCGTGATCGGTTTTCTGTCTGATGGACTGGTGATCATCGGCATCTCTTCATATTGGCAGACGGTTTTCACCGGCGCAGTCATCGTGCTCGCGGTGTTGCTCAACGCCATTCAGTATCGCCGCCGTGTCAAGCGCCCAGCGCCGGCCGCCGGTCAACCGACTTCTCCGTTAGGCGGCGGCAAGGCTTGAGTCGCGCTATCGGCCAGCAAGAAGATGCCGGATTCCGGCGCTATTACTAACTGAAAACAGGAGACTTACCATGAAGAGCAAAAGAAGAACTTTGGTACTCGCCGCCGCCGTTGCACTGGCCGCGCCGCTGTTCGCAGGGCAGGCGCATGCGGCGGGCGGACTCGTGACGATCATCGTCAACGATCCGTCCAACCCTTACTGGCTCACCGAAGGCAACGTCGCCGCCGCCGAAGCGAAAAGGCTCGGCTACACCGCGAACGTGGCAGCCTCGAAGGGCGACACCAACGCGGAAAGCCAGCTCATCGACACCGCGATCACCAATAAGTCCGTCGCGATCATTCTCGATCCCGCGAACGCGAGCGGTTCCGTCGGCGCCGTGAAGAAGGCTGTCGCCGCCAACATCCCGGTGTTCCTCGTCAATGCCGAAATCAACCAGGAAGGGTTGGCCAAGGCGCAGCTCGTATCCAACAACGCCCAGGGCGCAGCGCTCGGCGCGCAGCAATGGGTGAAAGACGTTGGATCGAAGGGTAATTACGTCGAGTTGCTCGGCTCGCCTTCCGACAACAACGCTGCGACGCGCTCGAATGGCTATACATCGGTGCTCAGCCAGTATCCGGACCTGAAGAAGGTTGGCTCGCAAGTGGCGAACTGGGACCGTACGCAAGGCTTCAACGCCATGCAGAGTCTGCTTCAGGCGCATCCGGATATCGTCGGCGTGATCAGCGGTAACGACGAAATGGCACTCGGTGCGATTGCGGCGCTCAAGCAGTCGGGCAAGCTCGCGAACATCAAGGTAGGGGGCTTCGACGGCTCGCCGACCGCAGTGGCAGCAGTCAAGGCAGGCGAGTTGCAATACACGGTGCTGCAGCCTGTCGCTACGTTTTCCGTCAAGGCAGTGCAGGAGGCCGACGAATTCCTGAAGACCGGCAAGACAGGCGCCAAGAATGAAAAGCAGCTGTTCGACTGCGTCCTGATCACGAAGGCGAACGTGGACAAGTACACGTCGGCCTTCACGTTGTCGAAATAATAACGCGCTAAACATGTAGGAATCCGAAATATTATTGCGGATTTTGCATGTAATCGACCCGCGCGCCGGCGTGACTCGAAGCATTCCGGCGCGACTCACCTCATTTCGAGTGTATATGTCCGCATGAAGAAACGATCATGACCCATTCCGCTTTCTGGATCGGCACCAGTTGGAAGATGAACAAGACGCTGGCGCAGGCGCGCGCGTTCGCCGAGGGTTTGCTTGACGCCGACGCTCGCGCCAACGCCGACTCACGGCTGCAGCGCTTCGTCATTCCACCTTTCACCGCGATCCGCGAGGTCAAGACAATCCTCGCGAACACGACGGTGAAGGTCGGCGCGCAAAACATGCATTGGGCCGATCGCGGCGCGTGGACCGGCGAGATTTCGCCGTCAATGCTGGTCGATTGCGCGATGGATCTGGTTGAACTCGGTCACTCCGAGCGGCGCGAACATTTTGGCGAGACCGACGAAACGGTGGGGCTAAAGGTCGAAGCGGCGGTCCGTCATGGACTGACGCCGCTGATCTGCATTGGCGAGACACTCGCCGACCGCGAAGGTGGGCGCGCTCCTGAGGTGCTGGCAGCCGAGGTCCGGGGCGCATTGGCGCGCTTGAGTCCGCAACAGCACGCCGCCCCGATTTTGCTCGCGTACGAGCCTGTCTGGGCCATCGGCGAACACGGCATACCGGCCAGCGCCGACTATGCCGACGCGCGTCAGGCCGAGATCGTTTCGGTGGCGCAAGCCGTTCTTGGCCGCCGCGTACCGTGCCTGTATGGCGGCTCGGTCAACCCGGACAACTGCGCCGAACTTGCCGCTTGCGCGCATATCGACGGACTGTTTATTGGACGTTCTGCCTGGGACGTCGCCGGCTATCTCGACATCCTGGACCGCATCAGGGCAGTGCTCTGACCTGACCGCATGCGTGTAACTCAAACATCACGGAGTTGAACATGAAACTTGCAATTGCGGGAGACAGCGCTGGCGCGGCACTGGCCCAGGTGCTGGCCGAATACCTGAAGGACCGTTATGAAGTGTTCGAACTGTCGACCAACGAAACGGACCCAACCGAGTTCTATGCCGAACTGTCCGATCGGGTCGCTACAGGCGTCATCCATGGCGACTACGACCGCGCCATTCTGATTTGCGGCACCGGTATCGGCGTGAGCATTTCGGCCAACAAGGTGCCGGGCATCCGTGCTGCGTTGTGCCACGACACCTATTCTGCGGAACGGGCGGCGCTCTCGAACAACGCGCAGATCATCACGATGGGCTCGCGCGTGATCGGCCCTGAGCTGGCTAAATCCATCGCGGACGCCTTCCTCGCGCAGACGTTCGACGAGCACGGCCGAAGCTCGGGTAACGTGGCCGCGATCAACCAGGTCGATTCTAGGCACCGTCGGTAGACGCCTTTCCGCTCGCCAGATAACACGCGCGCCTTCGGACACGGCGTAATCGGAACGGAGACAGGATGGAGAAGTATCTGCTGGGCCTCGACAGTGGCTCGACCGCAACCAAGGCTGTCGTCTTCGACACCACGGGTCGGACCGTGGCGGTGGGATCGCGGCGGGTCGAGCAGCGGCAGCCGCGCGCCCGTCATGTCGAACGCGACATGGAGGAAACGTGGGCCGCGGCGAGTGGCGCGATTCGGGACGCACTTGCGCGGGGCAAGGTGTCCGCGAGCGCCATCGCGGCGGTCGGCGTAACGGGGCACGGCGACGGGCTGTACCTCGTGGATCAGCATGATGCCCCACTCGGCCCTGGCATTCTGTCCCTCGATAGCAGGGCGGTTGCCGTTCGCGATCAATGGCGCGACGCGGGCGTCTTGCCACGAGCGTTGGCGCTAACCGGCCAGCAGCCGTATCCTTACGCCGCGGTCAGCCTGCTTAAGTGGATCCAGCTCAACGAACCTGAGCGTTACGCAAAAATCGGTCATGTGCTGTTTTGCAAGGATTGGCTCCGCCTGCGTCTGACCGGCCTCGCGGCAACCGACCCGACAGAAGCCAGTTCGTCCTTTACCGACGTCCGCACGCAGCAGTACAGCCGCGAGGTGCTGGATCTATACGGCCTCACGTCGATTGGCCGCGCGTTGCCGGAAATCGTGCCGTCTACTGCGTCCGCCGGACGTGTCACCGCGCAGGCCGCCGCGCAAACCGGTTTGATGGAGGGCACACCCGTTGCCTGTGGATTGCACGATGTCACCTCGAGCGCCGTGGGCATGGGCATCACTGAACCTGGCGTGCTGTCCATCACGGCAGGGACTTTCAGCATCAACGAGATCCTCTCCGATCGCCCGCAAGCGGATCCGCGCTGGTCGTGCCGCAACGGCACACGGCCTGGCCAGTGGATGAACATGTCGATTTCGCCGGCGTCGTCCAGCAACGTGGATTGGTTCATGCGCGAGTTTTTCGCTCACGAAGCGCAACAGGCTGAACAACGCGGTTGCTCGCTGTTCGATCTGATTGAAGACGAATTGCAGATTGCGTTCGCCGAACCGAGTTCCGTGATGTTTCATCCGTTTCTGTTCGGATCGCCTTTCGAACAGGCCGCGAGCGCGTCGTTCTTCGGCATCCGCAGTTGGCACCGTCGCGCCCATCTGGCGCGTGCGGTGCTCGAAGGCATGATCTTCAATCATCGATATCACGTCGAAGCCCTAACCAGTGTGTTTCCCGCGCAGCGGGCGGGCCTGACCGGCGGCGGTTCGGCGAGTCCCATGCTGGCACAGATGTTTGCCGACGTTCTAGGAATGCAGATCGATATTCCCGACAGTCAGGAAGCCAGCGCGCTCGGCGCTGCGCTCTGTGCTGGCGTGAGTGCGGGGGTGTTCGCCTCCCTGCCGGAGGCGGGCGAGCGCGCATGCCGCATCCAGCGGACGCACCGGCCAGACCCGGAGCGTCACGGCCGGTTCAACGAGGTGTACGAGCTCTACCTGCAGCTCATTGCAAACATGAATTCATCGTGGCCGGCGCTCGATCGCGCAGCCATCACACACTCATGACGAGCCAGACGATGACTCAACGATCCCGTGAATTTTTTCTCGAACGGCTGACGCAGCAGAGCCGTGTCAGTGTGCTGATTGTGGGGGGAGGGATCAACGGCGCAGGGCTATTCCGTGATCTGTCGTTGCAACAGGTCGATTGCCTGCTGATCGACAAGGCGGACTTCGCTTCAGGCGCGAGTTCTGCGCCGTCCCGGCTGATTCACGGCGGGCTTAAGTACCTGGAAACCGGCGAGTTTCGCCTTGTTGCCGAATCGACGCTGGAGCGCAACCTGTTGCTGAAAAACGCGCCACACTTTGTGCTGCCGCTGGAGACAGTCTTGCCGATCCATTCGTACTTTGGCGGCCTTGTTGCGTCCGCGCTGCGGTTTTTCGGCGTCCGGTCGAAGCTTGCCGATCGCGGCGCGATCATTTCGAAACTCGGGCTGATGATCTACGATTTTCTGGGTCGTCATGACCGCACGATGCCGCGCCACCACGTCGCGTTCAGAAATCGTTCGCTTCGAAACTTACCGCTGCTCGATCCCGCGATCAAGGCAACGGTGACGTATTTCGATGCACAGGTGACACAGGCCGAACGATTGAACTACGAACTGGTCGCCGACGGCCTGGCCGCGTGCGACGAAGCCGCAGCAGCGAATTACGTCACGGTCGATCATGTGGACGGGGAGACGGTGTGGCTACGCGACCTGGTGTCGGGGAAGGGCTATGCGGTCAAACCTGCTGTCGTCATCAATGCCGGCGGCGCGTGGATCGACAGTGTCAACCGGTTGCTGGGCATCGAACGAAAGTACATTGGCGGGACGAAAGGATCGCACCTGATACTAAGGCATCCTGAACTACAGGCCCAGCTACGAGGCCGCATGGTTTACTTCGGCTCCAAGGACGGTCGCATATGCCTCGTTTACCCGTTTATGGGTCAGCTTCTGGTTGGCTCGACCGATCTGCGTGTGAGCGATCCCGACCAGGTTCGCTGTGAGGACAATGAAGTTGACTATATGCTCGGTGTACTGCGGGAGATTTTTCCCCGATTGAAGCTCGACGTATCGGACATCACGTTTCGCTACAGCGGTGTGCGGCCGTTACCTTTTTCCGA
>Ga0302228_10000501_pt1 | contig 32049 bp, 25 predicted proteins | sample II_Palsa_N1_2_FD_193519 | JGI IMG/M metagenome (GOLD analysis project Ga0302228, IMG submission 193519) | Peat permafrost microbial communities from Stordalen Mire near Abisko, Sweden - II_Palsa_N1_2 | ecosystem: Environmental > Terrestrial > Soil > Palsa > Peat permafrost | place: Sweden... | reverse complement strand
TTCATGCGTTCACGACCATCGTCGAGAGCGGCAGCCTCGGCCGGGCGGCGGAACTGCTTCATGTGACCCAGCCGGCGCTCAGCCGTTCGATCAAGCGGCTCGAAGAGCAGCTCGGCGCACCGCTGTTCGAGCGTCACTCCAAAGGCATGCAGCTTACGGCGATTGGCGAAACGCTGCTGCCGCACGCTACCCTGCTGCTGCGCGAAGCCGACAACGCCCGCGAAGAAATCGACGCAATGCGCGGCCTCGCCAAGGGCACGATCCGGGTGGGCGCGGTGGCGAGTATCGCGACGCTCGTTCTGCCGCTTGCGGTGAGCGGCGTGCTGGCGCGCTGGCCGAACCTGCGCGTGCAGATTATCGAGGGCGTGTGGGACCGCCTGGCGGACAGCCTGCTCAAGCAGGAGATCGACCTCGCGCTCAGCATGGCGGTGCCCGACACGGACGAAATCACTGCCATCGCCGACTGCTGCTGGGAAGACCTGAGTTATGTGGTCGCCGCGCTCGATCATCCGCTGCGTAACAAGGCGAATCTATGCCTCGCGGATACGCTGGGCCTGCCATGGTGTTTGCCGCCGCGCGGCACGGGGCCCTTTGAGCATCTGGAGCGGGTGTTCGCCGAACAGGGCCTGGGCATGCCTGAGATTGCCGTGGAGACCCGTTCGATCACGGTGCTGAAGAGCCTGGTGACGCGTGCGGGCTTCCTGAGCTGGATGGCCGCGCCGATGTACGACACCGAAAGTGCTGCGGGTGTGTTCGACACCTTGCCGATTGCCGGCCTGGTCGGCAGGCGGACGTTGACGGCATTTCGCCGGCGGCGCGGCATATTGCCGAGTCCGGCGGTCAGGCTGCTGGAGCAGTTGCGGTTGTTGACGGCAGATCGGGATGACGGATAACGGGCAACGCGGCACATGCACGGCACCGTACAGACAGTTCCGCGCAACTGTGAGATGCTGAAGCCCGCGGCGCCGCCTTTATGGCACTCACGGATTTCACACCACGCGCGGACATTTGATGTCGAACCTTCAACACCCGAAACAGAATCACCTGCTATCCGTCTTACCTGATGCAGAGTGGCTACGCATTGAACCGCACCTCGTGCCGGTCGAGATGCCGCTGGGCCAGGTTGTCTACGAATCCGGCGACCGCCTCGATCACGTGTATTTCCCCACCACCGCCATCGTCTCGCTGCTGTACGTCATGGAAGACGGCGCCTCCGCGGAGATTGCGATTGTCGGCAACGAGGGGCTCATTGGCATCGCGCTGTTTATGGGCGGAGAAACCACCCCTAGCCGCGCGGTCGTGCAAAGCGCAGGGCACGCCTATCGGCTTGAAGCCCGCCTCCTGAAGGAAGAGTTTCATCGTGCCGGCCCAGTGCAGCGGCTGTTGCTTCGGTACACTCAGGCATTGATCACACAGATGGCGCAAACCGCGGTTTGCAACCGGCACCATTCGATCGATCAACAGTTGTGCCGCTGGCTGCTCCTCAGCATCGACCGGTTGCCGTCCAATGAACTGAAGATGACGCAGGAACTGATCGCCAACATGCTCGGCGTACGCCGGCCTGGCGTGACCGAGGCGGCCATGAAGTTGCAGGATGCAGGCTTGATCCGCTACAGCTATGGTCATATCGAGGTACTGGACAGGCCCGGTCTGGAAAAGCGTGTCTGCGAATGCTACGGCGTGGTACGGCGCGAATTCGACCGCCTGTTGCCCGATCTGCGCGCCATCTAGGCGCGAGACAAACAGGCCGCGACCTTCACGGAAGGATCGTGGCCTCTCAAAGCTGAATACCCCCAGCCGCTAGCGCTCATGGCCCGGTCATGCCTGGATTTCGCCCGGCAATGCCGTCCTTTGTTTAGTCCAATAGCCCGGTCTGCCGTAAAACTCGTGCAGTGCCGTTTCGTAGTCGCGTGTAACCGGAATCGTGTCGTCGTACGCGGGACCTTGTTTGATCGCATCGCGCGTCAACGTCGTGGACACGGTTGAACCGAACCAGTCGATCAGTTCGATCCACCCGGTTGCCAGCAGCACTTCCTTGCCACCGGGCCACCAGTTGCGCGTATCGACGGTCAGATAGCGGATGACCCACGACTCGTCGTCGAAGACGAAGCCGGAAACGTGGCCGATGCTGCCGTCGATCGTTTCGATGTGATAGCCCTTCATGCCTTCCGTGCTGCGCAAATGGGTATCCGCCGGCGGCTCGTCGGGATCCGGTTCTACAGACGGATAAGCGCCTAACGGCAGCGCCGCTGTTGCATCCAGTCCGTCGAAGGCCGGGTACGCCCCCATCCCCCAGACGTTCGGGCCGCCCCAATAGGTCGGATAACCGTAGTACCGCAGGTAGTCGATCTCGTGCTGACGCGACACCGGCTTGTGCGCATCGATATTCGGACTATCGCGCACCTGTTGCTGCGTGAGCCTCACGCGCACTTCAGTCGAACCCGGATCGGCGTGCAACACCGCATACGGCGAAATCAGCACCTGCCGGTCCCTCAGCCAGTTGCCGGTGTCGACCACCAGGTAGCGAACGGCCCACGCTTCATCGTCGAAGTAGAGTTGCGTGACGGTCCCGACATCGCCGTCGCTTGCCTTGACGGTGGACCCCTGCAAAAACTCGATATTGCGCAACATGTTCGATGCTCCATTTCCGCTTCGCGTCACGCGGCGGGCCGCGTCGCCTCCCAAGGGGAGATTGCTTCGACGCTACGCCCGATCGGTTCGAAAAGCGGTACGTCAGCGTACAAACTCGCTAGTAGTTGGCGTAATGGAGCGGCAATGCAGGACTTGTACGGTAACGTGCAGACGCCCGGTTTCAATCGGCCTATCTTGCAGATGAGGCATTGACCAGCCTCCAAAAGGAAAACAATGTCACTGCATGAATTCGCCAAAGATCTGGCACACCTCGAATACGTCGTTCCGCTACTCGAACGCGGCAATCCGCTCTCGCTTCCGTACTGGCGCAATCGCGTCACCGCGCTCCAGGCCCAGCAGTCCCTCTTGCCGGATGGCACCAAACGTGTGGCCAGGCTGCTCAAACTCTTCAACGAGTTCGAGCGCGAGTCGGTGTCGTCGCGGTAACGCGTACCGGCTGGGTCTTGGAGCGGTACAGCGAAGTCCCGAAGATCAGGCCCATTCCTAGTACGATTCCCCACATTGCGGCAGTCATATCTATTCCTTTAAGTGGCTCGCGACGCCATGCATCGCGATCAAACATCAACCGTCTGGACGACCTCATCCGGGAACGGAACTTCGTTGATGCTCCCCTGAACCGGGAAACGTGTCTGTACGCTGCGGGACCGTCTCCAGACCGACTGCCATCCGGTGGTGCACGCCACGTATAAACAGAGCATCCCTTGGCGCGCACCCCTCAAGCCTTCGCGAATTCGAGCACCACGCGCGACGGCACATCGCCATGCGCGAGACGGTGGAACACGCTGTTGATCGCCGACAGCGGTTGAAGCTCGAAATCGGCCTTCACCTTGCCGTCTGCGGCAAAGGCGAGCGCTTCGGCCATATCGCGGCGACTGCCGACGAAGGAGCCGCGAATCGTGATGCAGTTCGCCACGACATCGAACAACGGCGTCGGAAACTCACCCGGCGGCAACCCGACAAGCACGCAGGTACCGCATTTGCGCGTCATGCCGACGCCTTGCTTGAATGCCCCCAGCGACGGGGCCGTGATCAGCACACCGTGCGCGCCGCCCCCGGTGGCTTTGATGACCGCCGCGATGGGGTCGCCGTCTTTTGCATTGACCGTGGCATCCGCGCCGAGGCGTTTGGCGTGGGCGAGCTTACCGTCGTCGATATCGACCGCACACACATGCAAACCCATCGCCTTGGCATACTGAATGCCCAGGTGCCCGAGACCGCCGACGCCGGAGATCACCACCCACTCACCCGGCCTTGCCTGGGTCTCCTTGATGCCTTTATAGGAAGTGATCCCTGCACAGATGAGCGGGGCCGCTTCGCGCGCCGCCAGATGGGCCGGAATGTGAGCGACGTAGTTCGGATCGGCAACAATGTATTCGGCGAAACCGCCGTTCTTCGTGTAGCCGCCAAACTGCGCTTCGGCACACACCGGTTCTCGTGCGGCGAGGCAAAACTCGCAATGCCCACACGCGGAGTAAAGCCATGGCACCCCCACGCGGTCGCCTTCCTTCACGGCGGTGACGCCCGAACCCAGCGCCGTGACGATACCAATACCCTCATGGCCCGGCGTGAACGGCAACGCAGGCTTGACCGGCCAGTCCCCATTCGCGGCGTGCAAATCGGTGTGGCAGACACCGCAGGCTTCGGTCTTGACCAGTATCTGGCCCGGACCGGGTTCGGGAATATCCAGTTCTTTAAGCACCAGCGGCTTGCCGAACTGTTCGACAACAGCAGCTTGCATTTTCGATGTCATGGCTTGTTCCTCGGTTTTGATGAGTTCAACGGGTTAGGCCACGGCCGGCAAGCCGAGCCCCCTGACCGCTTCTCCCATCTTGATGAGCACGGCCCGGGCGTCGCCATAGACCATGTTGCAGTTACCCGCATAGAAGAGTTCATTGACGATGCCGGCGTAGTCCTTGCCTTCCCCGCGCTTGATCACGAACACCTGCTTGGCGTGGTCGGCGTTGAGAATCGGCATGCCGCAAATAGCGGACGCTGTATCGGTGCGCGCGGCCGGGTGGACCGCACACTTCACCGATACGCCGCGCTTCTGCCGCCGGGTGTTACAAAGCGACGGCGTGCCGCCTGAAATTCCGCGGCTCGCCAATGGGCAAGACGACGCGGTCATAAACTTCGTTGATCAGATCCGCCGCGGACAGGTAGAAAGCCAACGCGGCAGTGACAAGCCCCATATAGCCGCCTGCCATGTGCAGCAGGCCTGAGCCGGTCCATTCACCTGCCGCGAGCAGGAAGAACGTGATCCACAGCGCGAGAAAAATGGATTGCAGCGCGCGTGGCGAACGAAACGTGGCCAGCCACATATAGAAAGTGAAGACGCCCCACAGGAACAGATACCAGCCGACAAACGCAGCCGGCACCTTGTCGTGCAGAAACAGAACGAATAACGCAAACGACCACCAGAACGCGCCGTAGCTCAGGAAAGCGGTCGCACCAAAGGTATTGCCGCGCGGCAACTCCATGATTCCCGCGATAGCCTGAGCGGTGCCGCCGTAGGCTAGCGCGCACGCCAACACCATCCCCATCGAGTCGCCGCTAAACCAGCCCGCGTTGATCATGCTCAGCAGCCAGGTGGTCAACGCAAAACCCGCCAGCCCCAGCGGAGCAGGATTCGAAAGCCGCGGTAAAACTGTTTCAGTACGCATGATCTGCTCCTGACGTGGCGCCAACCCGACCGTCAAGGTCGATTGACGCAGAATGCTTCTGTACGCTGTTCTGGGCACGCGGCAACCCACGCGCCGTGCCGGTGCCGCTGTGGATGCCGCTGCTGTTGCCGGTGCTGTGGCCGCTTAGCCCAACTGATCGAGAATCGCGGGATTTTCGAGTGTCGAGACGTCCTGGGTGATCTCATCGCCCGCTGCCAGCGAACGCAGCAAGCGGCGCATGATTTTTCCGGAGCGCGTCTTCGGCAGGTTCTCGCCGAAGCGGATCACTTTCGGCTTCGCGATCGGTCCAATCTCCTTGCCCACCCAGGCGCGCAATTCGTTGGCAATCCTCTCGGCTTCCGTCCCTTCTGGGCGAGGCCCCTTCAGGACCACGAAGGCGACGACAATTTCGCCGGTGGTTTCGTCCGGGCAACCCACCACAGCCGCCTCGGCGACGAGCGGATTGGCCACCAGAGCCGATTCGATTTCCATCGTGCCCAGCCGGTGGCCCGACACGTTAAGCACGTCGTCAATGCGTCCTGTGATGGTGAAGTAGCCGGTTTCGCTATCGCGTACAGCGCCGTCGCCGGCGAGATACAGCTTGCCGCCGAGGTCGTCGGGGAAATAGCCTTTCCTGAAACGTTCAGGGTCGCCCCATACGGTGCGCAGCATGGACGGCCACGGGCGCTTGATCACCAGCAAGCCGCCCTGCCCGTCAGGCACATCCTGCCCTGTTTCATCCACCACGGCCGCCATGATCCCCGGCAAGGGCAAGGTGCAGGAGCCGGGCACGAGCGGCGTTGCGCCCGGCATCGGCGCGATCATGTGGCCGCCGGTCTCGGTTTGCCACCACGTATCGACGACGGGGCATCGCGCACGGCCGACGTGCTCGTAGTACCACATCCATGCCGCCGGATTGATCGGCTCGCCCACGGTGCCGAGAATGCGCAGGCTCGACAGATCGAAGCTGTCCGGGTGGACCTTGATGTCGGCTTCCGCCAGCTTGATCAGCGAACGGATTGCGGTGGGCGCGGTATAGAAGAGGCTCACCTTGTGGCGCTCGATCATCTGCCAGAAACGGCCAGCGTTCGGCCAGGTGGGTACGCCTTCGAAAATGACCTGGGTCGCGCCAAGCGCCAGCGGACCGTACGCGATATAGCTGTGTCCGGTGATCCAGCCGATATCGGCGGTGCACCAGAACACGTCCGACGGTTTCCAGTCGAAGGTCCACTTCAGGGTCTGCGCGGCCCACAGCAAAAAACCGCCGGTGCAGTGCTGCACGCCCTTCGGCGTGCCGGTCGAGCCGGACGTGTAGAGGATAAAGAGCGGATGTTCGGCCCCAACCCATGCGGACGCGCATTGATCGGACTCGGCCTGCATGAGCTCATGCATCCACACATCGCGGCCGTCGTGCCAGGCCACCTTGCCGCCGGTACGCCGATAGACGATCACGCTCTTCACCGCCTCGCAGCCGCCCATGGCGAGCGCTTCGTCGGCAATGTTTTTCAGCGGTAGCGCCTTGCCGCCGCGCATCTGCTCGTCGCAGGTGACCAGCGCGATCGCACCTACATTGACGAGCCGCTCATTGAGCGATTTCGACGAGAACCCGCCGAACACCACCGAATGTGTGGCGCCGATCCGCGCGCAGGCCTGCATCGCGACGATGCCTTCGACCGACATCGGCATATAGATCACCACGCGGTCGCCCTTTTGCACGCCGCGCTTTTTCAGCGCATTCGCAAAGCGGCAAACACGTTGCAGCAGATCCTGGTAGGTGACGTTCGTCACGGTACCGTCGTCGGCCTCGAAAATCACCGCGACGCGCGCGCCCTGACCGGCCTCGACGTGACGATCGAGGCAGTTGTACGACGCGTTGAGCTCGCCATCCTTGAACCACTGATAAAACGGTGCGCGCGATTCATCGAGTACCGTGGAGAACGGCTTTTTCCACGTCAGCGCGTCGCGGCCCAGACGCCCCCAGAAGCCCTCATAGTCGCGTTCCGCTTCGGCGCAGAGCGTGCGGTAGGCATCCATGCCCGAAATCGCCGCCTGCGCCGAAAACGCAGCGGACGGAGGGAAGATTGGCGGTTCGCGAAGAACCGCGCCAGCGACATCATCGATTAGCATTGCTTGCTCCCATGCGGGTTTGAGCATGAATCTGCGACACGATCCGCCACGTGCGTGGCGGAAAGAGATAGGGTTGTCGGATGCGGGGCATGATGGCCACTCCCTGGCTAAAGCGGGGCGGCACTGACGAGTGATCCGGCTGGATCACATTGCGTGGGACTGTCGCGAGCACCTTTGGAATGGAAACGCAAAGGTGCTTGGGGTTACGGTGCGCCTGCCCTGCACTGAGGTCGGTACGGTGGCGTACCAGGTTGTGTCCTGCTTCGGCACGGCAGTTACCCGCGATGCGCGCTAAGTCATGCTCAGGCGAGCGAACACCGGAATCTTCACTGCGTTCATCACTACGGCAAAGACCACGGCGGCGGCCAGCACACCTATCACCGTCGTGGCGGGCAACGCCGTCATCGCGATGCCGCCGATGGCAAGCAGCAAAGCAATGAGAACATCAGTCGCCGACGACGCGACCAGCCAGACACTCGGCCGTGCGCCCCACATGCGCCGGCGCTGCCGGATCGCGTACAGCATGGCCTGACTGCCGAAGACGAGCGTCACAAATGTGAGGGTTTGCAATGCCGCCGTACCGAGGCCCAGGGCGAACTTGCCGGTCGCGAGGACCGCCGTGCAGAAGGCCAGCAATGCAATGCCCATCACGACACCGGCGATCGTCAGGTTGCCGATTTTCCAGGCATTCGGCGATGGCGACGGGTCCACGTTGTCAGTCGTCAGCGACATGGCGAGAAAGTCGCCCGCAATCATCAGGATCACCATCAGCAATGGGGTCAGGACCGCGTGTCCCGTCATGATGAGACCGAATACGAGCAGCAGCGCTGTTACGATCTTCTTGAGGATCGAGTTCAGCGTATAGGTCATGATGCGCTGGAAGGTGATGCGGCCTTCCTTCACCGCAGCAACGATCCCGGCCAGACCAGGTTCGGTCAACACCATGCCGGCCGCCGATTTGGCGACATCGGTTGCCGTCGATACCGCGATGCCGATTTGCGCCTGGCGCAGCGCGGGCGCGTCGTTGGCGCCGTCGCCGCACATGCCGACGATATGCCCGCCCTGCTGGAACGCCTTGACGAGCTTGTACTTGTCTTCCGGCATCACGCCGGCAAACACCGCGAACGCTTGCGGCGCCACCTCTTCCGGAATCGGCCCGGGCGGGCAGATCGCGCCGTCCAGACCCACAGCATGCGCGACAATCGCGGCGGTCGCGGGCGCATCGCCGGTCACCATCACCGCGCGCACGCCAAGCTCATGGAGTTCGGTGACGAGCGCAGCCGAGTCGGCCCGCGGCGGATCGCCGAGCGCAACCAGTCCGACCAGTTGCAATACGTCCGACGCACCCGCCGCGACAGCGAGTACGCGCAAGCCCTGTTGCTCGAGCGTGTTCGCTTGAGCCACCGCATCCGGCGACGGCGCCGCCAGGGTGGAAACGACCGCGAAGGCGCCCTTGACGATGCGCTGCGTGCCGCCACCCGGCGCCATGGCAAGCGCTTCGGACATTTTCTTCGCGGGGTCGAACGCGGTGAAAGTGACGAGCTTTGGTGCGTCCGCAACCACACCGGCCTCGGAGGCCGTACGGATCGCGGTGTCGACCGAGTCCTGTCCACCCTCCGCGCTCGCCAGCGCCGCCAGCGCCAACACGTGCGCTTTGTCGAAACCCGCCATGGCGTGCACGGAGGTGACGCTCAACGCGTTGCACGTCAGCGTACCGGTCTTGTCGGCGCACAGCACGTCCATGGTCCCGGCTTCGTCCACGGCGGTCAGGCGCGTGGATAGCACCCCCTGTTTCGCCAGGGCCCGCGCACCGAGTGCCGCAGACAGCGTGAAAGTGGCCGGCAGCGCGACGGGGATCGAGGCGAGCACGGCCGTCAGCACCAGCGGCACAATATCCGCAACCGGCATGTGCACAAAAAGGGCATAGGCAATCAGTAGCGCGATAACCACGCCGTTGAACGCAGCCAGATTGCGCACCACGAGCAGCACGGCCTTTTGCTGTGAACTCACCACGTGCGCGGTGCGCACCAGTTCCGCCGTGCGGCCGAAGCGCGTTCGGGCGCCCGTCGCCGTCACGACACCCACCGCCTCGCCACGCCGCACCAGCGCACCGGCAAAGGTCTGCACGCCGGCACTCGCTTCGATCGGCTCCGACTCGCCCGTGAGCATCGAATGATCGAGCAGCACGTTGCCGGACGTGAGGCGCATGTCGGCGGCAACCACGCCGCCTAGCGACAACTTGACCACATCGCCCGGCACCAGGTCGGCCGCCGGGACAATCGACCACTTGCCGTCGCGCTGTACCGACGCGCTCAGCGCGAGGCGCGATTTCAGCGCCGCGAGCGTCGCCTGCGCACGGCTTTCCTGCAACAGTCCGAGCGCGGCGTTAAACACGAGCAACCCGGCAATGATCCCTGCCTCGACATACTTGCCGAGGGCGCATTGCAGCACGATCGCAGCCTCGAGCATCCACGGCACCGGTGCCCAGAATTTTTCGAGCGCCATGCGCAGCGGATGCGCCGACGTGTCCGGCATGGTATTCGGCCCGGACGCCGTCAGTTCGTGACGCGCCTGAATGCTGCTCAGTCCGCCGGGCGATGGCGCCGTTGGCGGGTTCGGTGCACCGTCTTTCGGCAAGGTCGTGGCCGCAGGAGTCATGGCTGATCAGGTCTCGGTTATCGTGCGCCGGATCGGCCGAGACGACGACGGCCCAGGCGACAGCCTGGCCGAGAGACTGAATCGGTCAATGGACGGAACGAGGTGCCGCGCCCGCGGAGGGGCGCACGCGGCCCGTCGAGGCGTCATCGGTTGAGGGCAGACAGTCAAACAGCCAATCCGCCATGGCGACCTGCTGAATCAGGATGCCCTCGCAGGTGAACTTGGTTTCAAAGAAGCCGCTCGCTTCGGCGGCAGCAATCAGCGAGGTGTAAGACGCAATCTCGTAGCGCTTGAAAGCCATCAGGATGGCCAGATTGCGGGCCAACTCTTGCGGCGTTTGCGCGATGCTCCCTGTTTCGATTGCGCCGGCGACGTCAGCGGGAAGCGCCGCCAGGGTGGCGTCGCTGCCGTCGGTACCTTCGATACGCTCCATGCAGCCCGCCAACGCTTTCTGGTTCGCGAGCGTGGCCGTCAGGTCCGCGTCGATACGCGCGCTGACCTCGGGATAGCGTGCCGTCGCGGCCACATGGGTACGCAGAAGCCACTCCGCATGCCGTTCCATCGCACAGGCATCCCGCAGCGTGCGCATCAGGTCCGCTTTAAGATGGGTCATTCGGAATCCCTATCAAATTCATACCGACGACATGGGCGCGCGAGTTTGCACCACCGCTTGCACCACCGCTTGCACCACGATAGGCAGGCGAAGCGTGAATTCGCTGCCGGCACCTGGACCTGCGCTGACCGCCGATACCGTCCCGTCGTGCGACTCGGCAACGGCCTTCACGACCGCAAGCCCGACTCCTAGACCACCCGCGCTCGCCCCGATCGTTCTGCAGGATTGCGCGAACAGATCGAAGATATGCGGCAAGAGCGCATCCGATATGCCCATGCCGTCGTCCTTCACCGATACGACCAGAACATGCCGGTCCGCAAGCACGTTGACCGCGATGTGCCCGTGCTCGGGGGTGTACTTGATCGCGTTATGCAGAAGATTGTTGACGGCCTGCGCGAGGCGCACCGGATCGCCTTCCACGCGCAACGTCCTGTCCGCGATCTGCACCGCGAAGGTCTGGCTGCGCTGCGCCGCTGCCAGCGCGGCAGCGGTCAGCGGCGCGGCGAGCACCGCCACCACGTCCACCGGAACCTTGCTCACGCGTAGCGCGCCATGCTCGACCCGCATGGCGTCCATCAGATCCTCGGACAGTCGTACGATGTGCGCGATTTGCCGGTCGATCATGTCGACCGATCGAAGCACCTCCGGCCGGTCGGTCGACACCCTGCGAATGAGATGCGCCGCGAGCTGCAACGGCGTCAAGGGTCCGCGAAGCTCATGCGCCACCATGGCCAGAATTTCGTCCTTGAGCCGCAAGGCATCGAATTGACGAAGCGGCTGCGAAGCGGGCATGGAGAACGCACTGGCGGAACGCTGCGGCGGCGGTTCCATCATCGCGTCGGTCAAAGGTGCGTGCTCCGCCGTGGGCGTGCCCACGGACCAGCGGAAAGAGCCAGAATGAGCGGACATGTTGATCCTCCAGTCACGCCCCTTGTGAGAGCGTTGGATCGGTAGACGGCAATTGGCCATGGCCTGCGGCGCGAGAGCGGTCTGGAGCTCACTGGTACGCACGGGCTGAAAGAGCAGAGTCCCACGAACCAGGCGGTAAGTCTGTACGGTAGCGTTCAAGTCAGTAAAAACAACCGTATTCGGCCTGTTCGGGTAAATCAACCGTTCTCTTCCACGAGCACTACGCTCCGGTTGTGGGCGGAACGTTCGCTCGTGTTGCAGCCCCGCTCGTTGTTGCACGCGAACGACCGTACGCCAGCATCATCAGGAAGCTCAGTAAAAAGCCGAGGCCGCCCAGCAGAAGCAGACCGGTTTCTCCGTACACGGGCAAAAGATTCGTCAGCAAGCCGGTCACGACCCAGGCCACCGCCATCACCGATCCGGCGACACCCAACACCCAACCCTGCCGCTCTTCGCTGACTGCGTCGGAGAAAGCGGTGTACATCGTCGTGTAGGCCACCATGTCGAAGCAGCCGACCAGCGTTGCGAGACACCACAGCAGCTTTTCGTGCGGGAAGAGCGCAGAGAGAATCTGGCACACACCGGCAATCAGCAAACCGGTCTTCGCGATGTCGACGACACGCCATACGCGCAGCATCAACCGCACCACGAACAGCAGGCCCAGCACGAAGCACAGGCCGATCACGCCGCTGAACACGCCGAGCTGCGCGCTCGTATAGTGGAATTTCGTCTGCAGCAGCAGCATGATGGTCTGCAGATAGAGTCCGTAGCCGACCTGCATCAGAAAGAACACCGCCGACAGAAACGCGACCTGCCTGTGCTGCGCCGCCTGATAAACGATGCGCAACGGCAGCAGCAGGTCGACGCGGGCATGGCCGGACGGCGCGACAGCATCCCGGTACGAGCGCCACGTCCAGATTCCACAGATCAGCGACAACGCACCGACCAGCAGAAACGGCGTGCCGTAGTTGAACACCGGTGCGATGCTACGGTCCGAAGTCAGCCCGCCGAGCACGGGGCCGACAACGACGCCAGCACTAAAGGCCAACGACATGATGCTCATGTTGTACGCCTTGTTTTCAGGTGTGCTCATGTCCGTGATCGCCGCTTGCGCGATGCCCTGGCAACCGGCCATCAGACCGCTCAGGCCGCGGCCAAGGAGCAACAGCCACACGCTGGGCCACAAGGCACCGCCCGCCATCAGGAAGTAGCTGATCGACAGGCCGAATACGCATACCAGCAGGATCTTGCGTCGACCGTAGCCATCGGACAGTTCGCCCATCAGCGACGAACCGAAGAACATGCAGAACGGATAGACACCGTAGCCGAGGCCGAGATAGAAGTTGCGAATCTGAGCGCTGCTGTGCGGCGCCAGGATGCCCGCTTGCGGGTCGCCGAAAATCGCCGACATCATGGGGTAGACCAGGCCGAACCCCATTGCGTCGATGGCAATCGCAAGCAGGCAGGGACCGAGAAGTTTCAGGTTAAGTTTTGACATGAGCGGTCTGTAGGCAAACACAAAGTGCTCGCTACAGTAGCGCCGACCATGCAGGCACCGGTAGACAGCCGCAGCCGATAACTTCTATCGGTGAAACTGATACGATATTCGCCATGGACCTACTGGCAGCAATGCGAATCTACGTGCGGGTGGTTGAGCGCGGCAACATGTCGAGGGCCGCGCGCGACCTGGGTATTGGGCAACCTGCCGTCAGCGAGCGCATCGACCGGCTTGAACAGCACCTGGGCGTGCGACTGCTTCGCCGCAGTACGCGAGCGGTCTCGTGCACGGACGAAGGCAACCTGTTCTATGAGCGCAGCAAGCAGGTGCTCGAAGCCGCCGAAGAAGCCTGTGCGGCGGTCTCGCCCGACGACCGCGCCTTGCGCGGCACGCTGCGCATCGCCGCTCCGCAGAGCCTCGGCGAGGTGGTGCTGCCGCGCATTCTGCTGCACATCCGCGAACTGCACCCGGCGCTCGACATCGATTTGATCCTGAACGACCAGCTCGTCGATCCGGTGACCGAGGGCGTCGATATTTCCCTGCGTCTTGGCCAGCCCGGCGAAGGCGGTTTTATCGCCCGCCGCCTCGCGCACGTGCGCCGCGTCCTCGTTGCCGCCCCCGCCTATCTGGACCAATCTGGAGTCCCAGGCAATGCAGACGAACTGATCGAGCATCCTTTCATTCGCGTGAGGAATCTCTTCGGCGACGGACTGCTCAGGTTGATCGATACGGAGCAAGCGGTCGTTCAGGCGCCGATCAAGGTCGCCATGAGTGCGAGCCATTGGCGCCCGGTGTATGAATTGCTGATGGCCGGAGCGGGGATTGGCGTCCTGCAGGAACCGGCTTGCGCCGAAGCGCTGGCATGCGGCCGCCTCGTGCGCGTGCTGCCGCAATACACCGTGCCGGGGTTCGACCTGCACGCGCTGTTTGCGGCCGCGCGGCCGATCCCCGCGAAGACGCGCGCCATCGTGACGATGCTGGAAAGGGACTTGCCGGCGGCGCTCGATCGTTCGGGTGCGACATACGCGACAACCGCAACAACCGCAATGAGCGGTAAGGCTAAAGGCGTAGAGGCGCTTTAGCCGCTCGGTGTCGCAGTGGCCGGGCAAACATGCCCGGCCGAGGCGGATTAGTGCCCCGAGAGCAGCACGCTTGCGATGACACCGGTCGCAACCGCGGCGAGGACATAGTCCCCGTTCACGCCGACCCAGTGGTAGCCGCGCGGCGGCGCTTGCAGGCCGTGCTCGCGCCAGTTGTCCACCTCGTAATTGCGATCGCGATACTCGGCCGGAAGCCGCTCGCCCTTATGCCAGTCGCTGTGGGGGATGGGGCCGCCGTCACGGCTGACATCGGCTTCGCGCGGGCCAGGCCGGCCATGCGACGGCGGACCGCCGCGATGGTCGTCATTGTGCTGTTGTGCGAATGCGGCACCGGACGTGCCGAGCAGGGATACGATCACAAGTTGCGCGATGAGTGTCTTTTTCATAGCTGCGCCTCAAAGAGAGTGGCTAGATAGCGGGTTTGCGGTCGATGTCATGACTTATCGGCTGCATGACGTGGCTGATGCCCAGCGGCGTTCAAAAGACTAACGCCGGGAGATGATGGCACAAAGATCGCCGGTTTGCCAAAACCCCTGGGTTGTACGGCGCCGTCGCCTGCCCGGGCATCACATGATCTAACCCGCGCCGCTATGCTTCTCGTCGTTCGTCCCGGCGACGCAGTTCGCCAATGAACGTCTCAGCGGTCCACGACTCTCTGAGCGCGCGCCGAAAGAGTTCCTGCTGGCTTTCGGGCGCAAGGCCACCGACAGGCGGGTCCCGGTCCAGGTTGGTGGGAAACGGATAGCCCTCGGCGCAAGATGCGATCACGGCGTCTATTTCCGCGTCGCTCATCTGTTGCGACGCGCGATTCCGCTGCAGGACCGGATACATCACCTCGCACATCCGCGTGCGATTTAACGATTCCATCGCCCGTCCGTAGGCCGAAGAAATCTGCAACAGATTGGCCATGCGCTGAATCGACGAGGTCTGGTTCGAACCGGCTGCATGAAACAGCGCGGGATTGAAGAAGAGCGCGTCGCCTTTCTTGAGCGCCAACTGCACATAGTGGCTCTCGAAGTAACTGCGAAAATCCTCACGACGCCACGCGAGATAGCCCGCAGCGTAGCGCTGCGAAAACGGCAGCAGCTTGGTGGGCCCGCTCTCGACCGGCATATCGCTATGCACGACGGCACCCTGCAGCGTGAGAAACGGCGACATCGCATGCACGTGGGCCGGATAGCGTTCGGACTGGGCCGCACTCTGAAAGCCGAGGTGATAGTCCCTGTGCGCCTGCTGCGCCGCGCCGCCTGGCCGAACCACGTTGATCTGGGAAGTGACCTGAAAATATGGACCTAACCACGCCTCAGCCGCGGCAACCAGAACAGCATTGGCGTAGTAGCCGGCGAACACCTCGGGCGCGCGCAGACAGAGCTTCTCCTGCGCGTTCCAGATCCGGTCATTGGCGCCTGCCTTGGCGAAGTGATCTCCCACTGCAACGCCGGCGTCGCGCTCGTCACGAATGATGGCTTCGAACACTTTCGTTGCAGCGTCGATCGGCGCGGTATCGGCGAAGGCGTTCTCCAGCACCAGCACACCCGCGCCGTCATTGAGCACGTCCGCCCACTCGGCTTGCAGGTCGAGACGGCGGGACGGGTCGTCAAGCGCTGAACCGAGTTCGCGGCAGTCGTAGACCGGAATGTGCTGGCGTATGTCGGCAGCAAAGCGCAGGAGGCCATCCTCCTCGTGCGATTGAAGTACGGTCAGAAAATCGTCGAGCGAACAGTCCTGCTCGCGATACCAGTGCGAGGGTTTTGCGCCGGAGCGCGGATCGTTGTGTTTCATGGTGTGGTGTCTCCGTTCGATCAAGCATAGCGCTTCACCGAGGTCCTGCGTCACCATCAAATCCATCAAAAACCCATCAAACGGGACCTCCCGGACAGAGTCACGGTCCGGGAGATTCATCGAACCCGACGCACGCCGCCTGCCGCACGAAGCTCCGACGGCTCGAAAAAGAAACTCCGGTTGTCCGCGATACGCGCCACCATGAAGTCGATGAACGTCCTCACCCGCAGCGGCTGCTCGGTGCGATGCCGATAGTAGATATAAAAACCCTCACGCTGCGTGACATGCTGGAGCAGCAACGGCACAAGCCTGCCGCTGCGGATAGGCGAAGTCGCCGAGAAGCTTCCCAGTTGACCGACCGCGAGTCCGGCGAGCACGGCTTCGGTCTCGGCATCGGTGTCGTTGATGCAAAGGGTTGTCGCCATGTCGCGATAGACGATTTCGTCGCCGATGAGAAACTCCCACGGCGCCTGCTTGCCCGTATTCGCGCGCCGGTACCCCGTGCAGCGGTGCCCATCCAGTTCCTCGATGGTTTGCGGCGCGCCATGGCGCTCGATATAGGCCGGCGACGCACAGACGATCAGTTGAATCGGCAACAGCTTGCGCGCAATCGTGCCGCCCGAGGGCGGCGAACCGCCGCGAAAGCCGACATCGGCGCGCTCGCCGACCAGATCCGTAAAGTGATCGTCGAACTGCACATCAAGGTGCACGTTCGGATGCAAGGCCGAGAACTCCAGGAAGAATGGCCACAGCAGCGAGCGGCTCATGGCCCTCGGCGCGTTCACTCGCAGCGGCCCCGCGATCTCCTCTTTCGAGCGGCGTGCGTCGTCGAGCGCGGAAGAAAGCGTGGCCAATGCGGGTTGCACATTGTCCAGCAACCGCTGCCCCTCCTCCGTCAGACTCAGCTTGCGCGTGGTCCGGTGGAATAGCCGGACGCCCAGTTCCTTCTCCAGTTGCATCACCGCGTGGCTCGCCGCCTGCGGTGAGATGCCCTGATCCACCGCGGCCTTGCGCAGGCTTCCCAGCGTCGCGGCCCGGACGAATATCGTAATCGCGCGAACTTCGTTCATGACCGCCTCGGATTCGCAAATAAAAGTTGATTATCAGTCTACCAATCGACGCCTAGTTTGTGTCAATCCTGGCTTCTATCATTCGTTCACTTCCACCCCAAGCGCAGGAGCAACATCATGGTCGATGTCACAAAAAATGGTTTCAAACGGGTCTGGTTCATCACCGGCGCATCGCGCGGTCTGGGCGCGCTGATCGCCGAGGCGGCGCTCGCCGACGGCAATGCGGTGGTCGCGGCCGGTCGCAACGTCGCGGCGATCGCGGAGCGTCTCGGCAATTCGCCGGCGCTGTTGCCCGTGGCACTGGATGTGACGGACGAAGCCCAGGCGAAGGCCGCGGTGCAAGCCGCACTCGAAAAATTTGGCCGGATCGACGTGCTGGTGAACAACGCGGGCTTCGGCTTGCTGGGCGCCATCGAGGAATCCAGCGACGCCGACGTGCGCCGCATGTACGACACCAACGTCTTCGGTCTCCTGAATATCACGCGCGCCGTGTTGCCGACGCTGCGTTCGCAGCGAGCCGGTCACGTGATCAACATGTCGTCGATCGGGGGGTATCGGGCAGCCGCCGGATTCGGCGCCTACAGTTCCACGAAGTTTGCGGTGGAAGGTTTGACTGAGGCATTGAGCGGGGAACTGGCGCCGCTCGGTATCCATGCAACGGTGGTGGAGCCGGGATACTTCCGCACGGACTTCCTCGACGCGTCTTCGCTGATGGTCGCCAAGGAAATCATCGCGGACTACGACGCAACCTCGGGTAACGTGCGCCGCAGAGCGGTCGAGATGAACCACAACCAGCCGGGCAATCCCGAGAAGCTAGCGCAAGCCATGCTCGAACTGGTCGACGCCCCCACCCCGCCGCTGCGTTTGCCGCTGGGCACCGATACGCTGAAGGCGATCGCCGACAAGAATGCCTACGTCACGCAGGAGACGGAAACGTGGAAGGCGTTGTCGGCGTCCACGGATTTTCCTGCCTGAGCCGTTGTCATTGCGCTTGCTTGCCGTTGCGCTTGCCTTGGCAGGCGGTGAAGGCGCCCAAAGGGACGACGGGACGAATCACCCCAACGCGACGGCCCGGGTTTCAGTCAACGATCGGACCAGCGCGACATCGGCCGGCGTGGCCGGGTTGTAGATCACCAGGCTGAGATCGGGCCGGCCATCGACGGCGAAGTTCGAATACTCGAATGCGATCGACCCAACGATCGGATGCCGCAGATGCTTGACGCCCTCGCCGTGAGCACGGACATCATTGTCGCGCCACAGCGCCGCGAACTCGGGGCTCAACGCGGACAGTTCGTCGACCAGCTCGGCGACCTGGCTCGAAGCCCCGGCGCGCGCGACATCCACCCGGAACGCCCCCACCACGAAGCGCGCAGCGTGCTCCCAGTCGGGCTGCGCGGCGCGCACGCGAGGGTCGCAGAACACCATGCGCAAGGCGTTGCGTTGCGACGGCGGCAGCGCGCCGTAGTCGGTCAGCACGGCGGCGGCCGCGCGATTCCAGGCCACGATATCCCACGTAGCGGTCTTCACGACGGCCGGGCTGAACGCCAACGCATCGAGCACGCGCTGCAGCCGTGGCGACACGCCTTCGCTTGCCTGATAGCGGACATCCGGCGGCCGGCCGAGACCCAGCAGGAACAGATGCTCGCGCTCGACATCCGTCAGCATCAAAGCGCGGGCGATGCGCTCCAGTACGTCAGCCGAAGGCGCCCCGCCGCGGCCCTGTTCGAGCCACGTGTACCAGGTCGCGCTGACGTTGGCGCGCTGCGCCACTTCCTCACGCCGCAGCCCGGGTGTGCGCCGGCGCGTCAACTCAATGCCGAAAGCGGCAGGGTCCAGTTTCGTGCGGCGGTCCTTAAGGTAGGTTCCAAGCGGATTGTCGTTGGCGGCCGGCATGCTGATCCTGTTAGTCGGTATACCCGTGTAACGTCACTACTTTACCCTGATAGATTATGCGCCCACAGTCGCCTCCATTCATCGTTGATCTGGAGGTTTGCATGCGTGTATTCGTTACTGGCGCAACCGGCTTCGTCGGCACTGCGGTCGTCAAGGAACTGATCGGTGCGGGGCACCAGGTGCTCGGTCTGGCGCGCTCGGATGCGGGAGCCGCCGCGCTTGCCGCGGCAGGTGCGGATGTCCAGCGCGGTTCGCTCGAAGAGCTCGACAGCCTGCGCCGCGGCGTGCTCGCGGCGGACGGCGTCATCCATACGGCTTTCAACCACGATTTCACGAAGTTCGCCGAAAACAGCGCGACGGAACGGCGCGCACTCGATGCCATCGGCGCCGCGCTCGAAGGCTCCGAGCGGCCGCTGATCGTCACCTCCGGCGTCGCGCTGCTGGCGCCGGGCCGTCTCGCGTACGAGGAAGATGTGCGTGCACCCAACCCCGCATTTCCGCGCGATCCGGAAGTGGCCGCGACCGAACTGGCGGCGCGCGGCTTGCGTACCTGCGCGGTACGCCTCGCTCCCTCGGTGCACGGCGAGGGCGACCACGGCTTCATTCCGAGACTCATTGCCATCGCGCGCGAGAAAGGCGTGTCGGCCTATGTGGGTGACGGACTAAACCGCTGGCCTGGCGTTCATCGCTTCGATGCTGCAGCGGTCTACCGGCTGGCGCTTGAAAAGGGCACCACGGGTGCCCGCTATCACGCGGTCGGCGAACAGGGCGTGCCGTTCAAGGAGATCGCCACCGTGATCGGGCATCGCCTGAACCTGCCGGTGGTGAGCAAGCGGCCCGAGGAGGTGCACGAACACTTCGGCTGGTTCGGCATATTCACGACCATGGACGTGCCGGCCTCCAGTCAATGGACGCGCGACGCGCTGGGTTGGCGGCCGACCGGTCCCGGGCTTCTGGACGATATCGACCAGCCTGGGTATTACGTGGGTTCGTGAGACGACGCCTTGCGGATCCACGCGCTGCGAAAAGGTTTCGTAGCGAGAGCCCCTCGTCTGAGCCCTCTCGGTTAAGAGCGCTTTTACAGAGGACTCCTCCGTCCACCATTCCGACCACAAAAAAAAACGGTCCGCTCGTTGAGCGGACCGTTACATAGGCGGGGCGGAGAATGCTGCGGAACACGTCCAGGCCAACAAGCCCTGACCCCTTTTTTTCGTTGCCAACTATCATCAGCCGACTGAGCCGCTAGAATAACTTCTTTCCTTCCTGGCGGCAAGTCGATGCGAATTGATCAGCGGATCGTGCAGCAGCATGGCCTGACAGCACGTCAACACTTCTTTTGCGAGTGCTGGTTTAACCTCGTCCATGAGGCGTCGCTGGATGCGTTTCGTGTGCGCGCAATGAACCCGTTGAACATCGTACGTGAACTGCTCCGCATGGTCGACGGTGGGCATGCAAACGAAAGCGATGTCGGCAGGGTGACGGCCGAGGCGGTAGAAATCCTCACCGACCGCATCATCATGTCGGACGATGCATTTCGCGCGTCGGCCAGCCACCTCGTTTCCATTCTGACGGAAGCAAAACCAAAGCAAAGCAAAGCAGTCAGGACGAAGATGAGTCGAAGGTGCTGAAGGCTTGGGGCGCCGCACTTGGCAAACATCATTCGCTGATCGACGCCTTTGGAAGAGAACTGGAAAAGGCGCTCGACGACCATTTCATCGCCCGTTGCGTGTCATGGCTGGAGCGTGAGCTATCCGTGCAGGGCGACCCTGCTGAACTTGAAAACATCGAGACAAAACTCGGCGAAATCGAAAACGTGACATCAACGTTGTTGAGTACACTGATTAATCGGGGCTGGAGTTTTGAATCGCTCTTCATGCTGTATCGCCTCATGTTGCTGCCCACCGTTGAGAAGGCGGCAGAACCATCGGCATACGTATTCAGCAAAGCGCTTGACGAGGTGTTCCAGCGCCTTGGGGCACAGCCGAAGCCCTACACGGTGACGTTTTCGATCAGTAACGTCAGCAAGCCCGATCACTTCCCCGCGCGCGTGGGTGACATTGAATTCAGCACGCAGCCCCCCGGAGATCGGGCCGAAATCGAGCAACTATGTCCGTCGCTATGCGTCGGTTCGCGGCGGCCGGCTGTTCGCTACAACGACTGCGCACGCGCAGGACGGCCGCATGGCGGGTTCGCTCGCAGGGGACCGGATCGGTCAGGTCCTCGACGTGGTCCGCTACGACTATGAGCGGAAGAACGTCCAACTCTCTAACAGTTTCCTGTTGGCGAAGGCGGACAGGCACATGCTGCTGCCGCTACCCGGCACGGTTCCGAATCCGGATTCGTCTCTTACCGCTGAGCAGTTGGAGGAGTTCATGCGCCGCCTGCAGGAACTGGTCGGCAGCGGAACGCTTTCCGCGGACGCAAAAGACCGCATCTATTCGACATTCAGGCTGTATCGGGTGGGTGCCGAGACGTCTAATTTCGAGAACAAGCTGGTCAACTGGTGGACGGCCGTAGAATTCCTGGTCAAGGGTATTGGCGGTGGTGGTGGAGGCATCGGCGACGGTGTTGAAAACTCGCTGGCGCCAACCGTGGCCATGTCCTATCTCCCCAAGCACCTTGTGGCGCTACGCTCGGCGCTGGTCGATCTCAAGATCGATCTGCGCAACGCCGCGAACGAGCCGCTGGAACTGGGTAGCATGGGCTTATCGTCGTTTCATGCCCTCCTGCAGGACGGTGCCATGAGGCGCGCGGTCGAAGATGCGTGCAAGGCGCGTCCTTTCATCTGGTTCCGAACGCGGCGATTCCTCGCCATGATTTCAACCCACCAGAAAGTCGCCGATGCGCTGAACAATCACGAAAGGCGGCTACGCTGGCACGTCCAGAGAATCTACCGGGCACGCTGCGATATCGTGCACAGCGCGCAGCGTGTGGTCGATGCGACGCTGCTCTGCGCGAACCTGGAGTTTTACCTGAAGACCGTCCTGTCGGCGTTCCTCGACGCATTCCACCGGCACCCGACCTTGCGCAGTCCCCGTGAGTTCTTCGACCGGCAGCAGCATGCGCTTGGTCAGATAAGCAAAGAACTCAAGGCAAACCAGAACACGGCCCTGGCCGTGTTGCTGGCCAGCAGGGATGCTGCGGCCGCACTTCCCTGAGTGCCGGCGTGCGAATCGCACCGCGCTCAGGCAGCCGCAACAACCTCGATGCGCAGCACGGGTCCACCGGCCACGATCGCGAGCAGATGGTCGACATTCGGGTGGGCCCCCGGACGATTGCGCGCGTCGGCCGTATGCTCGGCGAACACGGCGAGGCCGTGTTCGGCCGCCTTGGCGTCGAGCGTGCCGAAGCTTTGCTGCAGATAGTGGTACACCGCCAGCGAGCCCTGCTTGCCCGGCTTGTTCTCGATGCTGGCCACCACGGCGCCCTTGCCGTCGACCAGATCGATACGCTCGATACCGTCGATAGAAGGCAGTTGGGCGAGGTTGTCCTTGAATATGTTGCTCGGTTGAATCACTGAAAATACTCCGTGGGTTCGGGAAGTGGCATGACGGGCGGTATTTTATCCGATGGGACTGCGGGACTGCGGCGGGCCATCGCCATCCACCCTCCCTACTCCCGTACCCCCCCCTAAAACCCCGCCTCCCGCTGCACCGCCGCCACCAGCGCCCGCACCCCACGCGAAGCAAAGCTCTCTCGCCCGGCGCCGAACGTCACCGTGCCGGTCAACTGGCGGCTCAACACCTGCGAGCCTTCGCAGTCCCCAAAACGCACTCGCCAGATTGCCTGCAGCGGCACCAGTTGATGCGTCTTCGGTTCCTGCTCGGCGGCAATCGGACCGCCATACACGCTCGCGACCGACGGCTCGTCGAGCGTCGCGACGTTGACCCTGTCGACGGCCTGCACGCGGCATTGCACCGCGCGCATTTCCGCCAGACTCGCCACGAAGCTCGCGCGCTGACCTGCCACGACCCGCGCCACGTCGTTCTCGCCGACGAACGCTTCGCCCTTCACCCCATGCGGACCGATCACATCGAACAGACGCTCGCCCCGCGGCAACCAGGTGCCGGCGGCCAGGTCGTCGTCACCCATATCGACGATGCCGGCAAACGGCGCGCGAATCGTCAGTTGATCGATCTCGGCGCTAAAGCCGTTGACCGTCTCGCGCGCAGCATCCCAACGCCGTTTCAGGGCGACGCCTTCTTGCCGCAAGCGGTCGTCGAACGGTTGCTGCTCGACTTCCCATCGCAACAGCGCCTCGTCCGCCTGCGCCGCCTTCAGCTTGTACGCGAGATCGGGCGACACCAGCACGGCGAGAACCTGCCCCGCCTGCACCGTCTGGCCGTCGCGCACCGGCGCCGGCGAGGCCGCCAGATAGCCCGCCTCGACCGCATACAGTCCTTGCGCCTGCTGCGGTCCAAACACCGCGGGCGCACTGACACCGGCATGCCACGGCAGCACAAAAAAGCCCAGCAGCACGGCGCCAAGCAGCACACTGCGGCGCGTCTGACGCTGCCAGCGCAACTGCGCGCGGCGCCGCCAGCACGCCGCCGCTTCGCGCAACACCGGCCGCACGATAAACCAGCCGAACTCGACGCAAAACAACGCCATGCCCAACACCTTGAAGAAAGCGTGGTACACCACAAGCGCGATCGAAAAAAACACCACCAGCCGATACAGCCACGTCGCAAACGAAAAGCCGATCAGAAAGCGTCGCCGCGACGGCGAGCACGGCTCCGGTTGCGGATCGCCGAAACCGAATAGCCATTCACGCAGCCACCAGCGGCCGAGCGCAAACGCGCGGTCGTGCAGGTTCGGCGTATTGAGCCAGTCGGACAACAGGAAATAGCCGTCGAAGCGCATGAACGGACTGGCATTGATCGCCAGCGTGCCGATCCAGGTGGTGGTCGCGAGCAGGAAGGCACCCGCTCGCAGCGGGCCATCCGGCAAGAGATTCCACGCGAGCGTCGCGAACGCGGCCAACGCCAGCTCGCTGAGCATGCCGGCTGCACCGATGCGCAAACGGCTCGCGCGGCTCGGCACTTTCCAGGCCTCGGTGGTGTCGGTGTAGAGCACGGGCAGCATCACGAGAAAGGCCAGACCCATGGTCGGCACGCGGCAACCATAACGTTGCGCGGTAAACGCATGACCGAACTCGTGCAGTACCTTCGCACATGCTAACGCCACGCCCACCGCAACCACGCCTTGCAGGTCCGCGTAACCATGAAACGTATGCAGGAATTCGTCCCACCGGCGCGACACGAGAAACAGACCGGTCGCCGCGCACGCCGCCACGATTGCCCAGAACGCCGGACGGTAAGCGAACGCGGCATAGCGCGCCGCGCGCCGCATGAACGGCATGGGATGCCACAGCGGAATGCGGATCATCAGATAGTGCTTGAGCAGCCACATGGCCTGCGTGAGGCGGCCGGCTTCGACATGGGCGCCCAACCGCTCGGTGTCGCTTGCGCTCGTCGCGACCAGCAGGTTCTGCTGACGCAGCATGCGCAGCAGTGCCTCGATGTCGTCGAGCGAAATCGTCAAGGTCGTCTCGCGGTTGACGCTCGCGACGATCGCATGCGCGTCGTCGAGCGGCCAGCGCGAGAGCATTTCGAACGCAGGCCAGCCGAGCTGGAAGAAGCGGTTCGCCGCGGGATCGTGCAGCATCCACGTCGGCGCGCCTTCCGGGGTCGGCGCGCCGGCGGTCAACGTCAGTTCCTGGCGAAGTGGCGGTAGTCGGGACATGATGGGTTCGGCGCGGCGCTCGCGTGACGCTACCAGCCCAGCCATTGACGCGCGAGCGTCAACGGCCGGCGCAGCACGTAGTAGACGAGCGGCACCCAACTGCCGTGAATGCGTGCTGTGCCCATCGCCCCGAGCGGCGGCTGCGCGCCGCTTGCCGCGAAGCTCGCCTTCACGCGATACGCCAGCACGCCATCCGGCGTCGGCTCCGCGCGATAGGCGACCGAATCGATGCGCGCGTCGTAAGTGTCGAGCGGCGAACTCTTCGGATACAGCGTCAGCAGCATGCCGGGTTTGACGTCGACGTTATCGGCAACCGGCACGTAGGCGGTCAGTTCGACGTGAGCCGGGTCTGCCAGCAGCAGAATCTTTTCGCCGACCGCCACCGCCTTACCGGTCCATTCGTTCGGATCGGCGAACACCGCGACGCCTGCGCGCGTTGCGCTCACGCGCACGCGCGCCAGTTGTTCGGCGGTGTAGTCGAGTTGCACGGCGCTCTGGTCGAGCTTGCCTTTGCGCTCGGCCATATCGAGCCGGTTGCGGTCCTCGGTGACCGCCAGTTGCGCCGTCTGCCGATACTCCTCCTGCGCGGTGTCGAAGTCTTTGCGAGCCAGCGCGTAGCGCGACTGCAAGGTGGTGGCGTCGAGGCCGAGGAGCGGCGTGCCGGCCGTCACCGGCTGATTCGGCTGCACGTACAGGCGGTCGATCACGCCGTCGAGCGGCGCGCGCACCACGAACGGATCTTTCGGCGTCACCTCGGCCGGCGCGAGCACTGACAAGCGCAATGGAATCACGCAAACCAACGCCAGCGCGATCAGCACGCGCCGTTGCTGACGGCCCGGCCGCAACAGCACACGCGCGCGTTCGAACCAGGACGGTTGCGGACCGAAGGCCGCGAACGCATGACCCCATACCTGCGCGAGCTCGCCTAGCAGCGCACACTCGGTGGGCGTCCACGGCGCTTCGCGCGCGAACGCCAGGCCGCCGAGCCGGCGGCCTTCGCGGTCCACCAGCGGCAGCCAAAGACCATGCGCGGGCCACCATGCCTGCCACTCCTGCGCGACATGCGTGGCACCTTCATCGCCGAGGTCGGCCGCAGTGAAGGGACGCGGTCCCTCGGGCAGCGGTACGCTTGCATCGCCGGGTTCGTGAAGCGTGGCGTCAGCGACCCCCACCCCAGGCGCACGCGCGAGCACCCGGCACAATGCGCCGAGCCACTGCACGTAGGGCGCATTCGGATCGCTCTGCGGCAAACCGGATACCGCCGCTACCGAACCCGGTGCGGTGCCGCGCCACCATGCGGCCTGGCGGTAAGGCACTAGCGCCAGCGTTTCGTTGACGATCGTAAAGCCGAGCGTCGCTTCGCTCTTCGCAGCACGCGCACGGCTGGCAAGCTGCCAGAGCGAGGCGAGTTGCTGCGCGTCGATGCGCACGTTCGGCGATGCATCGGCATGCGCCGCGCGGCCGGTGCGGTCGGACGCTTCCGGCGGCGGTGAAGCGGGCGTGGACGGCATGCCCGTCACCGCGCCGCAAAGGTGGCCCAGCCGCTCATGCCGGGCAACAGTTCCGGCACGCTGCCGGTCAGCGCCGCGGTCACGTCGACGGTCTGTGTGACCGGATCGACGCGTGCGCCGATCCGGGCCACTTTCGCCGGATAGGTCTTGCCGACCTCGTCGACCTGCACGGTCAACGGATGACCCGGCTTCAACCACGCGAGCCACTTCGACGGCACGATCATCTTCAGTTCCAGATGGCTGGTGTCGACGATCGTCAACAGCGGCTTGCCCGGTTCGGCGAACTGCTGCGGCGCGGCGCTGCGCTTCGAGACGCGGCCGTCGAACGGCGCGACGATCACGCATTGGCGCACCGTGGCCTGCATATACGCCACTTCAGCGGCACTGGCTTTGAGCTTGGCCGCTGCCTGCTCGACTTCGAGGTCGCCTACCGAATGCAATTGCGCGAGACGCTGGTCGACCTGCAACAGGTCGCGCGCGGCATCGGCTTCGGCCTGCGCCTTATGCAACTGCGCCGCGTACAGCGAACAGTCGAGCGAAACGAGCGTCTGGCCCGCATGGAACGCATCGCCGTCGCGCAACGGCAAGGTGGCGATTTTCGCGGCGATCTCGCTCGACAGATCCACTTCGTCGCGCGACACAAGCTGGATGCGGATACGGCCAGCATCGCCGGTCGGATCGGTGGTGGCCGAAGCCGGGACCGCAACGGGCATCACCGCGGGTGACGGTGACGGCGCCGCGCTCCACACTGGTTGCGCGCACAACAGAACAGCCACTGCACTGCCTGCTACATACTGCGACCACTTCATTGCGTCTTGCCTCCGTTCGCGCTGCCCAGTGCTGCCCAGCGCCGCTGCTCCTCATCGATCGACTGCTCGAGCGTGCCCAGATCGTGACCGCTGACCGTATCCGGGATCGGATCGAGGCCGAGCGTCGCGAGCATCTGGCCATAGGCGTTTTCGAGTTCGCCGTAGCTCTGATAGAGGCGCAGTTCCGACATCATCGCGCCGGTCGCGGCGCGAATTTCTTCGAGCTTGCCTTGCGCGGTGGCCTCGGTCGCGTTGTGGGTGTGCTCCAGAATCTGCTGATCGACGTCGTTCATCTGCTTGAGCAGATCGAACTGACGTTGTTTCGCCGCCAGTTCGCTGCGCGCGACGTGCACCTGTGTCAGCACCGCCATGCTCAACGCGAGCCGCTGCGTCTTCGCCACTTCCAGTTGCGCATCGGCCATGCCGCGGATGTTCTTCACGTTCAGCACGTTCAGGAGGTTCCAGCTCACGCTGATACCGGCCGCCCGCCACGCGTTGTAGACGAGGAAACTGTTGCTGTCGTAGTGCGTGCCGAGATCGAGTTCGATCCCCGGCAGCAGCTTGGCCATCGCCTTATGGGTTTCGTTGACGCTAATACGTTCGTTATAGCTCGCCTCCACCAGTTCCGGGCGACGCTCGAGCGCCGTCTCCTCCATCTGGTCGATCGGCATGTCGAAGCTTGGAGCGGCGAAATCGGTCGGCGGCGCCAGCGTGTAGTCCTTGCCCGGCTCGAGATTCATCAGCGAGGCGAGACGCGGCTTGGCCTCTTCAAGCTGATCGCGAATCTCTTCGAGCTGGCGCATCAGATCGAGCAGCGCATGCTGGTAGTTGAGCGTGTCGAGCGGCGAGCGCAGATTTTCGCGCTGCGCCTGGCGCGAGTCGTCGAGCGCCGCGCCGGCCTGCGCCAGCAGGGGCGCAATGCGGTCGCGCAATCGTTGCGCGCCGGTGGCCTGCCAATAGGCCTCGCGCACCTGCTGCATCATCAGTTGCACCACCTTGCGGCGGCGTTGTTCGAGCACCAGCACGTGATCCGCCTGCTCCTTCGCTTCGTAGTAACTCACGCCGAAGTCGAGCAGGTTCCATGAGAAGCCGAGGTCCGCGGTGCGGTCGTTCTTGTCCGTGGAGTACGACGGCGCCAGCGACTGCTCGTTGGTGAACACATCAGTCGAGGACGAGGCGAGCGGATGATTGCGTGTGGTATAGCCCGCTTGCGCGGTGAGCTTGGGCAGCAGATCGAAGTTCGAGAGGTCGAGCTGCTTTTGCGCAAGCGCTTCTTCCATCATCTTGAGGCGATGGTCGAGGTTGTAGCGGATCGCGCGTGCCATCGCTTCGTCGAGCGTGATCGGTCCGGTCACCGGCTGCTGTTGGGCAAACATCGAGGTGCGGTCGGCCTGTGCGGTCTGCACGCGCTCGGCGTCGGTGAAGGGCACAGGTTTGATCGAGCAGCCCGCCAGCCAAACGACGGCGAGCGACAGCGCAAGCAGCGCGGGACGCGGTGGGCGCACCGCAACGGACGAGGATTTCACTTCGGCGACTCTCTTTCTCAAAGTTATTGGAGTTCGGAATACGTGACGGCTCATGCGTTGCCTCGCGACGCGAGGGCCGCCGCCGGTGCGGGCGCAGTCGTCGCACGCGCCACGTGCAGCGTCGCGTGAGCCTGGGCGAACTGTTGCGCGAGCGACGGTTTGGCGAGCGGGACGGCAGCTTGCGGCGCGTGCTGGGTTGCGTGGCTGCGCTCGTGAGCGGGCGGCTCGCCGGCGCGTTGCCCCGCAGCGCCGCCGAAGTCGATCGCCACTTCGCGGCGCGTCTGATGGCCCGCGGCATCGTGCGTGACGATCGCGAAACGCAAGCCGCCCTGATTCGGCGGCACCTTGCCGCTCAGCACGCCTCGCACCGCGTCGTAATGCAGCCACGCGGGTAACGGGCGGCCGTCGGCGAGGCGCACGTCGACGTGGACGTCCGAGCCGATCGGCAGGCCCTCGGCGGCTGACAGCATGGCCGGCAGCGAGACTGAGAACGCATGGCTGGGCGGCACGGCCACGTGCACGGCGAGCTTCGGCAACTCGATGGATGGCGGCGTGAGATCGGGGGTGGGGATTGGCGCCATCGACGAGATGCCGGTGTCGCTCAGTACATTGGTTGTGTGCCCGCCGTCGCTCGTGAAGGTCGCTGTGAAGACAGCGGGCACGCCACCGAGCGCGGGCGCCGGCGCAAACGCGTCGAGTACGATCAGCGGATTGGAGATGCTGTCGCCGAGGTCGAGTGGGAACATCGGCAGCGACTCGGACACGTAGTCGCCAGGCTGCGTGGTGGGCGGCGTGGTCGTTGTAGCCTGCCCTCCGCTCCCCGTTTCGCTGAACGTCGAGGGCGGCGGTAGCGTCAAAGGCGTGGCGGGATGCGGGCCTTCTGTTACAGGTGGCGCGACAGTCGTCACCAGCGGCGTCGCCGCCACGTTCACCGTCGTCGTCACCGGCGCGCTGGTTTTATGCCCGTCGTTGACGCTGAAGCTGATCGTGCGGCTGCCGCCTGACGATTCCACCGCCGTGTCCGCATAGGTCACGGAAGACAGCGCCGCTTGCCATTGCGCGAGCGTCGTTGTTGACGCTGCAGACGAAGTGAGCGTCAAGACGCCTGTGGCGGCGTCGTAGGTTGCAGTGATGTCGCCCGTCGCGGCCGAGGGGTTAAAGGCAAGCACGTCGCTGCCCGCCACGAAGTGCCCCGTGATCGAAACGGTTGCGGACGCAAGCGTCGCACTGCTGTCGCGATCGCTCACCGTGATGCCCGTATCGATCGTCACCGGCGTCGCCGCGCTGCCGCTCGCGATGAAGGTTGGGCCGTTGCCCGAGCCGGTTTTGACAACCGGTGTCTGGTCCGTATCCTGCACGTCAATGGTCTTGCTGCTGAGCGCGCTCGTCTGCATGACGTCGCTAATCGCAAACTCGACCGTACGCTGCGCCGTGTTCGGCGTAATCGCGCTGTTGTCGTAGGTGACCGAACTCAAAGCCGCTTGCCACTGCGCGAGGCTCGCGGCGCTGCCGGACGAACTCAGGGTCAACACGCCCGTCGATGCGTCGTACGTGCCCGTGATGTTACCCATCGAGGCGGCGTTATTGGTGAATGCCAGCACGTCTTCGCCGCTGTGAAAGCCACCCGCAATCGACACCGTCGCCGTCTCGATGTTTGCTTCCGGATCCGCCACGGTGATGCCTGGGTCAACCGCCACCGGCGTCGATGCAACGTTGTCGCCTGCCGTGAAGGTGGTGGTGCTGGTATTGCTGGTCGTCACCGACGGCGTGGAATTCACCACGTCGACGGTCCGCGTAAGCGCCGCACTGTTCTCCACACCGTCGTTGACGGTAAACGAAATCACACGTGATCCCTGCGGCGCGGTATAGCTGCTGCTGGAAAACGACACAGCATCCAGTACCGCGTCCCATTGCGCGAGCGTCAGCGGCGCGCCGGATGCATTGAGCGTCAACACACCCGTCGTGGCGTTGTACGAAGCGGTGAGGTTGCCCATCGTCGCCGGGTCGATGTTCAGGGTCAGCGTGTCGCCCGCCTGCATACCGCTTGAGATCGAGACGGTCGCCGAGTCCAGCGTCGCGCTGCCGCGGTCCGACACGGTGATGCCGCTGTCGATCGCCAGCGGCGCGTGGCCGTCGAGATAGCTGACAGAGCCACCCGTCCCGCTCAAGACCGGCGTCTGATCGACATCGGTGACCGTCACGGCCTTGGTGCTGACCGCGCTGTCGTCGGTGCCGTCGTTGACGGTGAAACTGATCGTGCGGGTCGCGTTGTTCGGCGTCAGCGCCGTATCCGTGTACGTCACCGCCTCCAGCGCCGCCTGCCATTGCGCAACCGTCGCCGTGGCGCCCACGGAGGTCAGCGTCAGCACGCCGGTTGTCCCATCATACAAGCTGGTGATGTTGCCGAAGGTCGTCGCGCTCGTATTGTTGAACGCCAGCACGTCCTCGCCCGAATGGAAATTGCCGGTGATCGCGACAGTGCCGGAGGCCAGCGTCGTGTTGTCGGCATCGGAGACGGTCACGCCGGGGTCCACCGCGACCGGCGCCGAGGTCACGTTGTCGCCCGCGGTAAAGGACGTGCTGCCGCCCGAGGCCGTGACCACCGGCGCCTGGTCGACGTCCGTCACGGTAACGAGTTTGGTGGAGACGGCACTCGTCTCCGTGCCGTCGTTGACGGCAAAACTGATCGTCCGGGTCGCCGTGTTGGGTGTGGCCGCCAGATCGGTGTAGGTCACCGCGCGCAGCGCGGCCTGCCATTGGGCAATCGTCGCATCAGCGCCTGACGACTCCAGCGTCAGCACACCGGTGCCTGCGTTGTACGAGGCATTGATGTTGCCGTACAGCGTCGCGCTGGTATTGGTGAACGCCAGCACATCCTCGCTGCCGTGGAAGCCGTTCGTGATCGACACCGTGGCCAGGGAGAGCGTCGTGTTGTCCCGGTCCGATACGGTGATGCCGGTGTCGATCGCCACCGGCGTCGAGGTTGTGTTGTCGCCTTCCGTAAATGACGTGTTGCCGATCGAAGTGGTCACAATCGGCGTCTGGTCGACATCGGTCACCGTGACGGTCTTCGTGCCGACGTTGCTGTTATCCGTGCCGTCGTTGACGCTAAAGGCGATCGTGCGGGTCGCGTTGTTCGGCGTCACCGCCGTATCCGTGTACGTCACCGCTTCCAGCGCTGCCTGCCATTGCGCGAGCGTCGCGGTGGCGCCCGCCGAGGTCAACGAGAGCACGCCGGTGCCGGAAACGTATGAGGCGGTGATATTGCCGTACAACGTCGAACTGGTGTTGTTGAACGCCAGCACGTCCTCGCCCGAATGGAAATTGCCGGTGATCGCGACGGTCCCGGAAGCCAGCGTGGTGTTGTCCAGATCGCTCACGGTGACGCCGCTGTCCACCACGACCGGTGTCGAAGCGGTGTCGTTGCCGGCGGTAAAGGACGTGCTGCCGCCCGAGGTCGTGAGGATCGGCGTCTGATCGGTATCGACCACCGTCA
>Ga0302228_10000490_pt1 | contig 32344 bp, 32 predicted proteins | sample II_Palsa_N1_2_FD_193519 | JGI IMG/M metagenome (GOLD analysis project Ga0302228, IMG submission 193519) | Peat permafrost microbial communities from Stordalen Mire near Abisko, Sweden - II_Palsa_N1_2 | ecosystem: Environmental > Terrestrial > Soil > Palsa > Peat permafrost | place: Sweden... | reverse complement strand
CCGATCATGCGTAAATCTTCGAAACCCTTGTCCCGCTTGGGTTTGCGCTGCGTTATGATAACAACCGCCGAGTAAGGAGGAGGCCCGGCGACCGGGGTGTGAGGGTTTGCCGGAATAGTGGGCCAGGGGGCTGGACCCGCGCCAGTACTCGACTGCAAGGCCCGCGCACGTATAATCGGCGCGTTCGCGCTGTTCGTGTCAACCTAAACTGATAAAGGAACCTTAATGAATAAACAGGAACTGATCGACGCCGTGGCCGCTCAGACCGGCGCCAGCAAGGCTCAAACCGGCGAAACGCTGGACACGTTGCTCGAAGTGGTCAAGAAGGCCGTCTCGAAGGGTGACGCCGTGCAGTTGATTGGCTTCGGAAGCTTCGGTTCGGGCAAGCGCGCAGCGCGCACCGGCCGTAACCCGAAGACCGGCGAATCCATTAAGATTCCGGCCGCCAAGACCGTCAAGTTCACGGCTGGCAAGGCATTCAAGGACGCAGTGAACAAGCGGTAAGTTGCAGCCGATTGTCAGTATAGAACCCGCCTCTGGCGGGTTTTTTTATGCGTTGGCGCTAATCGCCTAGAGCGCCAGTAACGACCTAATGTCCGTGGGCGCCGCAATCGCAGTCATCGCCATGGTCATGATGATCGTGGTCATGCTCATCTTCATCCATCTCCCAAGACGGGAACGGATCGGCCAGCAATCCACCCGACGCTTGCGACCATTCCTCGTCGCTGACAAGACAGGCGTCGAAAGCCGTCCGCCAATGCGACTCGTCCAGGTCCGTTCCGATCATCGCCAGTTCCTGCCGCCGGTCGCCGATAGTCATATCGTCCGCATCGCCGTACCAGTCCGCGGCAATCTCAGCTTCCAGCTCCGCGTCGCCCGTCGGCCATTCGCTGCGCTCCTGCGCGGCCCACCACATGCCTGCGGGACCATGGCGCAGCGCGCCACCGGCTTGGGACAACGAGCCGCCAATATCGCTGCGTGTCGCCAGCCAGAAAAAGCCCTTGCAACGCAATACACCCGGCCATTCCTGATGCACCAGAGCCCATAGCCGCTCGGGATGAAACGGCCGGCGCGCGCGATAAACAAAACCACCGACGCCGAGGTCATCGGCCGCCAACGCCGACGCTGAATCCGGATCGGCGTTCAGCATTGCCAACCAGCCTGGCGCGCTCGAGGTCGCGTCGAAATCGAAGCGGTCTGTGTTCACTAACTCGCTCGCCGGCACCGCCCCTTGAAGGGCATCGATCAGCTCGGCGCGTGGATTGAGCGCATGCAGGATGCGCCTGAGTTTGGCGAGCGCGTCGGTATCGACGAGATCCGTCTTGTTGATCACGATCACATCGCAGAATTCGATCTGCGCGATCAGCGCTTCCACGACCGTGCGGTCGTCGTGGTCATCGCTTGCCAAGCCGCGCTCGCTCAGCGAATCCGTCGACGCGTAATCGCGCGAAAAGCTTTCCGCATCGACGACTGTCACGATCGTGTCGAGGTGCGCGATGTCGTTATCGAAGACCAGGCTTTCGGCTATCACTTGCGGGTCGTCGGTACCGGTCGCTTCCACCACGATCGCGTCGAAGCGACCTGCCGCGGCAGCGCTGTTGATTTCACTCGATAGATCGTCGATCCGGCCGCGAACCACCGCGATGGACGTGCCGGCATGCTGCGCGAGCAGATGGTCGAGCAGCGTGGTCTTGCCTACGCCTGGCAAACCGGCAAGCACGGTAACGGGCAGGGGCTGATTCATCGCGTTTGGCATCGAAAGAGGGCGCGTAGTCGCGCGAGCGGCCGCTGAAAACGGTGGCGCTTTCAAGAATACCCGCCCCGAATAGCGGCGAGCTGGAACGCGGAATTGTGCATCAAACGCGGCTGGAACGCCGCGCCATGCGACGAAAAACAGAAAAAGCGGGACGAAACGAAGTGAAACGAACCTGAATCAGCGCGATGCCGTCAACAGCTTCCACTTGCCCAGGATATTGATGATCTGCCTTGAGTACTGATCGCGCAGCGACGGTGTTTCCGAGTGATAAGCGCCGACCGCTTGCCACGTGTTGCCGTACTTGTTCATCTTCTGGCGCAAATGCCACGCGGCGATATAGACCGACTTGCACGGCTGCATCAGCGTGGTGGTCGAGATCCCGTACTGTGCGAGTTGCGTCAGGTGCACCGAATTGATCTGCATCAGACCGTAGTCGATGGAACCGTTCGCGTTCTTGTTCATTGCGTCCGGCTGGTTGTGCGACTCTTGCCACGCGATCGCGCGCAGGATCAGCGGATTGACCTTTTGATACTTGGCGGCTTCGTCGAAACAGTCGGCGTGCGCAGGCGCGGCTGCCAGCAAGGCGCCGAAACCGATCGCAAAAAGTCGCAAAAACATTTTCATCATGTTGGGTACCGCCTGATCAACTATGTGCCTTGCACCCGCGACTACAGCGGCGCAGGTGCCACTTTCTCGGCAAAACCGGGTAACACCCGGTAAAACTAGGTAAGACTCGGTAAACACGGGAAAACCCACCCGCACTTTGCGCATCCAGCGCGCCGAAGCGCTCGTATCATACCGGCAGACTATGGCGTTTTAAATTCGACCATCCGACATAGCCAAGCCATGTGACGCCAATTAATCCGAAAGGTATTCGAAAGTTAAGTTAATTGACCGCGTTTGTCTTTATAGGCGCATGAATCCTGAATGGCTCTACTGCGCGGGCGAAAGCGAACAAATATGACAATTTAAACCTCATCCCTATATAGAAAGGGCTGAGTAAGGGTCATGGCGCAGGGGGTTTTATCAGGAGGTTTTTTTGAGATTTGTGACGCTTTAGTATTTGAGGGTCGTCGGCCAAGGATTAGTGCTTTTGTGACAAACCTGACATGAAAAGCTGCTATGGTTCACGTTTTTGGGATATGGCATTGCCCGGGCATCGGCCCTGGAAACGTCTGTTTTAAGCCTTCGTGATGTTTAAAGGGTCGAAAGACACGCAACACGACCGGCTTGCAGCGACGTGATCAGCAGGTCTAGACATCACACTCCATGAGAAGAAAACGTATGGCATTGCGTCGCGCCGCGACGGCTTTGCTGGTGGCTGGTCTTGTCACCACGCAAATTGCGCACGCACAGGTGACACTGAATTTCGTCAATGCGGATATCGATCAGGTTGCGAAGGCGATCGGCGCTGCGACTGGGAAGACGATCATCGTCGACCCGCGTGTCAAAGGGCAATTGAATCTTGTATCGGAAAATCCGGTGCCAGAGGATCAGGCTTTGAAAACGCTGCAGTCGGCATTGAGAATGCAGGGCTTCGCACTCGTGCAAGATCACGGTGTGCTTAAAGTCGTGCCTGAGGCCGACGCCAAGCTGCAGGGCGTGCCGACCTACGTCGGCAATGCACCCACCGCGAGAGGCGATCAGGTCATCACCCAGGTGTTCGAGCTGCACAACGAATCGGCCAACAACGTGTTGCCGGTCCTGCGTCCGCTGATCTCGCCGAACAACACGATCGCCGCGTACCCGGCCAACAACACGCTGGTCGTCACCGACTATGCCGACAACGTGCGACGTATCGCGAGCATCATCGCGGGCATTGACACAGCGGCGGGCCGGCAGGTCGACGTGGTGCCGCTGAAGAACGCGAACGCGCTCGACGTGGCCGAGCAGCTCAACAAGCTGCTCGATCCAGGCTCGATAGGCAGCACCGACGCCACGCTGAAAGTCACCGTCACTGCCGATCCGCGCACCAACTCGCTGATGCTGCGCGCCTCCAGCGGCGCTCGGCTCGCAGCGGCCAAGCAGCTTGCGCACAAGCTCGACGCGGCCACCACTCAGCCCGGCAACATGCATGTGGTCTCGCTGCGCAACGCCGATGCCTCGCGCCTCGCCAAAACCCTGCGCGCGATGATGGGCAAGGGCGGCGACAGTTCGTCTTCGTCGTCATCGTCGGGATCGGGGTCGTCGAGCGGTTCGGGCTCGTTTGGCCAGGGCGGTTCCGGCTCGTCCACCGGCACCAGCGGCTTGCCGCCGTTGCCGGGCGGACTTGGCAGCAGCAGTTCGTCGTCGGGCAGTAATCCGATGGGCGGCGGTGGCCAGAGCAAGGACTCCGGTTTCAGCAACAACAACGACAACAGCGGTTCCAGCGATCAACCCGGCAACGGCATGATCCAGGCCGATACGGCCACCAACTCGCTGATCATTACTGCGTCCGATCCGGTGTATCGGAACTTGCGTGCGGTTATCGACCAGCTCGATGCACGCCGTGCGCAGGTCTACATTGAAGCGCTGATCGTGGAGCTTTCCGCGACAACGGGCGCGAATCTCGGCATTCAATGGCAGGGCGCGCTCCTTTCGCAAAGTGGCAACAACGGCATTTACGGCAACTCGAACCTGGGCACGGGTACGTCGAGCATTGTCGATTTGACGGCAGCCGGTGCCACGATCGCGAACAATCCGGCCGCGCTTGCCGGTCAGACAAACATCCTCGCACAGGGCCTGAACATCGGCCTGTTGCACAAGTTCGGCAACTTCTTCGGCCTGGGCGGTTTGCTCCAGGCGCTGTCGACGTCGTCGGATGCGAACATTCTGTCGACGCCTAACCTCATCACGCTGGATAACGAGGAAGCGAAGATCGTGGTCGGCCAGAACGTGCCGGTGGTGACCGGTTCGTACGCCACGCCGACCGCCAATACGGGCACATCGGTCTCCGCGTTCAATACGTTCGACCGGCGCGACGTGGGCGTGACGCTGCACGTGAAACCGCAGATCACGACGGGCGGCATCCTGAAGCTTCAGCTCTATCAGGAAGATTCGAGCGTCGACACCACCACGACCAACAATCCGGGCGGCGTGACGATCAACACACGCTCGATCCAGTCGACCATCCTGGCGGACGATGGTGAAATCGTCGTGCTCGGCGGCTTGATGCAGGACCAGTATTCGACGAGCAACAGCAAGGTGCCGCTGCTTGGTGACATCCCCTGGATCGGCCAGTTGTTCCGCAGCGAAGCGAAGACGCGGACGAAGACCAACCTGATGGTGTTCCTGCGTCCGGTGATCGTGCGCGATCAGGCGACCAGCTCGCAGATATCGAACGATCGCTACGAGAACTTGCGTCAGCAACAATACAACTCGACGTCCGATAACCGCATCGAGAAGGATAAGGACGTGCCGGTTCTGCCACCGGCGCCGATCGGCCCGAGCCAGGGCGGCGTGCCGTCGCAGAACTTGTTCGACTGGAACAACATGACACGCTCGCCGTCGCAGGGTGGCAGCGCGACGTTGCCGCAGGCGCCGCCGCCGAAGATGCAGGATCAACAAGGGCAGTATCAAGGCCAGCAGCAGTATCAGACGGCGCAGCCACCGGGCCAGTATCAAGGGCAGGGGCAGTATCAAGGCCAGCCCGCGAACGTGAACAACTACGCTGTGCCGAATAACTCGGCACCGGCCGTGCCGCTTAACGGCGATGCGGGAGCAAGGCCGTGAACACGCTGAGCGCGTCGGTCGCGAACGTTGCCACGAGCACGCCGTCGCCGCTAGCGGCACGGCTGATCCCGTACGCGTTCGCGCGGACCGGACAGATTCTGGTGGCGCACCAGCACGCGGATAGCATCGAAGTGTGGATCAGCGATAAAACCAGCGACGCGGCACTCGCCGAAGTCGCTCGCAACTTTGGCGCGCTTTCCATCGTGCGTTTGCCGGTGGCCGAACTCTCGGCTGCGATCAATTCGGCGTACTCACGCAATGACGGCAGCGCGGCGCAGGTCGTGGGCGAAGTGGAAGGCGAAGTCGATCTGTCGCGGCTGATGCAGGACATCCCCGAAATAGAGGATTTGCTCGAATCGGAAGACGACGCGCCGATCATCCGCATGATCAACGCGCTGCTGACGCAGGCGGCGCGCGAACAGGCATCGGATATTCATATCGAACCGTTTGAGACGTCTTCGGTGGTGCGCTTTCGTGTCGATGGAACCTTGCGTGACGTCGTACGCCCGAAGAAGGCGCTGCATGGCGCGCTGATCTCGCGTATCAAGATCATGGCGCAACTGGATATCGCGGAAAAACGGTTGCCGCAGGATGGTCGTATTACGCTGCGCGTAGGCGGCCGGCCGGTGGACGTGCGGGTGTCCACGCTGCCGACCGGTCATGGCGAACGTGCGGTGCTGCGTCTGCTGGAAAAAGATGCGCAGCGGCTGAACCTCGAAACGCTGGGCATGGCGCGCGACACGCTGGTTCATTTCGACAAGCTGATCGGCCGTCCTCACGGCATCGTGCTGGTGACCGGCCCTACGGGTTCGGGTAAGACGACCACGCTTTATGCCGCGATGTCGCGGCTCGAAACCGCCACCACCAACATCATGACGGTGGAAGATCCGATCGAATATGACCTGGGCGGAATCGGTCAGACGCAGGTGAACGAGCGCATTGGCATGACCTTCGCGCGCGCGTTGCGATCCATTCTCCGGCAGGATCCGGACATCATCATGATCGGGGAAATCCGCGATCTGGAAACGGCGCAGATTGCGGTGCAGGCATCGTTGACCGGTCACCTCGTGCTGGCCACGCTGCACACGAACGACGCCGCGTCCGCCGTCACGCGTCTTACCGATATGGGCGTCGAGCCGTATCTGCTGGCGTCGTCATTGCTCGGCGTGCTGGCGCAGCGGCTGGTGCGGCAGTTGTGTCCGGTGTGCAAGGCAGAGAGCTCGGAAGACGGGCACATTCACTGGCGCGCGGTCGGTTGCGACAAGTGCGGCCACTCGGGTTATGCGGGACGTCGCGGCGTGTACGAATTGCTGCTGCTCGACGATCCGCTTCGCGCGCTGATTCACAGGAATGCATCGGATGCCGAAATTTTGACGGCCGGCCGCGCGCAAGGAATGCGTACTCTGCGCGAGGATGCAAACCGGTGGCTTGCGACTGGCGCAACGTCGCTGGAAGAAGTGTTGCGTGTGACGGGCGGAGATTAAACATCCATGCCGGCGTTTCGTTTCGAGGCAATCGATCAGGCGGGCAAGTCGCAGAAAGGCGTACTCGATGCCGACAGCGCTCGTGCCGCCCGCAGCCAATTGAGGACGCAGGGGCTGACGCCGCTGGTGGTCGAAGCGGCGGCTACGCGCACGCGGGGAGAGCGCAAACAGCGGTTATCGCTCGGAAAACGCTTGTCGCAACGCGAGCAGGCCATTCTTACGCGACAAATCGCCAGCCTGCTGACAGCGGGTCTGCCGCTCGGCGAAACGCTGTCGGTGCTGACCGATCAATCGGAGCGCGATTACGTTCGCGAGCTGATGGCCGCGATCCGCGGCGAAGTGCTCGGCGGCCATTCGTTCGCGAACGCATTGGCGGAACATCCGCGTGATTTCCCCGAGATTTATCGCGCGCTGGTGGCTGCCGGGGAACATACCGGCAAGCTTGGACTGGTGCTGTCGCGGCTCGCGGACTACATCGAGCAACGCAATGCGCTGAAGCAGAAGATCGTGCTCGCGTTCACCTATCCCGCGATTGTCACGTTGATCGCGTTCGGGATCGTCACGTTCCTGCTGAGTTACGTGGTGCCGCAAGTGGTGAACGTGTTCGCGAGCACGAAGCAGACGCTGCCGTTCCTCACCATTGCGATGATGGCGCTCTCAGGCTTCGTGCGGAACTGGTGGTGGGCAGGGCTGATCGGCGTGGCGCTGTTGAGCTGGATCATCAAGAGCCTGCTCGCGCGGCCCGGTCCGCGCATGGCCTTCGACCGGTGGCTGCTCACCGCACCGCTGCTGGGCAAACTCGTGCGCGGCTATAACACCGTGCGTTTCGCCAGCACGCTCGCGATCCTGACAGCGGCCGGCGTGCCGATCCTGCGGGCGCTGCAAGCAGCGGGCGAAACCCTGAGCAATCGCGCGATGAGCGCGAACGTTGAAGACGCGATCATCCGTGTGCGTGAAGGCACGTCGCTGTCGCGCGCGCTCGGCAACACCCGGACGTTTCCGCCCGTGCTGGTGCATCTGATCCGCTCCGGCGAAGCCACCGGCGACGTCACCACCATGCTCGACCGGGCGTCCGAAGGCGAAGCGCGCGAACTCGAACGCCGAACGATGTTTCTCACGAGCCTGCTGGAACCGCTGCTGATCCTCGCGATGGGCGGCGTCGTGCTGGTGATTGTGCTGGCGGTGATGCTGCCGATCATCGAATTGAATAATCTGGTGCAGTGAAGAAGCCCATCCCATGAATGCATTTCAGACCCGCCTGCTATCGCTCATCGCGCTCGCCATTTTTTGCGCGACGCTGACGTGGTGGGTCATCACGCTGACCACGCACCAGAGCGCGCCGTTGCCCGCAGCCGCCGCAGGGCGCGCTCCGTCGGTGGAACAGGCCGCTACGTTATTCGGCGGGCAACTGCAGCATCAGGAAAACCAGGACGTGCACCTGTTCGGGATCCTCGCGTTGCAGCACGGCGCGGCAGCCATCGTGAGCTACGGCGGTGAACCGGCGAAGGCAATCTCGCTGGGCGGGCCGCTGACGCCGGGCGTGACGATCAAGGAAGTGCGGGCGCGCTCGATCATCATCGATAGAAAGGGCAAAACCTCCGAAGTGTTCCTGCCGCCGAACGCCCCCGGCCCGACCATTTATGTGCGCTGAAGCCGCCCAGGATCAAACAGATCGGACGGCCGCCGCTTACGAAGTGAAATCCTCGCAAGCGGGACCTATAGAATGCAAGCCTGTCCGCAACGACCATCGATTATTCAGATGAATGGTCCGTGGTCCGGCGAGGGCGGCGGACGGGCATCGAACATCTTGTCGGGCCTGAGCGCTGTAACGACATCAATTGGAAAGGAAGATCAAGTCATGCAAATGTGGATGAAGCGCCGCTACGAACTCCAGATGGCGCAAGGTAACCAGCAAACGCGTCGCCAGCGCGGTTTCACGCTGATCGAAATCATGGTCGTGATCGCGATTCTCGGCATTCTCGCCGCGTTGATCGTGCCCAAGATCATGAGCCGCCCGGACGAAGCGCGCCGTGTGGCGGCGAAGGCGGATATTGGCTCGATCATGCAGTCGCTGAATCTTTATCGACTCGATAACGGCCGTTATCCGACCCAGGAGCAGGGTCTGCGCGCGCTGGTCGAGAAGCCGACCACCGAGCCGGTCCCGAACAACTGGAAGGGCGGTGGCTACATGGATCGCGTTCCAATGGACCCGTGGGGCAAGGAATATCAGTACCTGAACCCGGGTGTGCATGGTGAGGTGGACATATTCAGCTATGGCGCCGACAGCAAACCAGGCGGCGAGGGCAATGACGCCGACATCGGCTCCTGGCAATAGGCTTTTGTAACCGCTACTTGCCCCTTAACAGAAGCCAATCGACGTGAACATGCAGCACAAGCCGGACTGTTCAGCACCCGATGCCGAGGCCGCGCGCCGCGCGAAGGTGCGGCCGCAGGCCGGCTTTACGCTGCTGGAAATGCTGGTGGTGCTGGTGATCGCGGGATTGCTGGTGTCGCTGGCGTCGGTGAAGCTCACGCGCAATCCGCGCACGGACCTGAACGAGGAAGGGCAGCGTCTCGCGCTCCTGTTTGAATCCGCCGGCGACGAAGCGCAGGTGCGGGCAAGGCCTATCGCGTGGCTGCCGCTCGACGGCGGTTTTCGCTTCGATATCCGCACGGAAGACGGCTGGCGTCCGTTACGCGACGACCTGCTGCGCCCGCGCCGCTGGGAAGGCGGCGTGACCGGCGTGACGATCCAGTACGCCGGTACGGATCAGTCTGCGGGGCGGGTGGTGTTCGGCACTGAAGCTATCGATACCCCGATGGAAGTGACGCTCGTCTCCGCGTCCGGCAGCGTGACCATTGTCGGTACCGGCAACGGCCGTTATCAGGTGCGCTGATGCCAACGCTCGCGCCCGTCCCTCGTCACGGCCTCCAACTCAAATTTAAACGCTCGCGCGGTTTCACGATGATCGAAGTGCTCGTCGCGCTGGCGATCATCGCGGTGGCGCTGGCGGCGTCGCTGCGGGCGGTGGGCGCGCTTGCTACCGGCGAGGCGGATTTGCATCGACGGCTGCTGGCCGGCTGGAGCGCCGATAACGAACTCGCGCAATTGCGGCTCACGCATACATGGCCGGACATCGGTACGCGTACGTTCGATTGCTCGCAGGGCAATCTCAAGCTGATTTGCACCGACCGCGTGTCGACGACGCCGAATCCGATTTTCCGGCGGGTGGAAGTTATCGTGGAGTCGCCTGGCATCTCCGGCAATCTCGCGCAAATGGTCATGGTGGTGGCGAATGAAACCAGCCGTTCGCTTTAGGCGGGACGCTCGCAGCGTCCGTCGCGCTCGTGGCGATCGCGGTTTTACGCTGATCGAGATGCTGGTCGCAATCGCGATCCTCGCGGTGATCGCGGTGCTGTCGTGGCGTGGCCTCGACCAGATCATGCGCGGCCGCACGACCATCACGAACGCGATGGAAGATGAGCGTGTGGTGGCGCAATTGTTCGATCAGATGCGCATCGACGCCCGCCAGGCTGCCACCGACGATGAAGCCGGCCAAGCCGCGGTGGCCATCGGCGGGAATGCGCTGCAGATTGTTCGCGGGGTCTACGCACAAGGCGTGGCGCCGCGCTTGCAGGTTGTGCGCTACCGGCTGATCGACGGCGGGAGGGTGGTGCGTTTTGCGTCGCCGCCGCTCGGTAATGTGGGTGACGTACGGCGGGCTTTATCGGCGTCGGACAACTCGGATGGCTGGACCGCGATACCGCTGATGGGCGGCGTCTCGACCTTCGCCACGCGCGCCTACGTGCCCAAGACCGGCTGGACGATGCGCATGGGCGACGTGACGGCGCAAATCACGCAGAACGATAACAACCTGAAAGTGCCGCAACTCGGCAACGCGCCGTTGCCGCGCGCGGTGACGGGCATTCAGATCGCGGTCGGCGCGCACAATCTGGCGCTGCCGATCACACGCGTGTTTCTGATCGGAGAATGACCATGCGTTCTTCATCGGTTCAGGCGAAACGGCTCAGGTCAGCGAGGCCTTCCAGGCATTTGCAACAGCGCGGCGTGGCGATCATCAGCGCGCTGCTGGTCGTGGCGTTGTCAGCGATCATCGTGTCGGGATTGTTGTGGCGCCAGCAGGTGCAGGTACGACGCATCGAGAACCAGCGGCTGCTCGCGCAGGCGCAATGGATCTCGCGTAGCGCGCTCGACTGGACAAGGCTGATCCTGCGTTCCGAAGCCGATACCGCGCCAAACGTCACGTATCTCGGCGGCGTGTGGGGTGTGCCGATCGCGAAAACGCGGCTGTCGGACTTTCTCGGCCAAATTGGCGACGTACGGGCGCAGCAGGGCGCATCCACTTATCTGTCGGGATCGATTGAAGACGCGCAGGCCAAGTTCAACTTGCGCAACCTGGTCTCCACGCCCACCCCCGGCTTGCTGATCATCAACGTGCAGGAGATTGCGTCGTTCCAGCGGCTGCTGACGCTGCTCGGGCTCGATGCGTCGCTGGCGAAAACCGTCGCGCTGCAGATTCGCGCCGGACTGGCGCAATCGGCGACGCGGTTCCAGACGCAGTCGACCACCGCCGCCGCGAACAACACGCCCGGCGCGATGCAGGCCGCGATCGCGCAGGGCGGGGGAACGGGCGGCGGCAATTTCACCGACGACCCCGGTCTCGCCGATGCAGACAGCAACGCGCCAGTCGCGCCGCTGCAGATGATCAACGTGGAATCGTTGCTCGATGTCCCTGGTTTTTCGCCGGAAGCCGTCGAGAAATTGCGGCCGTTCGTGACGGTGCTGCCGACCACGACATCGGTGAACATGAATACCGCGACGGCCGAAGTGATCGCCGCGACGGTGCCTGGCATGTCGCTTTCGCAAGCGCAGGCTTTGGTTGCGCGCCGTGAGACCGTGTTTTTCCACGATACGGGCAACGTGCAGCTCGCGCTGACCGGCGCGGGTGCGAACGTCGCCAATATCGATCCAAACCAGATGGACGTGACCACGAAGTATTTCCTGATCCACGGCCGCGTGCAGCACGAGCGGGCGGAAGTGGACCGGACGACCTTGCTGTATCGCGATCCGGCGACGCATACCACGCGTATTGTCTATGTTCGCGACCAGCTTTGATGCGGTTGGACGGGTTTCATCGGAACGATGGCGTAGTACACGCAGTACAGTAAATAACTTTCGATACAGAAAACAAGAGAGCGGCCTTTGAGCACATTGATCGTCCTACTGCCGCCGCGCGATCCGGCGGTGCGCTCCGAAGAGTGGCATTTGCCGGAGCTGCCGTTTTTGCTGCTCGACAAGCGCAACGTCACGCAGCGGGCCGGCCGCGCCGCGCTTTCACTGCTGCCGCGTGCGAGCGCGACGGTGCTGGTTGTCGCTGCGCGCGACCTGTTGCTGACCGCCGCGCAAATGCCGCCGCTGAAAGGGCCGCGCTTGCGTCAGGCCTTGCCCAACGTGGTCGAGGATCAGTTGATCCAGGATCCGCAGACGTGCCATATCGCCGTCGATCCGGTCGCGCTCGCGAGCGGCCGGCGAGTGCTGGCGGTGATCGATCGCGGCTGGTTCCGCTTTGTGCTCGAGGCGTTTGCGAACGCGGGGCATCGGAATGTGAAGGCCGTGCCGGCCATGCGCTGCCTGCCGCTGCATGAAAGCGCCGCCGATACCCCGAATCCGTTCGTCGCGGGCATCCTGGGCGACGTGCTGGCGACCGCCCCGGTTCTGCTCGGTGGCGATACGCTCAGGCCGTCCGAGAGCGCCACGACGCGCGTCGAGATCGCGATTGCGCGTGGCGAGCACGCGGCGCTGGGCGAAGGCCTCGCCATTCCCGCCGATGCCGTGACATCCACGCTCACCGCGCTCGCCGGCGTACAGCCGACCACGCTGTACACCCTGCGCGACGTTCCCGGCGCCGAGCCACGCCTGGCATCGGCGCGGCCCGCGATTCCCGGCGCGCAGCCGCTGACGTTCGAAACCCTCGCACGCAACGCGCTCGCGAACCACTTCGACCTGTGCCAGTTCGAATTCGCCGCGCAGCCGTGGCGGCTCGACCGTGCGACCATGCGACGCCTGAAGCTGCCGGTGGCGCTGCTGGCGGGGGCGCTGGTGGTATCGATGATCGGTATCAACATTCAGTGGATGCAGCTCGCCCGGCAACGCGACGCGATCAACGCGCAGATGACCGAAACGCTCCTGAACACGTTCCCAAAAACCACGGTTGTACTGGATGCACCCGACCAGATGTCGCGTCAGCTCGACCGCTTGCGGCTGGTGTCGGGGCAACTGTCGCCATCTGATTTCCTTTCTCTCGCCGATGCCCTCGCTCGCGCGCTTGGGCCCATTCCGGTGAACGGCATTGCGGGGCTGGACTACCACGACAGGCGGCTTGAAGTGACCTTCAAGCCCGAAACCAAGGTCGATCCTGGCTTGCAGCGACGGTTGGCGGCGAACGGGCTGGCCGGTGGTATCGACAGTAATACCGGCAAGTGGACCATCAGGAGCGCCCAATGAAACAAGTCATCATCGACACTTGGGGCGAGTTCTGGAACGCGCGTACCCAGCGCGAAAAAACCATCCTGATGTGGGGTGGTCTCGTCGTGGCTATTGCAATCGTGTATCTGGTCCTGTGGGCACCCGCGTATGAAGGGCGCGCGCGGCTTCGCAGCTCGTTGCCCGCCATGCAGTTCCAGCTCGCGCAGATGACGGCGCAAGCCAACGAAGCGCGCTCGCTGGCAGGCGGTGGGCAGGGCGTCACGCCGACCGGCGGCGCGTTGCGTGATGCATTGGCGAAGTCTCTCGCCGATAACAACATGCCCCCCGCGCAGGTCCAGGTGGTCGGCTCGGGCGTGCAGATCCAGTTGAAGAACGCGTCGTTCCCGGAATGGACGGTGTGGCTCGACAGCGTCAGGAAGCAATTCAAGGTGCAGGTCAGCGAGGCGCATATCACGGCGCTCAAACCCGACGGCCAGGTGGATCTGACGGCATCGCTGCAACCGGCCCAGGCGCAATGAACTACGGCATGCGGCGGTTCCTCACGGCTTGGCCGTGGTTCGTGGTGGCGGCAATTTCGGTGGTCGTGACGCTGGCCGTCATGTTGCCGGCGGCCTGGATCGTGCCGCAATTCGCGAAGTCGACGGACGGCCATGTGAATCTTGTCGATCCGGCCGGTTCGCTCTGGAAGGGCTCGGCCACGCTGATGCTGGCGACCGGCGGCGGTGCGGCCGCTGCCGACGGCGCGACGCTGCTGCCGGGGCGGATCGAGTGGCACACGGCCTTCTGGCCTCTGTTCAGCGGCCATGTCCACATGGAGATGCGCCAGACGGACTCCATGCCGGACCCGGTTTTCGTCGATGCCGGTCTTTCCGGTTCGACAGTCTCGCCGGGCGCGATTGCCGTGCCGGCGAGCCTGCTTTCGGGCCTGGGTGCACCGTTCAACACGCTGAACATGGAAGGCAATGTGCGGCTGAACTGGACCGAATGGCGGATGCTTGGGCAGAACACGTACGGGCAGGCGATCGTGACGCTCGACGACATGGCGTCCAGCGTGTCGCGTGTGAAGCCGCTGGGGTCGTATCGCGTGGTGTTTCAGGCGGAAGGCCAGGCGGGGACGATCAACCTGACGACGACGTCGCAAGGGCCGTTGCTGCTGAGCGGACAAGGGACGGTGTCGAAGACATCGACCGCGTTCAACGGCGTGGCGACGGCCACACCGGACGCACGCGAAAATCTGGCGGGATTGTTGAACCTGCTTGGACGGCATACGGGACCGGATACCGTCGAGCTGACCTTCGCTCGATAGAGCCAGGCGCTTCGCTGCCGGGTTCGGGGCTTAGTACTGGCACGAAACTGGCACGAAGCCCCGAACGCGTCTTACTCTTTAGCCGTACCGCCGTTGGTGGCAGCAACCGTCGACGAACCCTGTACGGGATTCAATGCAGCGCTCGACCCTTTCACCGCAACCGCGCTCGCAGGAACCGGCGCCGCTGCGCTGCCGGTTTCCTGATCCATTTGCGCGGTGTCCCAGCCGCCGCCGAGCGCCTTGATCAATCCTACCGACGACACCATTCGTTCCCCGGCGATATTCGCCAGCTTCTGCTCGGCGGTGAACGCCGTGGTCTGCGCGGTGAGCACGTTGATGAACCCGACCGTGCCCGACTTGTACTGATTGGTCACAATAGCCAGCGCCTGCTGTGCCGACGCGACCGCTTGCTGCTGGATCCCGATCTCGTTCCCGAGAATTCTCTGCGATGCCAGGTTGTCTTCGACGTCCTGGAACGCGGTCAGCACCGCTTGCCGATACGTCGCCACGGCCGAGTCATACGACGCGCGCGCCGCTTCGGTCTGGGCGGCGCGCAAGCCGCCATCGAAAATGGTAGCCGCGAGATCCGGCCCGAGCGTCCAGAAGCGCGACGGCGCGCTCAGCAATTGCGAAAATATCGAGCTTTGGAAACCGCCAGTTGCCGACAAGGTCAGCGTGGGGAAAAACGCCGCGATTGCCACGCCGATCTGTTCGTTCGCCTGCGCCGCCTTGCGCTCGGCCGATGCGATGTCGGGCCGCCGTTCGAGGATGGCAGACGGCAGTTGCAGCGGCACGTCGGGCGGCGTGGCGTCGAGTGGCGATGAGGCGAGGGAGAACGTCGACGCCGGCTCGCCGACCAGCACGGCGATCGCGTGTTCGTATTGCGCGCGGGCGACGCCGTTATCGATAGCCGACGCTTGTGCCGATTGCAATTGCGTCTGCGCCTGAATCACATCCGAGCGGGCGGCCGTGCCCTGTGCGTACTGGTTCTGCGTGAGTTGCAGCGTGCGCTGATAGGCGGCGACGGTGTCGTCGAGGAGCTTTTGCTGTGCGTCCAGCGAACGCAACTGGAAGTAAGTCTGCGCGAGCGAGCCCTGCGCCGAGAGGCGTGCGTTGGCGAGATCGGCCGCGGCGCTTTGCTCACCGGCGCGCTGTGCGCCCACCGTCCGGCTGACGGTGCCCCACAGATCCGGTTCCCACGATGCGTCGAGGGAAAGATCGTAGGCATTGTTGATCGAGCCACCACTTGAAACCGACCCGCTCGAGCGGCTGGAGGAACGTGCCCGCGAACCCGTCGCCGATAACCCCAGCGTAGGGAAATACGCCGCTCGCGCTTCTGAAACCAGCGCCCGGGCCTGCCGGTAAGCTGCCGCGAATTGAGCAATAGTTTGATTCGACGCATTCAACCGCGTTTCGAGGTCATTCAACTGTGGGTCGTTATAAATCGCCCACCAGTTTCCACGATCGACCTGATCCGAAGGCTGTGCGACTTTCCAGCCCTCCGGCGCTTCTTTATACGATGCGGGAATGGCGGCGTCGGGGCGTTTGTAGTTCGGACCGACGGCGCAACCGGCCATTGTCAGTGCCAGTGCGAGGACGATTGCGGACTTGCGAGGAAAAACGGGTATTCGGGTGAACGGCATCTGCTCTGGATTCCTGTCGGAGGTTGCGCGTGCTTCAACGCGATGCGGCGCGAAGCGTTTCGTGCAACCGGTCCGAAATGGTAACTGAACGCGCGCGTAGGGCGAACGTCGGGCAGGCGTTAGGGTAACGGTTTGAAAGGAAGCTGGGTGTTACTCGCCGTGCGGAATCAGTTACGGGTCGTTACGCAACACGCAGGCATTGCGCGCGCTGCGTGAGTTGCATAACGACGCGCGAGGAACAGCGGCGAGGGTATCAGGCGTCGCAGTGTTTCGGACGGCAGAGCAGCGGAGTCTTGGCGGGTGCGGGATCGGCGGGTTTGCGCGTGCGCCTGTTTTCGAACCACGCGGCACCCAGCACGACGAACGATCCACCCGGCAGCAAGAACACGATCACATAGAGCGCCAGCTTCCACGAGCTTAAATTCGGCGGCAGGACGTGCAGCAAGGCGGCAGTTATCGAATGGCCGAAGCGTCGGCCGAGGAGGCGGGTGGTTTGGGCAGCGCGGTTCATCGGGTAAATCCATTTACGCATCGATCGGTTCGATGCTTTCAGTCGGTCAGAACATGGTCTCGGGTGGCGCCTTGGCGCGTAACTCGTTGCTTAGAATAATATTGACTATGCAATCGATTTTCAAGATGCGTTCCTTAGCAAATTTTTGCACTGTTGTTTTTAAGTCGCGAGAGCGGGGCGCGCGTGGTATGCGCATTCGCTGGCGGGCGGATGGGATGCGTTGTTTCGCTCCAGAGTCCTTCATCACGGACGTTCTGCACGCTGCGACCGGCGGTGCTTTGATGGAATTCACGGGGCTCCTGAGCGCGGCGTGAAGCCCTGTGGCTGAAACCGCAAATGCGGCCGCTTGTGGTTCTCAGCCTGCCAGCAGGGGCTGTTGGGGAGGAAGCGCGAGCAAGGTCGCTGCGAATGAGAGGGCCTGAGGGTATTGGATGCTGCGCGTTTGACCAGACACCGGGCGAGTGATGCAAGTTCACGGGAGCGGGGAAGCGGCGCGAGGGCGGGAGGCTAGCCCGGCGAATCTCCCTAAGCGCTTCGATCGCGTATTACATGGCGACGAATTGCACCTAGCGTCCCGAACAGGCGAAGACGCCGGCCATTACCTCGCTGAACTAAAACAATGCCTATGCAAGGGTTTTAGCTATCGAACCGATAGTAACCAGCCTGTCGATACACTAAATAGTATGTAGCCGCCACATGCGCGTCGATTGCCGCCGTCTTGTCGTAGTTTGGGCGTTTGCCTGGGCGCATAAGCAAAGGCCGCGTCCCTAGATGAGGACGCGGCCCTTTTGTCACTAACAACGGATGGAAACCTACTGCGGCGTCAGATCCTGGCCAGATTGCCCCGGCTGATTCTCGAGCGTGGGTGGCATCGGCTGAACGGGCAGGTTTTGCCGCATCGGCTGCGAGGGTGGGGCGGGAGAAACCGGAGGCAATGCGTTGCCGGACGCCGTCGCGCCTCCCGGCGTGCCCATCTGCGATGGCCTGCCGCGCACGAATTGCTTGAAGTCCGCGCCGGCCTTCCACGGGTTCGGCTCGCAACCAAGCATGTTGTCGCAATGGGCGGCGAAACCGATCGTTGCCGTCCCTTCATTGCTCGGAGTCTTGGTGATCTGGTACGCCAAGGCGCGTTTGCCGCCCGATGGGCCATCGGTCTGAATGATCGAATCCGTAACTGTCTGCAGCTTGTATTCGGAGTGGTTGCTCACCCAAACCTGCGCACGCGCCCACCACGCGTCACATTCGGCTTTATTCGTACACGTGAGCGGCGCCGTGGCCTGCTCCATGGTTTCACCTGCTATCTGGCCGGTCGTCGAGCAGCCGGCCAGCAGGGTGATTGCTGCCACCACCGTACTCATCGCCGCCGTCTTGGCCAGGTTCGCGGTTCCCAACAGGCTTTTTCTCATTTTTCGTCCTCTCCTTGATGTGTGTCCAGGCCGACCGATCGCGCCCAGCCAGCCGCTTATCGGTCCGGTTTAGCTGATACGTCGCTATTTTCAGACCCGACCCACGGACGAGCGTTTCCGCGCGTTGCGCACTGTTGCAAAACAAGTAAGGGTTGCCGCTGCTGAGGCTGTGCGGCGAGGAAAAAGCTGCTGGATTGCCGGGCGTCGACTTGAGCATCGGCTTTGGAGCCGACGCTCAGCCGGTTCAAACGCTAATGCGGTTCAACGTATAAGCACGATAAGCGCCGACGAAGGCATCGAACGATCCGACCTCTTCACGCTCAATTCTTGCCTGATCATCCAGCGACTTTGCAGCAAGCGCCGCCATTTCGCGCTCGGCTTCGGCACTGAGCGGACGGCTACGGAAGTAATCGGCATGCTTCGCGCTCAGTTCCAGCGCAAATTCGTTGAAGCTTTGATGCCGCTCGCGCATGGTCTCGAGCACGCGAGCGGACGGTGTCAGCGAGACATCGGCTACGCGTGCGCGCTGGGCCTTCAAGGCGGTCATGTGTTCATCGATACCATGCAGCGCGTCGAGCGCCTGCGCGACTGGTTCAATGGCGTCAAGCAACGAATCTGCCCAGCCTTGCATGGGCACTTCGCGACCATCACGTGCCAGTGTCAGGCCGGGCTTGCGCCCTTCCTTCGTGATGCGCGCGAAGTTCTCGTTGGCTTCCTCGTTGGCGGCGCGCGGCAAAAGCGGGCTGTCTTCGATCGCGCAATACAGCAGATACGCGTCCATGAAACGCGTGGTCTCCAGCGAAATCCCGGTCGGTTCGAACGGGTCGATATCGAGGCAACGCACTTCAATGTATTGCACGCCACGCGACGACAACGCATGCAACGGCCGCTCGCCGGGTTGCGTCACGCGCTTCGGCCGGATGGTCGAGTAGAACTCGTTCTCGATCTGCAGCACGTTCGTGTTGATCTGCACCCACTCGCCGTCGCGCTGCGTGCCCATCGCTTCATACGCCGGATACGGCTCGCTGACCGCTCTCGCGAGCACGTCGAGGTAACCGTCGAGCGTGTCATAGCTCGGCAGCAGCGCGGATTGCGCCGGGTTGTTTGTGTAGCCGAGATCGCTCATCCGCAGGCTGGTGGCGTACGGCAAATAACGCGTTGTGGCGTCGAAGGTTTCGAGCGAATTCGGGCGGTCGCGCAGGAACTGCTGGTTGAGCGCCGGCGATGCGCCGAACAAATACATCAGCAGCCAGCTTGTGCGGCGAAAATTCCGGATCAGCGCGAAGTATCGTTCGGACTGGAAATCGACGAGTGGCACGGCGCTGCGTTTATCGAGCGCGGCCCACGTACGCCACACGTCTTCGTGCAGCGAATAGTTGTAGTGAATCCCGGCGATGCATTGCATGGTGCGGCCGTATCGCAGCGACAAACCGCGCCGGTACACGTGCTTCAACATGCCGATATTCGATGTGCCATACCAGCCGATCGGGATGTCCTGATCGGCGGGAAGCTCGCCGGGCATGGAGTCGTTCCAGAGCAATTCGCTGCCGAGGTGGGCGTAGGCGAAGCGATGCAAGTCGTCCAGTTGCTCGAGCGTGCGCGCGACGTCGTTCTCAGCCGGCGTAATCAGTTCGATCAGCGCTTCGGAGTAGTCGGTGGTGATGAGCGGATGCGTGAGCGCGGAGCCGAATGTGCGCGGATGCGGCGTGGTGGCAAGCGTACCCTCGCGCGTCACCCGCAGGCTTTCCTTCTCGATGCCGCGCAGCCCCTGGCGCAACGCAGCGCTTTGCGGGCCGCTGGTCAGCGCGGATAAGCGGCGCAGGAAGGCGCTGTCGGACGGAGATGAGAAATTCGTATTTGCCATTGCTGCGACGGTTGCGTGTCTGGCGCCGAACCGAATGCGCCGAACCAGATTTTTGGGTAGCGGGCACTTTAACATCTCAGTGTAAGACGTGCTTGAACCCTTGCCGGATAAGGGTTTGCGCGAATTCCAGTGGTTTGGCGCGGGAGTGGTAGCGGCGGGTTTCGATGGGCGATGCGCGACTTCCGATCCGGCTGCGTAAGCGGCAGTGGGCGGGGACGGGTTTCAGGATCCGCTTCGGGCCCACGTAGCGACGTTGCGCGTCACCCGCCTTTCGCCGATCCCGCCCGGTCCGCGATCTCGTTCCACACATGAAGTGCAGCATACGCGCGATAAGGCCGCCACGCCTCAGCGCGGGCGCGCAGCGCTGCCGCTTTCGCCATCGACGGATCGCGTGCCACCAGCGCCTGCATCAGGATCAGGTCGGTGCCGGGCCACGCGTCGGCATCGCGTAGTGCACGCATCGCGACATATTCCACTGTCCACGGTCCGATACCCGGCATGGCCAGCAACGCCGCTCGCAGTTCGGCGCGGTCCGCATGAGGATGGTCGAGGGGTAGGGAGCCTGTCGCGACCTCGCGTGCGAACCCCTGCAACGCGGCCACACGTTTGCCTGGCATGCCGATCTTCTCCAGATCGACCGCGGCCAGCGCGGCGGGCGTGGGGAAACGCCAGGCCGTGCCGGCATGAGGATGATCGGTGAGTGGCGTACCGGCGCGTTCGACCAGCCTTCCCACAATAGTCGATGCCGCTTTCACGCTGACCTGCTGGCCGACTATCGCGCGCACGACGAGCTCGAAGCCTGACCACGCGCCAGGTACGCGCAACCCCGGCACGGCTCGTGTCAGCGGCGCGAACCATGGGTCGCGGCCGAGATGAGCGGCGATGGCAGGTGCATCGGCCTGAAGATCGAACATGCGCGTCAGATGCTCGCCGATCGCTTTCGCATGACGGCTCGCCGCGCCTTCCAGCGTCGCGACGAGACAAGGTTTGCTGGCGTGCCGCGTCACGCTGAGCGTGCCCGTATCGCCGAGCCACTCAATTGCTCGGCGATACGAACCGTCCTCCACGGCTTCGACGCCATGCGTCGCGCGCCCCGCGAAAAATCGCAGGACGCGGGGCCAATCATAGGGTTCAACGTAGGGCAGTTGGATGCGGGTGGGTTTGACTTGGGGCAATTTAGGCGCGTTCGAAAGCAGGGAGGATCGGGCGATCAGGATGCTAATCGGCATCGTATCGTTCAACGTGATTTGGAAGATACCGAAAACCCGCAAGCCAGCTGTGCGCCATCAATCCAGATCCTCAGCGCCAACGGTTTCGAGCGGCGCTTCCAGCCGATGCTCCTTTTCCGCCGATAACAACGCGACCTTGCGCGCCGTGCCCCATCGATAGCCCGCCAACGCGCCATCCTTATGCACCACGCGATGACACGGAATGGCAAGCGCCACCGGGTTCGACGCGCACGCATTCGCCACCGCCCGCACCGCCCGCGGCGATCCAAGCGTTTCCGCTATGTCGGTATAACTGCGCGTCTGGCCGTATGGAATCCTCTGTAACGCATCCCATACGCGCTGTTGAAAAGCAGTTGGGCTGATATCGAGCGGCAGGTCGAAGTGCTCTCGCGTGCCGCGCAAATAAGCATCAATTTGCGCGATAAACGGCGCGAGCCGTGTTGCATCCTCAATCCGTTCAGCGTCCGACAACTCCTGCGCTAGTTCGGCTTCGAGCGCAGCCGGGTTATCGCCGAAAGCGATCTTGCAGATCCCCTTGGCGGTCGCCGCAATCAGCACGATCCCGAGCGCCGTCTGCGCCGTCGCGAAATGCACGACCAGCCCGGCTCCCTTGCGTCGATAAGTCGACGGCGTCATCCCCAGCTCGGCGGGCGCCGCGTCATACATCCGCGACGTCGAACCAAAGCCGGCGTCGTGCATGGCGCGCGTCACGTCGTCGCCACGCTGGAGCGCACCGCGCAATGCATCCGCGCGGCGGGCGGCCTGGTATTGCCGCGGTGACACGCCGACCACACGCGAAAACAGCCGCTGCAAATGAAACGGGCTGACATGCACGGCGCGGCTCAATTCTGCGAGCGTCACGCGTTCCTGCGGGTCGGCGTCGAGCACCTTGCACGCCCGCTCCACAATGGCCAGTTCGCGCGAGAGACTGCCGGGCTGACACCGTTTGCACGCCCGATAACCGGCGGCTTCGGCTTGCTGCGGAGTATTGAAGAATTCGACGTTTTCGCGGCGTGGCTGCCGCGACGCACACGATGGGCGGCAAAACACGCCAGTCGTACGAACGGCATAGAAGAACTCGCCGTCGGCACTTGAGTCGCGGCTCAACAAGGCGTTCCAACGCGTTTCATCGTTGGAAGAAGCAGCGGTACTTGATTCGGTTTTCATCACAATCCTCGGTTTGCGAAGGGTACGTGACTACTTTAGAGGCGGACGTCTATAGGTACTCGCCGGATCTTGCTCTGTCATTTCAACCTTGGATGACGGGGATGTGCACGCATGGACAAATGACGCACAGATGCGACACATCACCACCATAGGGGTTTTTACTACGATAAGTGTTGCGTCGACCCTATCGGCTGTGTAATATTGGAACTGTCTCCTCCATGTCTCCTCCTGATATGGATTCAGCCCGCTCCGCAACGAGCGGGCTTTTTTTCGTCTGTACGCTTTGTCGCCTTTATAGCCGTGCTGTTTCGCAACACTTGCTAAACTTAATGCTGGTTTTTAGGCTGATCCATTGGCCGTCACACGCTAAAAAAACGGAGACATGCGATGCACATACCCATCCGCGAGATTGATCACGTCGTGATTCGCTGTGCGAACCTTGATGCCATGGTCGGCTTTTACAAGACGGTGCTGGGCTGTCCGGTAGAGAAGGAACAGCGCGAGCTTGGGCTGGTTCAGATGCGCGCGGGACGCTCGCTGATTGATCTGTTGGCGGTAGGCGCGAAGATCGACCGGCCGGAAAGTGGCACGCCTGGCGCGGGCAACAACATGGATCACTTGTGCCTGCGCGTGGAACCATTCGATTCCGCCGCATTGCGTGCGCATCTGCTTGAGCACGGTGTACGTCTGGGAGAAGAAGCCCGTCGATACGGTGCTGAAGGCTTTGGCCCGTCGCTCTATTTCTTCGATCTGGAAGGCAATCTCGTTGAACTGAAAGGGCCACCGGAAGCCTGACCGGCGGCCGGGCCCGGTCACCCCGTCAACGCGGCTTTCCCTTGAACACCGTCCAGTCGATAGCGACCGGATCGACCGTGGCGCTGCCCAGCGACGCCTCACCGTCCTGCACCGTGCACTGAAGCCGCATGGTCCGTTCGGCCAACGCGCCGAGTGCCGTGGCCACGCCGTCGGTGAGCGACCATACGGTCACGTTTTGCATCCGTTCGACCTTCGCCTTGACGCCCTGCCACCAGATCTCGGAGGTGCGGCCGCCATACGCGATCACGATCACGCGGTCCGCGCGTCCACTCGCCTTTGCGATGCGCCGCTCTTCCGGCTGACCCACTTCAATCCATGTTTCGATTTGTCCGGTCAGATCCTTCTGCCAGAGATCGGGTTCGTCGGTGTCAGACAGTCCTTTGGTGAATTCGAGGCGTTCGCTTGCGAATAACGCGAACGCGGCGACGCGCACCATCATCCGGTCGTCGGTCTCCGACGGATGCCGGGCGATCGTCAGCGCGTGGTCGCCGTAGTAGTGCCGATCCATGTCGGCGATTTGCAGTTCAGCTTTGTAGATTGTGGATTTAAGGGCCATGCAACACCGGAAAGCCTGTTTGAGAGGCCGGAAATAGGGGGAATCGGAACGGATATTTCGGGCGGAACCGCTGCGTGCCGACGCGTTCCGAATCACATTCGACGACGTTCAACGCGTGATGATACCGAACGCGTTCGATCGTTGCGGGGAATCGCTGGTAGAGGGGAGGTGTTGCCGGCAAAGGGGCGGCAGCGTGGCGTTGACGCATGCCGCTGCCGATGCGGCGTAAAACTGTCCTGCGAGCACGTGACGCCAACGCGGCGGGCGTGAATAAATTCACTCCGCGAGTCGTCACGCGCGATTTCGACGAGCGGCGGCTTTTACACCGCCGGTATTGTTTTAAACCGTGATCTGCAGGTGATTAATTCACTGCTTAATAAATCGATCCGCAGTCCACAAACCTTGTGTATCGCTGTTTGAGGCATTTACAAATTCGACATCATGACCGACAACCTGTACTACACGGAAATGAGCGCCTTCCGGAGTCGGCATGCATTGAAACCCCGTGAAGAATTCCTGCATTTTCTGCTGCTCGCCTGCCTGGGCGTGCTGATCGGCGGAATCGAATTTGTCCTTCGATAAACATCCGTACGCATTAGGCATGAAACTGAACGTTTCTTGAGGCTGGATTACCTTGTCCTGGGCTTGAGCCGAGGCGATCACAGCCCATAAGCCGATCATCGCAAAACCAGCAATGGCGCGCTTTTTCATCTATAGCCTCCATGCAACTCTTTAGCGGGGAATTAGCTATGTATTCAGTGACTAGTTATTAATGTGCAGCGTTTATCCTAGACGAGAATTTGCAAGAGGCAAGCACAACTTGTGTGCGTTCGCAACAAGACAGATTGTCGCAGACGGGTATTGGGGATTAAGCGGCTTAATGCGCGCGGCGCTGTAATAAAAAATGCCAAATGATGCGGCGCAAATACGAAAGACAATAAAAGATGCCCGGTTCGCTGGAACCGGGCATTAACCCCACAAGTGAGGGAGGAGACACTACAGATTACCGGGCCTGATCGCTGGTCAAAACCCGTTTAATACTAAGCAGAATCTGTGCCGAAGGGGGAAATTGAACACAGAAAAGCAATTCTGCTGATGAAACCGTTTTAAGTCAGGGACTTGGTGCGTGACACGTTTCTCACTGGCAGGGGCGGCGTGCTCCGGGTCGAGTTGCAGATTCCGCTTTTTTTACACAGTGTCTTGTCAGAAGCGGATCTTCGTGGATTAATCGATGCTTCCTACAGGAGCTTCCATGACCCTCACTCAATGGCTGCCGTTCGCGGTCGCCTCCGCCATCCTTGTTGCCATTCCCGGACCGACCGTGTTGCTGGTTGTCTCCTATGCGCTCGGCCACGGCCGCAAATACGCGCTTGCTACCACCGCCGGCGTCGCGCTGGGCGACCTTACGTCGATGACCGCTTCCATGCTCGGGCTTGGCGTGTTGCTCGCGGCATCGGCGGAACTGTTCATGGTTTTGAAATGGGTCGGCGCGGCTTATCTCGTTTATCTGGGCATCAAGTTGTGGCGCGCGCCGGTGATGGGCGCCGATGCGGTCAGCGCGCCCACCGAGCTGCGCACACGGCGGATCGTCGCTCACGCTTACGCCGTAACCACGCTCAATCCGAAGAGCATCATTTTCTTCATCGCGTTTCTGCCGCAGTTCATCGATCCGCATGTGGCGAGCATTTCGCAGATTGCGATCATGGAGGCGACGTTTGTCGGGTTGGCAGCGGCGAATGCGTTTGCTTATGCAATGCTCGCATCGGTCGCGCGACGGGCAATTCGGCGGCCTGGCGTGCAGCGGACGGTGAATCGGACCGGGGGCGCGTTGCTGATGGGAGCAGGGGTGTTTGCGGCGGCGTGGAAGAAGGCGGGGTAGGGGTTGGGTGGGAAGCGCCGGTCAAGTCCCGGTATGCACCCGCTTCAATTTGGCGGCGCCATGACGTGCTCTGAATAGAAGCCCGATCACAAGCCAATCCATCCAAACCACACGGCCGTTCGCCATAGCCCGGCGATAATGATTACCGCAGCGATGGTGGCCAAGGCGATCTGCCTGCGGCACCGAACTGCTTGCTCCTCATTGAGACCCTTTGGTTTCGCCATTTCGGGCTCCCTGCGTGGCTTCTCTTCTGGAATCCTACATCAAGGACCGCTGTGAGCCATGCGACGCACTACTTCCCAATACAAAACCGGCTGAAAATCACGCCCAGCAGATCATCGGAACTGAACTCCCCGGTGATTGAATTCAACTGATCCTGCGCGAGCCGCAACTCTTCGGCGAATAAATCGAGCGCTTGCGAATTCTGGTCCGCGTGATCCGCGGCAATCGCCAAATGTTCGCGCGCTGCGCGCAGCGCAATCAAATGCCGCTCGCGCGCCAGATAAATACTTTCGGCCCCGGCTTGCCACCCGGCAATCTTGAGCAATTCGCTGCGCAATAGCGCAATACCATCGCCAGTTTTCGCCGACAAACGCACTTCCCCGACGCCATCACCGGCCACATCCGCCGATGCCTCCACGCCCGCCAGATCCGCCTTGTTCAGCACGCGCACGACCGGCACGCCCACCGGAAAACGCGCCGAGATTGCCGCATCGTCGGCGCTCAGCGCCTCGCGTGCGTCCAGCAGATGCAGCACGACATCCGCGCGGCCGATTTCTCCCCACGTTCGCTCGATACCAATCCGCTCCACCTCGTCCTGGGTTTCGCGCAGGCCGGCGGTATCGATGACATGCAGTGGAATGCCTTCAATCTGAATAGTCTGCGTGACCTTGTCGCGCGTGGTGCCGGCAATCGGCGTGACGATGGCGAGTTCCGCGCCGGCCAACGCATTCAGCAACGACGACTTGCCCACGTTCGGCTGCCCCGCGAGCACAACCGATAGCCCCTCGCGCAGCAGCGCGCCCTGACGAGCATCGGCGAGCACTTTGTCGAGCAAGGTTCGGATGCGTGCGAGCTTGCCGCGGGCATCGGCAGCTTCCAGGAAGTCGATCTCTTCCTCGGGGAAATCGAGCGTCGCTTCGACCAGCATCCGCAACGTGATCACGTCTTCCACAAGCGCATGGATTTCGCGCGAGAAAGCGCCGTCGAGCGAACGGCCCGCGGAGCGCGCCGCTGCTTCCGTGCTCGCCTCGATCAAATCGGCGACTGCCTCGGCCTGAGCCAGATCGAGCTTGTCGTTGAGAAAGGCGCGACGCGTGAATTCGCCCGGCTCGGCCAACCGCACCCCGAATTCACGCCCGGTATCGACAGCACGCTGCAGCAGCAGTTGCAGCACGATTGGACCGCCGTGTCCCTGTAACTCGAGCACATGTTCGCCGGTGTAGGAGTGCGGCGCGGGGAAATACAGCGCAATGCCGCGATCGATCGCCTCACCGCGTGCATCGATAAATGGCACATAGCTCGCGTGCCGCGCGTCGAGCAACTGGCCACAGAGCGCAAGCATTGCGTGTTTCGCCGCCGCTTCGCCCGCCCGCCCGAACGACAGCCGGACCACGCCGATACCCCCACGCCCCGGCGCGGTGGCGATCGCGACAATCGGATCGGTGTCGTTATTGGACATGGTTGTTTCCAGCGGAACGCGAGTGAACGAGTGGCGGCATTGTAGCGTGGCGCCTTCGTTTCGCTGCGTCGCACGAGTCGCTAGGATGATTCTTAATTTATCTTATGTGGGATATGATGAACGTTAGGAATGGATGTCAGTGCGCATCGTTTCATTGGGTGCAAATGTGACGGCTATTGGGTGACATCATTTAATGAACCGTCGCGGCATTCTGCTGTTGTTTTTCCTGAACGCGCTAAAAATGAGAAAGATGCGCCATATCTAGCGTAGGCGGTTGACTCCGTCACTGCGTTTGCCTCGCACAATCGCGACCATGCCAACACCCAAAGAGAAAACCGATTTTTCGGATCGGCTCAAATTTTCGATGACACGCGCGCCCGAGAAAATGCGCGGCGCAACCGATCTCGCTTTGCATTTCAATTTGCGCTATCACGGCGAACCCGTGTCGCCGCAAACCACGCACAAGTGGCTGACCGCGCGTTCAATTCCCACTGCTGACAAACTGGCGACGCTCGCCGAGTGGTTCAAGGTAGAACAGCACTGGCTTCACTACGGGCCGCCGCCAAGCGGGAATCCGCAAAACGCGCCAAAGCCGATCACGCATGACGAGAAGTATCCGGCTTCCGAAGAGACGCTCGAACTGGCTTCGAAGATCGAGGCGCTTTCGTCGCATCACCGGTATTTGCTGGAAGAACTCATCGACCAGTTTTATGGGACGGGCGGGAAACGCTAAAACGCTTATACAAACAGTTCACAAAAACAAAAACGCCCGGCAAGCCGGGCGTTTTCAATCCAACAGAAGATCAAAAGCTTAAGCCTTCGCGACCTTCTTCTGTCCCATCATGCGCGTGATGTAATACTGCTGCGCGATGGAAAGCACGTTATTCACGACGTAATACAGCACCAGTCCTGACGGGAAGAAGAAGAACATGACCGAGAACGCCAGCGGCATGAACATCATCATCTTTGCCTGAACCGGATCCGGCGGCGTGGGATTCAACCGCGTTTGCAGGAACATGGACACGGCCATCATCACCGGCAGGATGTAGAACGGATCGGCCTGCGACAAGTCGTGAATCCACAAGACCCACGGCGCGCCGCGCATTTCCACCGACGACAGCAACACCCAGTACAGCGAGATAAACACCGGAATCTGCACGACCACCGGCAAACAGCCGCCGAACGGATTCACCTTCTCGGTTTTATAGAGCGCCATCAACTCCGCATTCATCTTCTGCGGATCGCCCTTATACCGTTCACGCAATTGCGTCATGCGCGGCGTGATGGTCTTCATGCGTGCCATCGACTTGTAGCTTGCCGCCGACAGCGGGAAGAACACCGCCTTGATCAACAACGTGAGCAGGATGATCGACCAGCCCCAGTTGCCCACATAGCTATGGATCTTCTCGAGCAGCCAGAACAGCGGCTTCGCGATGATCGTCACCATGCCGTAGTCTTTCACAAGCTCAAGACCCGGCGCGATGCCTTCCAGCATCCGCTCTTCTTCCGGACCGGCAAAAAGTCGCGATTGCACATCGACGGTCTGTCCCGGCGCAATGGTCTGCAACGGCTGCTGCACGCCGACGCGATACAACGCGGGATCGATCTTCTGCACGTAGATATCGCGCTTCACGCCTTGCTGCGGAATCCACGCCGACGCAAAGTAATGCTGCACCATCGCGACCCAGCCGTTATCGGCGGAGGGCGCGAAATCTTCCTTGCCCTTGTCGATATCGCTGAACGTCATCTTCTGGAAGTGATGCTGCTCGGTATAAACAGCCGGCCCGATGAACGTATGCGAGAAGCGCGGCGTTTCCACCGGCGAATCGTCGCGCACGAGTTCCATATAGAGGCGCGGTGTGACCGGCGCAGTGCCGACGTTCTGCACCTTCGTGTCGACACCGATCACATAGCTGCCGCGCGTGAACGTGTAGGTCTTGATGACCTTCACGCCACCCTTGACCGGCGACTCGAACGCGATGGACAACGTGTTGCCGTCACCCATTGACGTCTGGCCGCCCGGTACGAGCGTGAAGACGTCGTTGTGGTTCGGGAAGTCGCCGCCGAGCAGGCCCGTGCGCGCGAGATACGTGTGCGTCGCGGTGTGATCGAAGAGCGTGATGTACAGATCCGGCTGCTTGCCGTCACCTTCCTTCACGAGCGACAGCTTCGACAGCGTGCCGCCGCGCGTATCGATCTGGCCGGAGTAGACGTCCGTGGAAAAATTCACGAGCTGGTCTGCGGCGCTCGAAGCGGGTGCGTTCGAACCCGGCGCGACGGGTGCGCCTGGTACGCCAGGAGTGGCCGGCAAATCGGCGGCTTGCGTGCCCGGCGTCGTGGTTCCCGGTGCAGCGCTGCCGACCGTCTTGGTCGGGACGGCGCTCGGGAAGAACATCGACGGGCGCCCATGGTCACGTTGCCAGTTGTCGAACAGCATGACAGCCGACATGAAAAAGATGACCCATAGGACGGTACGTTTGATATCCATGCGTTGTCTCAGTGTCGATCGAAGAGCGCGTTATTGGCGCCGTGGGGGTTTGAACTCACTGAATTTGCCGGATCCGACGAAGCTGGATTTGGCGAATTCGATGAGCTCGGGGCAGAGTCGTCGACTGGGTCGGCCGCTGACGCGCCATCCTGCTGAACGCAGCCGGCGGCGGACGGAGGCACGGGGACCAGATCGATGCCGCCAGCCGAAAACGGATGGCAGCGGCACAGACGTTTTGCTGCGAGGAATGAGCCACGCGCGGCGCCATGATACTGGATTGCTTCGCGCGCGTAGTCAGAACACGATGGGTAAAAGCGGCACCGGTTGCCGAGCATGGGGCTCACCGCAACCTTGTAGAAGCGTAATAAGGCGATCAACGCCGTTTCTGCCATTCGTGCCGTCTGCATAGAATTCGCGCTCAGGTCGACGCCGGACCAAGCCGGTGTGCGCCTGAAGCGGCTCATGAGCCCGCAGGCGCGGGTGGGTCGTTGACGATAGTCGATGCACCCGGCTCTCCAATGCGTCGCGCGGCTTCGCGCACTGCACGGTCAAGCAGGCCGTCGATCTCTTCGCGAAACAACGTACGCAGCGGCGGCGATTTCGCGCTCGGCATAGCCTTGCGGTCAATTTTCGCATGCAACCGCAGCAGGATGTCCCAGCCGCCAAGCTCCGCGCGCCGAAGCCGGAATGCCTCACGCGCCAGCCGCTTGATCAGATTGCGCGTCACCGCACGCGGCGCAAACTTCTTGCCGATAACCAAGCCCAGCCGCGCCTCGTTGCCTGTCGGCTTGCCGTACAGGACAAAGTGCGGGGACCGGCGCCAAGGGCGCAAACGAAAAACGGATGAGTATTCATCCGTTTTCAGCAGCCTTGCGGCCTTGGGGAACGCGGCACTCGCTCGCAACTGACTGGTTTCCTGTCCGGAGCTGGTCGTGCTGCGCACCTGGCCGTCGCACGCGTCTGGGCGAATGCCGGGGCGCGCCGTCAAAAGCGACCTTATACAGCCAGGCGCTTGCGGCCCTTCGCGCGACGTGCGTTGATCACCTTGCGGCCGCCGGCCGTCTTCATACGGACGCGAAAGCCGTGGGTGCGCTTGCGGCGGGTAACGGAAGGTTGGTAAGTGCGTTTCATGTTGGTCTCACTTGGGTAAAAACGGACCGCGCGGCATGAGGTAAGCGACGTAAAAAGCGACGCACCGGCCGGTGGTACAAGAATTCGGGTTTTGCGGAACCCGCTATTTAAACCGTTTTCCTATTGACCGTCAATAGGTTACGAGGCATGGCGAGCGGTTTTCCAAGAAGTCCACAGGTCCGATGATTCGATACACGACATGGTCCGTCCCTGTGGATAACTCGCGCCGAGGTTGCATTTGGCGTTAGAATCTCCGCTCAATCCGACGTAACCGCACGTTGTCCCGGTCCGCTGTACCGCCTGCAAAAGCATGGTGGACAAGGCTCTGGGGCACGCTTGCCCGCGCGCACCGGGCCTTGTCGCCAAGTGGCGGCGAGGGCGGCGGCAGGACTCGCGGTAAACCCTAACGACTGCATTCGATGAACGATTTTTGGCAACACTGTTCCGCATTGCTGGAGCGCGAACTTACGCCACAGCAGTACGTCACATGGATCAAACCGCTGGCCCTGGTCGACTTCGATGCCGATGCGAGCACGCTGCGCATCGCCGCGCCCAATCGATTCAAGCTCGACTGGGTGAAAAGCCAGTTTTCCGGCCGTATCGCGGATATGGCCCGGGATTTCTGGCACGCGCCCGTCGATATCCAGTTTGTTCTGGACCCAAAAGCTACCGCTCGCAAGGCGATGGGCGGTGCGCCTGCGCCGTCGGGTCCGTCTTCTGCGCCCGCCGGCGCGCCGGCTTCCCCGTCTTCCTCGCCCATGCAGCGAACGGCGCCCCAGCCCGCTGAAAGAAGCAATGGCGGCCACGCGAACGCGAGCGCCCATATCAACGCGCTCGCCGCCGAAGCTGCGCAGAACGCGCAGTCCCAGCTTCACAACGACCAGGGCGATAACGGCGATCTCGATCTGCCGAGCCTTGACGCCAACGAAGCTGCCGTAGCGCGCCGGACATGGCGGCCGGGCGGCACGGCGTCGTCGAATGGGGAAAACGATTCGGCTTACGAGCGTTCGAAGCTCAATCCCGTCCTCACCTTCGATAACTTCGTAACCGGCAAGGCGAATCAGCTCGCCCGTGCAGCCGCAATCCAGGTCGCGGATAACCCCGGCATTTCTTACAACCCGCTGTTCCTCTACGGCGGCGTGGGTCTGGGCAAGACCCACCTGATTCACGCAATCGGCAACCAGTTGTTGCAGGACAAGGCCGGCGCG
>Ga0302228_10000487_pt1 | contig 32435 bp, 31 predicted proteins | sample II_Palsa_N1_2_FD_193519 | JGI IMG/M metagenome (GOLD analysis project Ga0302228, IMG submission 193519) | Peat permafrost microbial communities from Stordalen Mire near Abisko, Sweden - II_Palsa_N1_2 | ecosystem: Environmental > Terrestrial > Soil > Palsa > Peat permafrost | place: Sweden... | reverse complement strand
AGCATCGGCTTCGCCCTCGTCCCCGGCGTAGCCCAGATCCCCCGGCTCGCCCTCGTCCCCGGCTGCGCCCTCGTCCCCGGCTGCGCCCCCGTCCCCGGCGTCGTCCACGCCCGCCACGAACAACAGGCGGCGGGCCAGGGCCGTCTGCCTGATCTGCAGTGCCTCGGCGTACTCGGGCGAGGCGTACCACTCACGCAGCCGTTCCATGCTGGGAAACTCGACGAGGACCACGCGCTCCTCGATGGGCCAGTCGCCCTCCGGAACCTGCGGCCGGGCACCGCGGACGAGGTAACGGCCGCCGTAGTGGGCGATCGACGCCGCGGCCAGCTCCTGGTACCGCCGGGTCTGGTCTGGATCGAGGATCTCGACTTCGGAGATCGCGTACGCCGCCATGGCCCAATTCTGGGGCACGGCCGGCGGTGGCCCGGCCCCGGTCACGCCGGGCTGCTGTCGGGCACGTAGTGCCGGCTGCCATCGGCCGGGTCGGTCCAGACTCGCATGATCGTGCCGCTGGACGGATCACGGAACCGCTCGGAGGTGGGGACCCAGCCGGGTTGCGGTTCGGCCACCTCGGCATGCCGTCGGCGCGACCGCATGCCTGCGGGCGTCTTCGAGGACCACCGTGAATTGCGAAACCTCACCCTGGCGCAGTGACGAGATCCCGCCCGCGACGGTCTTGCTGAAGCCCATGGCCCGGACCACCAGCCCGAACGCGATACCCAGGTTCCGTTCCACCACCATGCCTGGCAGCTCGAACGCGGTGGTGACCGGAAAGGCGGCCGCCGTGGACTCCGCAGTGCCTGCCGCAGGTGTGGTCTCCGTCATGTAGGGCAGTACACTGCCGCCGCCACGCCGTGTCAACGAGCCGCCGCGGCTTCGATGCCGTGGACGTCCGGCAGGCTCACCGCGGGCAGGCTTACCGGCGGGCAGGCTCAGCTGACGCAGGCGGGGCCGAGCAGCTGTTTCAGGTCGCCCAGCAGGGCCGGGGAGTTGGCCACCCGCAGCTTGTCATCGAGCCGGACCACCGTCGTCCGCTGGTTCCCGCGCAGCCTCAGGTGCACTTCCGTTGGCCCGGGGTGGGTCATCAGCACCTCCTTGAGCTGCTCCACCACCGGCGGAACGCAGCGCGTCACCGGCAGCGACACCACAAAAGGGCCACCATCGCCCACCGACAGGTCCGGGACGGTCACGTCCATCGCGATCAGTTTCGGCACGTCGTCACGGCGGTCGATCCGGCCCTTGACCGCGATGATCGCGTCCTCACTGATGGACGTGGCGTAGAGCTGGTAGGTCGCCGGGAAGAACAGCACCTCGATGGCACCGGCCAGGTCCTCCAGGGTGGCCGCCGCCCACGGGTTGCCCTGCTTGGTCACCTTGCGCTGCACCCCGGACAGAATCCCAGCCACCTTGACCACCGCGCCGCCGTCGTTACGCTCACCCCGCCCTCGTTCCGTTGCTTCATCACCGGATGTGAGCAGGTCGGCCAGCGCACAATCGGCCTCGCGGGCGAGCAGGTGCTCGACCCCCAGCAGCGGGTGATCCGAGACGTACAGGCCGAGCATCTCGCGCTCGAAGCTGAGCCGGGTCGACTTGTCCCAGTCCCCGTCGGGGATCGGCACGTCGAAGAAGGCCTCGGTCTCCTCGTCCCCGCCGAAGAGCGAGTCCTGGCCAATGGCCTCGTTGCGCTTGATGTCGTTAACCGCGTCGACGGCCTGCTCGTGCACCATGACCAGGCCCTTGCGCGGGTGGCTGAAGGAGTCGAACGCGCCGGCCTTGATCAGAGACTCGATGACGCGTTTGTTGCAAACGACCAAGGGGACCTTGCGCAAGAAATCGGAGAAGCTGGTGAAGTCCCCCTTGGACTTGCGGGTAGCCACGATCGCGTCGACTACGTTGGTCCCCACGTTGCGGATCGCGGCCAGGCCGAACCGGACGTCGCGGCCGACGGCGGTGAACGTCGCCACCGACTGGTTCACGTCGGGCGGCAGCACCTTGATCCCCATGCGCCGGCATTCGCTCAGGTACAGTGCGGACTTGTCCTTGTCGTCCCCGACCGAGGTGAGCAGCGCGGCCATGTATTCGGCCGGGTAGTTGGCCTTGAGGTAGGCGGTCCAGTAGGAGACCAGGCCGTACGCCGCGGAGTGGGCCTTGTTGAAGGCGTAGCCCGCGAACGGCACCAGCACGTCCCAGACCGCCTGGACGGCCTTGGGTGAGTAGCCGCGCTCCCGGCAGCCCTGCTCGAAGGGGCCGTACTCCTTGTCCAGGATCTCTTTTTTCTTCTTGCCCATGGCCCGGCGCAGCAGGTCGGCTTGTCCGAGCGTGTACCCGGCCAGGATCTGTGCCGCCTTCTGCACCTGCTCCTGGTAGACGATCAGGCCGTAGGTGGGCTCGAGGATCTCCCGCAGGGGCTCTTCCAGCTCGGGGTGGATGGGGGTGATCTCCTGCAGGCCGTTCTTGCGCAGCGCGTAGTTGGTGTGCGAGTTCACGCCCATCGGGCCGGGCCGGTACAGCGCACCGACCGCGGAGATGTCCTCGAAGTTGTCCGGCTTCATCGTCCGCAGCAGGGAGCGCATCGGGCCGCCGTCGAACTGGAAGACGCCCAGCGTGTCCCCGCGCCCGAGCAGCTCATAGGTCGGCTTGTCGTCGAGCGGCAGGCCGAGCAGATCGACCTTGGTGCCCTGGTTCTTCTCGATCGCGGCCACCGCGTCGGCCATGATCGTGAGGTTGCGGAGGCCCAGGAAATCCATCTTCAGCAGCCCGAGGCCCTCGCAGGTCGGGTAGTCGAACTGCGTGATGACGGCACCGTCGGTGTGCCGCGTCCACACGGGGATGTGGTCGGTGATCGTCTCGGCGCTCATGATGACCCCGGCCGCATGCACGCCGGGCTGCCGGATCAGCCCCTCGATGCCCCGGGCCGTGTCGATGACCTGCTTGATCTCGGCTTCAGCCGCGTAGAGCTGACGCAGCTCGCCGGCCTCGTTGTAGCGGGGGTGGCTGCTGTCGAAGATGCCGGACAGCGGGATGTCCTTGCCCATGACCGCGGCCGGGAACGCCTTCGTGATCCGGTCACCGAGCGAGTAGGGGAAGCCCAGGACCCGGGTGGAGTCCTTGATCGCGGCCTTGGCCTTGATGGTGCCGTAGGTGACGATCTGCGCGACCTTGTCCGAGCCCCACTTCTCGGTCACGTAGCGGATGACGTCGGCCCGGCCACGTTCGTCGAAGTCCACGTCGATGTCGGGCATGGACACGCGCTCGGGGTTGAGGAACCGCTCGAAGATCAGGCCGTGCACCAGCGGGTCCAGGTCGGTGATGCCGAGGGCATAGGCGACGATCGAGCCGGCCGCCGAGCCGCGGCCCGGCCCGACCGCGACGCCGTGGTTCTTGGCCCACATGATGAAGTCCGCCACGACCAGGAAGTAGGCCGGGAACCCCATCTGGCAGATGATGTCGATCTCGTAGCCGGCCTGCCGCTTGCGTTCCTCGTCGTAGCCGTCGGGGTAGCGGCGGTCCATTCCCTTCCACACTTCGGCGCGGAAAAGCGCTTCCTCTGATTCGTAGCCCGCCGGGATCGGGAACCGCGGCATCAGGTTGACGAAGTCGAACATGCCAGTGGTGTCCACCCGGTCGGCGATCAGCAGCTGGCTGTTGCGGCAGCCTTCCTGCCAGACGTCAGAGGTGTCGGCCGCGTACATCTCGTCGGCGGACTTGATGTAGTAGCCGCTGCCGTCGAAACGGAACCGGTCCGCGTCGGCCAGGGACTTGCCGGTCTGAATGCACAGCAGCAGGTCGTGTGAGGTGGCGTCGGCTTCCCGGGTGTAGTGCGAGTCGTTGGTCACGACCGGCGGGATGCCGAGCTTGCGGCCGATCTCAACCAGGCCGTCCCGCACCTTGCGCTCGATGTCGAGCCCGTGGTCCATCAGCTCGAGGAAGTAGTTTTCCTTGCCGAATATCTCCTGGTACTCGGCGGCCGACCGGAGAGCCTCGTCGAACTGGCCGAGGCGGAGCCTGGTCTGCAGCTCGCCGGACGGGCAGCCGGTGGAGGCCATCAGGCCGCCGGCGTGCTCGGCCAGGATCTCCTTGTCCATCCGCGGCCACTTGACCAGCCAGCCCTCGGCGTAGGACCGGGAAGACAGCTTGAACAGGTTGTGCAGGCCGTCGGAGTTGCGGGCCCAGATGGTCTTGTGCAGGTACGCGCCGCTGGCGGAAACGTCATCCTTCTTCTGGTGCGGCTGGCCCCACAGGATGCGCTTGGTGTTGGTCCGGCGCTCCGGGGCCACGTACGCCTCGATGCCGATGACCGGGGTGACGCCGGCCTCCTTGGCCTGGCGGTGGAACTCAGCCGCGCCGTACATGTTGCCGTGGTCGGTCATCGCGATGTGGGTCATGCCCTGCCGCGCGACTTCCTTGAACAGTTCCTTGAGGCGGGCGGCGCCGTCCAGCATGGAGTATTCGGTATGCACGTGAAGGTGCGCGAAGGGCTGCCCGGGGGCCTTTGTGGCCTGCTGAGACTGACCGGACTGACCGGACTGACCGGACTGACGGGACTGACCGGACTGACGGGCCGCGGGTTCCGCCATAGACTGAGCCGCCTCCTTCGGGCATGCTGCGCAAGCCCTTGGGCCAATTAGGTCCTTGCGGACCTCGGCCCGGGCTACGCGGGCGCGCGTCATCGATACCGAACGGTTCCGGGGGGAAGGCGGCGCATGCCTTACCCATGCGCGAGAGGCTTGACTGCCCCTCGCCGAAGGCCTCCGTACTGGCGATCTGTGCCCTGGGGGGACCGCGCCGACCCGGTGATCCGAGCCTACATCGCCACCCCCGATTCGCGGTCCCGCACACGCCGGGCCGGGTCGAAACCGGATGCTTTCGGCGCGGATTTTCCGCTTGCCCGGGTCCTGGCCATCAACTGTCGGGTGCCGCGAGGCGGTAGCCGACCGCCGGGTCGCTCTGCAGGAATTGCCCGTTTTCGTCACCGAGCTTCCGTCTTATCCGGTAGGCGTACACCTTCAGGTAGTGCAGTTCCTTCTCGTAGCCAGGACCCCAGACGTTCTCCAGGATCATCCGGCGCGTGCAGACCTTCCCGACGTGGCGGGCAAGGTAAGCAAGGAAGTCGAACTCCCTAGGGGTGAGATCGAGGGGACGGCCGGCGAAGGTGGCCCCGTAGTGGACGAGGTCGAGTTGAAGGCTTCCCACGTCGAGCTCTGCTGGGTGCTCGGCGTTGTCCGTGGTGCTGCGATGGCGGACCGCGACTCGCAGCCGGGCATCGAGCTCGCGCATTCCGAAGGGCTTGGTCATGTAGTCATCGGCACCGCCATCCAGCGCTTCGACCTTGCGGTCTTCGGAGCCGTCCGCGGACAGCACGACGATGGGCACGTCGCTCCAGGTCCTGATCCGCCTGCAGACCTCCAGCCCGTCCAGATCGGGGAGGCCCAGGTCGAGCACGATAACGTCCGGCGTGCGGATCGCCGCTTCGGTGAGCCCTCGTTTGCTGTCTCCGCGGTCCGCACGAGGCACCCAAGAGCTTCCAGGCCGACCCGGCATACGTTCAGCAGGCCCGGATCGTCATCAATGATGAGAATCTGCGGCAACCCGTGACTCCTCGGGTAGTTGCGCCGCTACGGGCAGCGTGAAGCAGAATCGTGCGCCGCCTTCCGGGGCGTCTTCGACCCAGATGTGCTGTCCATGAGCTTCGATGAAGGTCTTGGCGATGGTCAGGCCGAGGCCTGCCCCGGCGTCGCTTTCCCGGCGGGCAAACAGCCCGAAGACCTCGTTACGCCGGTCCGGACTAATGCCGGGGCCGTGGTCGGTAACGGACAGCTCGATCGTCCCCGGTGCGGTCTGCGCGGCGCGGATCGAGATCGGGGTGTTCTTCGGGCCGTGCCGGATGGCATTCTCCACGAGGTTGGTGAGCACCCGGGAGATGAGAACCAGGTCCGCGTCGATGGGCGGCAGGTCATCGGGCACATCGACGCGAACCGCGTGTGCGCGCATCGCGGGGGCCAGGTCGCCGAGGACGGTTCCGACCAGCTCGGTGAGCGGCGCGACCGTCCGGCGGGGCTCAAGGACGCCCGCCTGAATCCGGCTCATGTCGAGCAGGTTCGTGACGAGGTCGGCGAGGCGGTCAGCCTGGACGTCAATGAGCCTGGCCAGGCTCTGCCGCGCTTCGGGCCTGATCTCAAGCTCGGTGTCGGACAGGGTGGACGACGATGCCTTGATCGAGGCGAGCGGCGCCCGCAGGTCGTGGGCGACCGCGGCGACGAGCGTCTTCGCCAGACGGGCCATTTCCTCGGTCAGCCTGGTCCGGAGGGCCTGCTCGCGCAGCTGCGCGCGTTCCACCGCGAGGGCGATCTGGTTGGCGAAAAGCAGCAGCGGCTCGCGTTCGTGCGTGGCCGCCGCCTCGCCGGACAGCACGAGCAGCCCGACCGGGCGTCCCGCCGCGGTCAGGGCGAGCACGAGAAGATCGCCGCGCTCATGTGACTGGGCCGCGGTGCCTGCCGGTATCCCGGGGGCGGGAAGTACCCGGCGCAGTTGCTCCGGGGTGAGCGGGTCACCAGCGGACGCGGCGATCTGCAGGCGGCCGGCCCTGGGGAGGAAGAGCGCTACCTGGCGCGAGCTGAAGACATCGGCCAGCGCCGTCACGATGACCGACAGCAGCACGTCAAGCGGCTTGTCCTCGACGAGAAGGTCTGACAGTTCGAAGAGCTGCCGGATCTCCCGGCTTTGCCGGCGTTCCTTGCCTCTGGCCGCGTTCATCCCGGCCACTACGCGGGCGACCGGGAGCATGACGACGGCGTATACGCCGAGTGCCGCCCAGTTCTGCGGGGCGCCGACCCACAGCGTCAGGTAGGGCGGGATGAAGAAGAAGTCGTAGACGAGGAATCCGGCGATCACGCTGAGCACGCCGGTGCTGAACCCGCCAATGACGACACCGACGACGACCGGCACCACGAGCACCAGCGCTGTCGTGGCGATGCTCAGGTGGCTGCGCAGGGGAAGCATGGCGCTGGTGAGCAGGGCCATGCTGGCGAGCGCGGCGACGGTTCCGATCACGCTGCGTTTCATCGCTGTTCCCTTCGGCTCCATCATGGCGCACCAGGGTGGCAGCAGCATCAGCCGACTGCCCGGCAGCGCCCGCGTCCAGCGTGGGCCAGCGGCTTGTCCAGGACGTTCAGGGCACGCTCCGCTCGTGCGGAGCCAGGATGTGGACGTCGAGGTAGACGCAGAAGCGCCCCGCCGTCCCGGCCCTGCCGGTGATGTCCGTGGCTTCGGTGGCGCCCGGAGCGCTGGTGTCGGCCGACGCGGGCTCACCGGGTCACCGGCGGTGTCATTCGAGCCGTTTCCCCGGCCCCGACCGGAACCCGCCGCTCCTGCGGGCATGTCTTCCCAGTGCCATCGGGTGGCTCTAGCCGGTAGCGCGGGTTCCAGACCACTAGCCGTCCGCCGCTGGCCGCGGCCGTTCCCGCCACGCTGCAACGCCTCCCTCCCCTCAGGCCGGGGACTTCCGTGCGCCCGAGGAAGAGCACGTAGATCTCGCCGGTGCCGTCGGTGAGGGCGCAACGGTAGGCGGGGCTGCTGCCGATGGTGACGGTCTTGGTCGCGGTAATGATGCCGGTGACCGCGACGCGGGCTTGCGGGCGGGCGTCGCTGATCATGCGGGCCACGGGCCACCCGCCCCGGAAGGTCCCGCCAGTGAGCTCGAGGCCGCTCATCGCAGGCTCGCCAGTGCCTCATTGAGCTGGAGGACGTTGATGTAGGACGACCCAAGGAAGCCCAGCGGAGGCCGCTCGATGTGCACCGTCACGAGCTGTCGCACCGCCGCAACGGGTAGGCTCCTGGCCCTTGCCACTGCATTCACTTGCGCGTAGGCGTCAGCGGGAGAAATATCGGGATCGACGCCGCTGCCCGAGGTCGTGACGAGATCGGGGGTTGGTGTGATGCCCGCTTTCCGCAGCAGCGCGATTTGCTGCCTGACCGCTTTGACGAGGACCTTTGAGCGGGGCCCGAGGTTGGTTCCGCCGGTGGCCATGGGATCGTCAGCGTCGGGCCGGCCGCGGAACCATCGCGCGCCGGCCCAGCTCTGTCCGACCAGGATCGAGCCGTGGGCGGTCAGCGAGCCATTTGCCTGGCGGGCGAAGAATCCCTGCCCGATGGCCGTTTCAGCGAGAGGGTAGGCCAAGCCGAGCAGGACGAAGAAGACTGCCGAGAGAAGTACGGACCGGCCGAGGTTGGTGAGCATCAGTAAGCCCCCGTCACGGTGAGGATGATGTCAATGATCTTGATGAAGATGAACGGCGCGATGATCCCGCCGACGCCGTAGATGAAGACGTTCCGGCGCAGGATCGCGGCCGCGCCCGATGGCCGGAACCGCACTCCGCGCAGGGCGAGCGGGATGAGGGCGAGGATGACGAGCGCGTTGAAGATCACCGCCGAGAGCACGGCACTCTGCGGGCTGTGCAGGCCCATGATGTTGAGCGCCTTGAGCTGGGGATAGGTGGCGATGAAGAGGGCGGGGATGATCGCGAAATACTTGGCGACGTCGTTGGCGATCGAGAACGTGGTGAGCGCGCCCCGGGTGATGAGCAACTGCTTGCCGATCTCGACCACGTCGATGAGCTTGGTCGGATTCGAGTCGAGGTCGACCATGTTCCCGGCTTCCTTGGCCGCCGTCGTCCCGGTGTTCATCGCCACTCCGACGTCGGCCTGAGCGAGGGCGGGGGCGTCGTTGGTGCCGTCGCCGGTCATCGCGACGAGCTTGCCGCCTTCCTGCTCGGCCTTGATGAAGGCCATCTTCGCCTCCGGGGTCGCCTCCGCGAGGTAGTCATCGACGCCCGCCTCCTGGGCGATCGCGGCCGCGGTCAGGGGGTTGTCACCCGTGATCATCACCGTGCGGATCCCGGCCGTTCTGATCTCGGCGAAACGCTCCCTGATGCCCTCCTTCACGATGTCCTTGAGCTCGATGACGCCCAGGAGATCAGGACCGTCGGCGACAGCGAGCGGCGTCGAGCCTGACCGGGCGATCCGCTCGACGACGCGGTCGAGCTCTGCTGACGCTGCGCCGCCCTGCTTGGCCACCCACTTGCGCACCGCGTCGGCCGCGCCCTTGCGTATCTGCCGCTCGCCGACATCGAGACCGGACATACGGGTCTGCGCGGTGAAGAGCACGAACTCGTGATCGGTGCCGAGCTCGCGCTCGCGGAGATTGAAGCGATCCTTGGCGAGCACGACGATGGAGCGGCCCTCGGGGGTCTCGTCGGCCAGGGATGCCAGCTGTGCCGCGCTGGCCAGCTCCTCCTCGCTGTGGCCGTCGACGGGGCAGAACGTCGACGCCATCCGGTTGCCGAGGGTGATCGTGCCGGTCTTGTCGAGCAGCAAGGTCTGCACGTCGCCGGCCGCCTCGACGGCCCGGCCGGACATGGCCAGCACGTTCCGCTGGACCAGGCGGTCCATCCCGGCGATCCCGATGGCGGAGAGCAGCGCGCCGATGGTGGTCGGGATCAGGCAGACCAGCAGCGCGACGAGCACGATGACCGAGACCGTCGCCCCCGCGAAGTGCCCGTAGGGCTGGAGAGCGACGACGACGGGCACGAAGATGATGGTCAGCGCCGCGAGCAGGATGGTGAGCGCGACCTCGTTGGGGGTCTTCTGCCGGTTCGCGCCTTCGACCAGGGTGATCATCCGGTCCAGGAACGTGTGGCCGCGCTCGGCGGTGATGCGCACGACGATGCGGTCCGAGAGCACCGTGGTCCCCCCGGTCACCGCGGAGCGGTCACCGCCTGCCTCGCGGATCACCGGGGCGGATTCGCCGGTAATCGCCGACTCGTCGACGGACGCCAGGCCCTCGGTGATTTCTCCGTCGGAGGGGATGACGTCACCGGGCTCACAGACCACCAGGTCACCCTTGGCCAGCGCGGCGGCCGCCACCTGCTCCTCGGTCCCGCCCGGCAGCAGGCGGCGGGCTTCGGTGTCGGAGCGCATTCTGCGCAGCGTCTCGGCCTGGGCCTTGCCGCGCCCTTCGGCGACGGCCTCGGCGAAGTTGGCGAACAGGACGGTGAGGGCCAGCCAGACCGTGACTGACCAGGCAAACACGCTCGGATGGGCGATCGATTCGGTGAGTGTCACCACCGTACCGATCAGGACCACGAACATCACCGGGTTTCTCAGCTGAACCCGGGGATCGAACTTCTTCAGGGCATCGACCGCGGCGTAGCCGAGGATCGCACGGTCGAGCAGGCGGCGAGTCCGGCCGGCCGTACCGGGTGGCACGTTGTCGTGTCCCGGCGCGCTGGCGGGGACGGGCGCCTGAAGCTTCTGGACTGCTGGCATGCAGCGCAACCTTTCGTGATACCGCGGCCGGGACGTCAGAAGAATTGCCCGTGCGACAGTTGCTCGACGATCGGCCCGAGCGAGACGGCGGGGAAGAACGTGAGCGCGCCGACGATCATGATCACGCCGATGAGCAGGCCCATGAACATTGGCTTGTCGGTACGGAAAGTGCCTGCCGATGCGGCAACAACGTCCTTGGCCGCCAGGCTGCCCGCCAGGGCCAGTACGGGGACGATGATGGCGAATCGCCCCAGCAGCAGGCCGATGGTATTGATCACGTTGAAAAAGGCGGTGTTGGCGCTGATGCCGGCGAATGCCGAGCCGTTGTTGTTGGTCACCGAAGTGAAGTCGTAGAGGATCTCGGAAAAGCCGTGCGGGCCGGCGTTCAGCGGCGCGACCCGGCCAGCGTGGACCGACACTGCTACCGCCGTGAGGATGACCACCGTGACCGGCATGACCAGCACCCCGAACGTGGCCAGCTTTACCTCCCGGGCCTGGATCTTCTTCCCCAGGTACTCCGGGGTCCGGCCGACCATCAGCCCGCCGATGAACACGGTGATGATGGCGAAGAGCAGGATGGTGTACAGGCCGCTGCCGACGCCGCCAGGGCTGACCTCGCCGAGCATCATCCCGGTGAGCACCGCGAACCCGCCCATGGGCGTGTAGGAATCCTCGGCGGAGTCGACACTGCCGGTCGAGGTCTGCGTGGACGCGGTCGCGTACAGCGCTGAGGAGGTGTCGCCGAAGCGGACCTCTTTGCCCTCCATGTTGCCGGCTGGCTGGTGCGTCAGCCCGGCGGCGGTGATGGCCGGGTTGGCCTGGTGCTCGGAGACAGCGGCGATGGCCAGCCACGCACCGAAGATGATCGCCATCACGCCGAGGCTCGCGGCACCCTGCCGGATGCTGCCGGCCATCTTGCCGAACGTGTAAGTGAGCCCGACCGGGATGCACAGGATGAGCGCGATGGACAGGAAGTTCGTCAGCCCGGTCGGGTTCTCGAATGGATCCGCCCCGTTGGCGTTGAAGAACCCGCCGCCGTTGGTGCCCAGCTGCTTGATGGTCTCCTGCGAGGCCACCGGGCCACGCGGGATTACCTGCCGCGCGCCGTTCAGCACGTCGTGGACGCCGGCCGGCCCGGCCAAAGTCTGCAGGGCGCCCTGGGCCATGAAGATAATCGCGAACACAAACGCGATGGGCAGCAGGACGTAGATCGTGCCGCGCACCAGGTCGACCCAGAAGTTACCGATCGTTTTCGAGCCCTTACGGGAGAACCCCCGGATAAGAGCAACCGCGACAGCGATGCCGACGGCGGCGCTGAGGAAGTTCTGCACCGCCAGCGCGCCCATCTGCGACAGGTAAGACATCGTGCTCTCACCCGAGTACGCCTGCCAGTTCGTGTTCGTCACGAACGACACCGCCGTGTTCCACGACAGCGCCGGGGGCACGCCGGGCAGATGCTGCGGGTTGACCGGCAGCGATCCCTGGAGCCTGAATATCCCGTATGTCACCAGGAGGGCTACGCCGGAGAACACGATGAGCGAGGCGCCATAGCGCTGCCACGATTGCTCGAGCTCGGGATCGACGCCGGCGATGCGATAGACCGGCCGCTCGAGCACCGACAGCCACCTGGTCCGCCCCTCGTACACCGACACCATGTAGGAGCCGAGGAAGCGCCAGGCGATCACCATCACGACGACCAGAGCCACAAGAGTCCAGGCGAAATCCATCAGAACCACTCGGCCTTGAACAGTGCCACACCGAGGTAGACGAACACCGCGATGGACAGGGCGAGGAGAATCCCCTGGATGACGGTCATAGCCGCTCCAGCCCCCGGATCAGGGCCAGCATCGCCACGACGAAGACGACGATCCCAGCGGCAACCAGCAAGTCAGCCATGGCCAAAGCATGACCACCAGGCCGGTAACCACGCGGTGGACGGCGCCCCGGGCCAGGTAGAAAAACGGTGAACAAGACCAAGTGCAGCCAGACCCGGCATCCGGCCGGCTCACCACTCGCAGCTAGCGGGCGCCGGCGACGAGGACGCGTTTCGATCCGACGCGCGATGCGACCAGGGATGCCAGTACATCGAAGCGAACATGACGGCGGTCACGGGAATCAGGAACAATCCCGCGCCGTAGCCTTCCAGCGACGGGGGCTACCGGACTTGCGGCTGTGATGGCGAGCCGCCTGGTCCGGGCTGGCTCAAGTTACCAGGTCGAGGTCGGGCAAGGTCCGGTGGGGCGCAATGATCCGGCCGTCAGGTAGCAGGTCGCCGGTGTCCTCGAACACAATGACGCCATTGCACAGCAGGCTCCACCCCTGCTCTGGGTGGGCGGCCACAACATGAGCGGCCTCGCGGTCCGGCGCGTCCGGCGGCGGGCAGGGCGGCTGATGCAGACAGTTCATCATCCCTCCCCGGTGTGCAGCCCAGGTGAATCCCCTGCCAGCTTGACTCGCACCGCAGCGCCCGGGAAAGCTCGCCCGCACGATGTATACGCCATCCACGCGGGATCCTAACGATGCGGCGGCGCAACAGCGATCCTGCCGCCCGCCGGGGCAGGCTCTCCTCGGGCGCTCGAAGGCGAACAGCGCCCAGCGTCCGGGCGACGGGGTGCCCACCACTTGTGAGCGCTTCGTTAGGGACGGGGCAGGGGCCGTTAGGCCTCCGTGTGCGCACGCCGGCGCAGCCTGATCCCGGTCTAGCGTTGGTGGATGTGAGCGCGACGAGCCTGCTGGTCGTGCCGGTGCACACCGGCTCCGGGATGGTCAGCCTTCGGTCCGGGCGGCTGCCGAGTGGAGAGCGCGTCGGGATCGCGTTCACAACGGAAGCCAGCCTAGCCCGGGCAATGGGAGCAGGTCAGCCATGGATACTTATGGGCTCCGAGGCCATGCGGGACATGCTCGCACCGCTGGGCGTGACCCGGATCCAGGTGGACCCGGGCGTGATCGCCGCGGGCCGACCGGTCTCGGTGCCGGCGTGAGAGGCGACTCGCAGGTTCTGCACGCGCTGGTGCGGGTGCAGATGATGGCCGGTACCGACCCCGATTGCTTCGAGGCCCAGCTGCGTGAGGGGCCCGCCATCGCGGAGGCGTGGCGGCTGGCAGGGGACTGCGACTTCGAGGTCCGCCTCTCCTGCCGGAGCCTCGCAGACCTGGACGCCACGATCGCGCAGTTCCGCGACGCGGGCGGGATCACCTCCACCACCCTCGTGCTGCACCGCGTCCGCCTGGGCGCATGATGGGTATCTGGCCGCTCACCGCGCAGCCAGCCCAGTCGGTCGGCGGTGTCCGGCTGGCTGAGATCGCTGAGCATTTCGGTACCCCGGCGTACGTGCTCGATGAGGAGCACGTACGGGGCCGCTGCCGCGAGTACCGCAAGGTCATGGCCCCGCATGAGGTGGCCTACGCCAGCAAGGCGTTCTGGTGCCGGGCGATGGCCCGGTGGGTCGCCGAAGAGGACCTGTCGCTGGATGTCTGCTCCGACGGTGAGCTGGTCGTGGCCAGCGCGGCCAAGTTTCCGGCCGACCGCATCCTCCTGCACGGCAACGGCAAGACGCGGCAGGAGCTGTCCGTCGCGCTCGACTACGGCGTTGGCCGGGTCGTCGTCGATTCCGCGGGTGAGGTCGGCCAACTGGCCGGGCTGGCCGCGCTGGCCGGCCGACGGCAGAAGGTCCTGGTCCGGGTCACGCCCGCGGTGGACGCCCACGTGCACCCGGCGGTGACCACCGGCACCGAGGACCAGAAGTTCGGCCTGTCTATCGCTTCCGGCGAAGCCACCCACGTGGCCCGCCGCATCCGCCGCGAGCCGTCCCTGGAACTGGTCGGCGCACACTGTCACATCGGGTCGCAGATCTCCAGCCTGGAGGGCTTCGAGACCGCGGCCCGCCGCATGGTCGCCTTCATGGCCGGGCTAGGCGGCCTGCCCGAGCTGAACCTCGGCGGGGGTCACGCCGTGCCCTACCGGCCCGGGGATCCGGGCCTGGACATCGCGGCCTTCGCCGAGCGGATCACCGCGGCCGTCGGGCAGGAATGCGCAGCGCACGGCATTGCGGTGCCACGCCTCACGGTCGAGCCGGGCCGGGCGATCGTCGCCTCCGCCGTGGTGACGCTGTACCGGGTGGTCACCGTGAAACGCGGCGCCCGTACCTTCGTCGTGGTGGACGGCGGCTTGAGCGACAACCCGCGGCCAGCACTGTACGGCAGCCGGTACCACGTTGAGCGGGTCAGCAGCCCTCCGGCTGAGCACACGGAACCCATGATCGTCGTGGGCCGGCACTGTGAGGCTGGAGACGTGCTGATCCCCGACGCGCGGTTGCCCCGCGACGTCGGCCCTGGCGATCTGCTTGCCGTCCCCGCCAGCGGCGCCTACCACCACGCCATGGCCTCCAACTACAACCACTTCACCCGGCCGCCGGTCATCGCCGTCCGTGGCGGCCGGGCCCGGCCGCTGATCCGCCGCGAGACCGACGAGGACATGCTGCGCCGCGACGTCGGTTAACCGCGGCCTCAGCGCGCCGGTCCGGCCCGCATCGTTCCCGGTTGCGGTGCCTGTCCTGCATCATGGTCCCGGATGTTTTTTGGCCACTGCGCTGATCGGAGCGGCAGTATGGCGGTCACCCCCACCTTCCCTAGCCGGGGCTCGCTGCGGCGGCTGCGGTTCCGGCCGCTGGATGCCGTCGTCGGCGCGGGCGTGTTCCTGCTGATCTACGCTGTCGTCCGGGTCGGCGCGAGCGCGCACGTCCCGATCCGTCCCGGCCAGGCGTCTGCGATCAGCACCTCGCCGTCCCGGCTGCCCTATTACGCGGCCCGCAGCCTGCTGCGCATGTTCGTCGCCCTGTTCTTCGCCTATACGTTCAGCCTGGGCTATGCCTATGTGGCCGCGCGGAACCGGCGGGCCCGGCGGGTCATGATCCCGGCCCTGGACATCCTGCAGTCCGTGCCGGTGCTGGGCTTCCTCGCGGTGACGGTGACGTTCTTCCTGGCCCTGTTCCCCGGGTCCGAGCTTGGCCTGGAGGCGGCGTCGGTCTTCGCCGTCTTCACCTCCCAGGCCTGGAACATCACGTTTTCCTTCTACCACTCCCTGGTCACGCAGTCCGGTGAGCTGGACGAGGCGAGCAGGCTGATGGGGCTGTCGCGGTGGAAGCGGTTCTGGAGCATCGACGTGCCCGGCGGGGCGATCGGGCTGGTCTGGAACGGGATGATGAGCTTCGGCGGCAGCTGGTTCTTCCTCACCGCGTCGGAGCTGATCATCGTCGGCGGCCACCGTTACACGCTTCCCGGGGTGGGCTCCTACGTGGGGGTGGCGGTGGAGCAGGGCCAGCTCGGTCACGTCGTGTGGGGCATCGTCACCATGATCGTCATGATCCTGGCGGTCAACGTCGTGTTCTGGCGTCCGCTGGTCGCATACGTGGAACGGTTCCGCCTGGAGCAGACGGAATCGAGCCAGAAGCCCCGGTCGGTGGTCCTGGACGCGTTGCGGCGGTCCAGCTGGCCGGTCCTGGCCGGGCGGACCCGGCGCGCCATCGCTGAGCCGGTCAACCAGCTCATGGGCGCGGCCACCGGGATCGATGACCGCAGCCTGGTCAGCCACGCCGCCCGGCGGCGTGCCGCTGACGTCGCTTTCGCCGCGGTCGTCGCCGCCGTGCTCGGTTTTGGCCTGTACAGCATGCTGGCCTACATCGCCGCCGGGCAGCAGGGCCTGGGGGTCCTCGGGCAGGCGTTCGGCCTGGGCTTCCTGACCTTCCTGCGGGTCGCCGTCGTGGTGGCGGTGTCGTCGGTGATCTGGGTGCCGGTGGGCGTCTGGATCGGCTTCAATCCCCGGGTGGCGCAGTACCTGCAGCCGGTGGTGCAGGTGTTCGCCAGCTTCCCGGCGAACTTCATCTTCCCGTTCGCGATTGTTCTCTTCCTGGACATTGGGCTCAGCCTGAACTACGGCAGCATCCTGCTGATGGCCCTGGGCACCCAGTGGTACATCCTGTTCAACGTGATCGCCGGGGCCAGCGCGGTGCCCTCGGACATGAGGGAAGCCATGGACAATCTCGCCGTGCACGGCCGGGAGCGGTGGCGGCGGATGATCCTTCCGGCCGTGTTCCCGGCCTATGTCACCGGGGCGATCACCGCGGCTGGAGGGGCGTGGAACGCCTCCATCGTGGCTGAGATCGTGATCTACAACCGGCATGTGCTCGTGGCCCGCGGCCTCGGCAGCTTCATCAGCCAGGCGACCGCGAGCAATAACTTCCACGAGATCATCGCGGGCATCCTGGTCATGGCCGTGTACGTTACCGGGCTGAACGCGCTGCTGTGGCGGCGGCTGTACAGCATCGCCGAGTCGAAGTACGCGCTGGCATGAACGGGCCGCTGATCAGCGTGCAGGCGCTGGGCAAGTCGTTCTCCAGCGCGGACGGCCACCCGGTGCCGGTGCTCGATGACATCACGCTGGACGTCGATGAGGGCGAGTTCGTCGCGCTGCTCGGCCGCAGCGGCAGCGGCAAGTCCACCCTGCTGCGGTGCATCGCCGGCCTGATCGCGCCGTCCGAGGGCGAGGTTCTGTTCCGCGGCCAGCGGCTGGCAGGCACCAACCGCGACACCACGATGGTGTTCCAGACGTTCGCGCTGCTGCCCTGGCTGACGGTGCAGCAGAACGTTGAGATCGGGCTGGAGGCCCGGAGGGTGGCGCCGGCACAGCGGACTGAGCGGGCGCTGCGCGCGATCGACCTGGTGGGCCTGGACGGCTACGAGTCGGCTTATCCCAAGGAACTGTCCGGCGGCATGCGCCAGCGTGTCGGCTTCGCCCGCGCCCTCGTCGTGGAGCCGGCGGCGCTGCTGATGGACGAGCCGTTCAGCGCGCTGGACGTGCTCACCTCGGAGAACCTGCGCGGCGAGCTACTGGAACTGTGGGAAGGACAGAGGTTCCCGACCAAGACCATGGTTATGGTCACGCACAACATCGAGGAAGCGGTGCTACTCGCCGACCGAATCCTCGTCCTGGGCACCAACCCCGGCCGGATCAGGGCCGACATGCGCAATCCGCTGGCCCGGCCGCGCCGCCGGCGCACCCAGGGGTTCGAGGAGCTCGTCGACCGGATCTACCGGATGATGACCCAGCGGGACAGCGCTCCCGCTACGGCCCCGGCCCGGCCCGGCGCTGGCAGCGGCGGCACACTCGGGGATTCCCCGCTGCCGCAGGCGACGGTGGACGGCGTATCTGGCCTGGCCGAGGTCCTGCTTGGCCGGCATGACGGCGCGGCCGACCTGCCCGACCTGGCCGACAACCTAGGCCTCGAGGTGGACGACCTGCTCCCCCTCGTCGACGCGCTGGTGCTGCTCGGCTTCGCCGGGCTCCGCGGCGAGCGACTGACGCTGTCCCACCATGGCAAGATCTTCGCGGGCGCCAGCATCCAGGACAGCAAAGAAATATTCGCCCGGGCTGCCCTGGATCACGCGCCGCTGGTGCGCACCATCTACCGGGCCCTGCGCGGCAGCCTCGACGGCAACCTGCCGGCCGGCTTCTTCACCGACATCCTGCGTACCCACGCCGGTGAGGACGAGGCCGCCCGGCAACTGGACGTCGCCGTGAACTGGGGCCGCTACGCCGAGCTGTACGCCTACGACGCGGCCCGCGGCCAGATCATCCGCGAAGAACATGGCATCGGCGCCACCCTGGCTGACCGGCCCGAACCGGCCCGGCGCGGCACGCTGCACCTGTACCTGGGCGCCGCACCAGGGTCCGGGAAGACCTTCACCATGCTGCGGGATGGCCGCGCGCTGCGTGATCACGGTGAGGACGTCGTAGTCGGGTTCGCCCAGGCCCGCGACCGGCCCCGGACGGCCGAGGCCATACGCGGCCTGGAGATCGTCCCCGCCTGCCCGCGAGGAGATGGACCTCGACGCCGTGCGGGCCCGCAAGCCCGGTGTAGTCCTCGTCGATGACTTCGGCTGGCACGCTACCGCCATCGGGGTGCTGCGGGACGCGGGGATCGACGTCATCAGCACCGTCGACGTGCGCGACCTGGAGCGCACCGCCGACGAGGTACGCCAGATCACGGGACAGCCCGCGGCAGCCACGGTGCCCGACGCGGCTCTTGCGGCGGCCGACGAAATCAGGTTCCTCGACAACTCCCCCGAGGCGCTGCGCAAACGGCTGGGACACGGCAACATCTACCCTACCGGGCAGGCCCGCGAGGCGCTCGATGGCCTGTTCCAAACCGCGACCCTTGCCGCGCTGCGCGAGATCGGGCTGCGGGTCATCGCCGAGACTCTCACCGCACCCGGGAGGCCACACCAGCGGGAGCCGCTCGACGTGCTGGTGGCGGTGACCGCCCCAGCCCAGGCCGATGCGCTCATCCGGCGCGGTGCCCGGCTGGCCCGGCGGGGCAACGCGAGATGCACCGTGCTCACGCTCGGCCCGCCGGCCGGGACACCAGGAGACTGGACCGCCGCCGTCCAGACCCCGGCGCAGAACGCTGGCGCCGCCATCATCGCCCGGGAGGGCCGGGACACCGTCGCGGCCATCGCCCAGGCGGTGCGGGAGACTAGCGCCCGTCACCTGGTCATTGCCGCCCCTCCGGCTGGACTGCTCGACCGCTGGCGCCCCGGCCTGGCCGAGCGGCTGGCGAGCCAGCTCCCCGATGTCCACCTGCACATCACGGGGGGCCAGGCTCGGCCATCGGCCGCAGCCCCGGACGGCGGGGCCTCCGCGGACCGCGCGCCGGGCGTCACGGGCAGGCAGGCGCACGGCACCGTCCGGGTCTACCTGGGCTACGCGCCAGGCTGCGGTATCACCAGCGCGATGCTGGAGGAAGCCGGGCGGCGGAAATCACGCGGGGCCGACGTGGTGGTGGCGACCGTCGACTGCCGCGGCCGGGAGGGTGTGAGCGCGGCCCTGGAGGGGCTGGAAGTGATCGGCGACGGCACCTCCCCCGATACCGGCACCGTCCTGGCCCGCCACCCCGAGGTGGTCTGCATCGACGACCTGTCAGCCGCCGACCCGAGCGGTGAGAGCCGTTTCGCCGCGGCCCGGCAGCTCGCCGACGCAGGCATCACCGTCGTAGGCACGGTTCACCTCGGCAGCCTGCAGGACAGCGACGGTGCAGCCGGCGACACCCTGGACGAAGCGACCGTCCTCGCGCTCGCTGATGAGATCGAGCTGGTAGATGCTCCACCCTCGGCACTCGCCGACCGGGTGAAGCGAGGCGAGATCGCGCCCGCCGGAGGAGCCGAGCACGCACTGCAGACGGACTACTCACCGGAGACGCTCGGGGCGAAGCGCGAGCAGGCGTTCACCATCGTGGCTGAGCATGCCGAACGTCGGCTGGCCGCCTACCGGGGCAGCGCCGGCCCGGCCGGCAGCGACACGCACCCCCGGATCCTCGGCTGCGCCGCACCCCGGCCTGGCATGGAGCCGCTCATCAGGCGCTCGGCCGCACTGGCGGCACAGCTGGCCGGGGATTTCCTGGTGGCAGTCGTCACGCCCGTACCAGCATCCGCTGACCTGGACCAGGTGCTGGCCGGGTACGCCGCGCTGGCCGCGCAGCTCGGTGGCCAGCTCACAGCGCTGCAGGGCAGCCCGGCCGATGCCCTCGCGAAGTTCGCACACCGGCACCAGGTCACCGAGATAGTGCTGGCCCGCAACCCGGGCGCTAGCCGCCACCGCCTCCTGAACGAACTCACCCACAGGGCCGGAGACGCTGAGGTGCACGTCCTGCCCGCGCCGGCGGCCCGCTAGTGGCGCGCAGCAGCGAGTCATGCCGTGGGCGCCGAAAACCTATGAGCTGATTGAGTCCGTCCGCCCTCGCACCGTCCATCACCTACCACGTTAGATAATAGTCGAAAACTATATCGATCCTCGATGGCTAAGTCACTCCGGCTTGATATTCTAGTCGAAACTGTCATCGAATTTGCTGGCCAAGGGGGTGAAGAGATGTCGCCAAGTGACGAGTCTTGGCCATTAAGTGATGACGGCTGGGAGCCGGACGAGGACGACGAGGTCTGGGATGAGGACGGGGACACATTCGGATCCGCCGCCGCGGAGCCTGTGCCAGAGCTGTTCGAGGCGGGCTTCTTGCCGCGTGCTCCGGGGCTTGACCCGCCGGATCTGATTTCCGGACCAGCCGGCGGTTTCGCTGGGGGCGGGGTGATGGATGCGGCGCCGCCGTGTTCCACGCTGGCCGGATTTGCCGAAGAGGTGACCGGCCTGTCCGGCCGGTGCGCGAGCGCGTCCGACGATGAGCTGGTCGGGGTGCTCCGGGCCTGGGGACGACTCGAATCGTGGGCCGCGGAGCGAAAGCTGGCGGTGATCGCGGAGCTGATCCGCCGCCGTCCCGCTCCGGGAAACCCGCCGTCCGGGCCGGGCGGCATGCCCGGGGGATGGGGGAAGTTCTGCGGAGATGAGCTGGCCGCCGCGGTCGCTATCTCCGCGCAGGCCGCCGAGAAGACCCTGCAGCTGGCTCATGATCTGGCTGCCCGGCTGCCCGGTACCGCCCGGGCGCTGCGCGAGGGCCTGATCGATCTGGGCAAGGCGCGGATCATCGCTGAGGTGACCCGAGTCCTGGACCCGGATGAAGCCGCTGCCGCTGAGGCCCTGATTTTGGCCAAAGTGGCCGGTAAAACCCCGGGACAGGTACGGGTGATCGCCGCACGGGCGGCCACCTCGGTCAACCCGGCCGCCGCCCGGGCCCGCCGGGAACGGGCCCAGCGAGATGCCCGGGTGGAACTATGGCGCGAGGATGCGGGCACCGCGGCGTTGTGTGGCCGGGATCTGCCCCCCCGCCGAGGCACTGGCTGCCGACCAGCGCATCACGGCTTACGCCCGCGAACTGAAGGCCGCCGGGCTGGACGGCACTATGGACCAGCTCCGCGCGCGGGCGTTCCTCGATCTGGCCCTCGGGATCTGTTCCCGCCCCATGTCCCCGCCCAGGCACGACACCCGGGCCGCCGGCCACGACGCGGATGCCGACCACGACGCGCCGTGCCACCAGCCGGCGGAGGAGCGCCCAGCCGAGGGCAGCCCAGCTGGGAATTACCCGGCCGAAGGCAACTCGTTCGGGCACCAGCGGCCGGCTGACCGCCCAGCTGTGGCGGGCCCAGCACCGGGAGACGGCTCAGGCGCGGATGGCTCCCTGGCCGCCGCGATCAACCTGACCATTCCGCTGGCGACCCTGCTCGGCTTGGCCGAACGCCCCGGGGAGGCCGCTGGACTTGGCGCGATCGATCCGGCTCTGGCCCGGGAACTCGCCCGCAGGGCCGTCGGCAACCCCCGGACCACCTGGTGCGTCACGGTTACGGACCATGAGGGCCACGCCACCGGCCACGGGTGTGCCCGGACCACCAGGAGAACAGGCCGGAGAAGCGGACCAGGACCAAACAGACCGGGGCCAAGAAACTCACCAGAGCCAAGTAACACGCCAGAGGCAAACAGACCGGGGCCAAGAAGCACGCAAGGGCCAAACAGACCGGGCCAGCTCACGTTCACCCGCGACCAGGGACACGGGCCACCCGGCGGATACGGCCGGTGGCGGCTACGCCCCGGCGGTGACCGCGACCTCCTCGTCGACCTTGAGCCGCTCGCGGTCACTGATTGCGACCACCGGCACGAATCAGCTGGCTACCAGCCCAGCGACACCCTCCGCCACCTCGTCCAGATCCGCGACGCAGAATGCACCTGGCCGCCGTCCCGCCGGGCGGCCCGGCGATGCGACTTCGAGCATGCGATTCCCTGGGATCAGGGCGGCCGGACCTGTACCTGTAACGGCGGGCCACCGAGGTTGCGATAACTACACAGGTTGGACGATCAATTTCTGTTGCGTACGGCGGGTGCAATCATGTCAGGAGTCTGCGGGCCTGTTCATAGTGGAGGTCATGAAGATCTCTTCCTCACTCTTGATCAGGGGTGGCAGGTCGGCCCGGATTTCCTGTGCCCGGCGGGCGTCTGGGTCGTGGCGGACGGCCGCTTCGATGCGTTCGTAGGCGGCCTGGTCGTCGTATTCCTAGATGGCCACGACCCGGCTGTCGCTGGTCTCCCACCGGTCAACAAGCCGGGCACCGTGACGGAGCTGGACCGGGAGCAGGTAAGCGCGGAAGAACTGGTGGAAGGCCGGGAGATTCTCTGTCACGGCATCGTAGATGCGCATCCGGCAGATCACCTGGCCTCTGCTCCTTCGCCGCGCGTGCGATAAGGCTGGCTTCGTTGCCGGCTCGCCTTTGTCAGGCCAGCTTTAGCTGCTCGTCGCCGAAGTCGGCGATGAGCTTGAGGGTGCCGCCGAGCGCGGCTACGAACCGGCTCAGCACGTCCTGGGTGGAGACATCGCCGCTCTCGATCTGGGAGACCCTGGCGACCGACACGCCCATCCGGGACGCGACCTGCTCCTGGGTCATCCCGCGCCGCTTGCGCATCTCCGCCAGCCGCCAACCTCGGGCGTCATCCAGCATCGCGGCGACCGCCGCGTCGAAGGACTCCTGGCCCCCGGCCGTCTCAACGGCGCGCTCCAGGTGGCCAGACTCTCGCCAGCGTGACGTGCCGCTCATGACCCCATCTCCTTCCTGCGCTCGGCAAGATAATCGTCGTACAACTGCTCGGCGCGGGGAATGGCTGTCCGGTACCACTTCGCCCACTGCCCTGACTTGTCACCGGCTACCAGCAGGATCGCCGCCCGCCACGGGTCGAACACCAGCAGGATCCTGACCTCGCTACGGCCGGATGACGGCGGCCGCAGCTCTTTCATGTTCGCGATCCGCGACGCCGTGATCGAGTCAACCAGCGGGGGACCCTCCGCAGGGCCGCTGCGCTCCAGAACCAGGATCGCCTGGTTCACCAGCTGGTGGCTCGCCGGGTCGGACTCGTAGAGATGGTCGAGGAACGACTCGACTTCAGCAGATAGCAGGATCTCCCACTCGGTATCGCCTCCCTCTCCCGATCGCGCCATGCGACTGCCCCTCCTTAAAAATATTCTTAACGTGGCGGCACATCAACTTCGCCGCCAGCTCTTACCGGCAGCGAAAGAGAGCGTACGGACAGGCACCGACGTTCTGCGCGACTCGGAAGAGGATCACCACGACGCGCGCCAACCCGGCGCCTCGCCATTTCGCGATCCGCGGCACCACCTGCTAGGCATCCTGGGAACCCGTGCCCAGCACCGATGTTCCGCCCGCGCTCCACACCCTCTGAGTGGCTCTCCATCAAAATCGGAACTCGAAGCTGTTCTCCCAGCTCAACGAGTTATATGGAAATGCCAGCGCGGTCCGCCCAGGTTGCGATAACCACTCAGGTTGTCCAGTCGGCTCGTCGAAGGAGCCGACATGGACGAGGACAACGACGGCAGGTTCCCTGACGACAGCGCGGTGGAGGTCCGCTACCCGCGAGACAAGCAGGAGGAGCAGGGCGACCGGTCGGCGTGGCCGTGGCTGGCAGCATCGATTCTAGAACAGTGCGGCCCAGATGAGTGGCACGTGTGCGTGGAGGCCCGCGAGCCGGCCGTGCTGGGTGATGACAGGCCGGCACCGGCCGGCACGGCAGCCGGGGATCTGTATCACCCGTGCTGTTTCCGGGACGCCAGCGAGATCCGGCGCGCCACGGACGGGGACGAGCTGTGATCCCGACGACGACCGGCACATCAGCACAACCATGCACCTTCCGCCCCGCCCGCCGCAGCCGGAACCACCGCAACAACCTCGGCCCGCGCCGTTCCCCCCGAAGCCTCCGCGCCCGCTGGGGGCCGGTTTCCGTGATCGCAACGTGTTCTTGCTGCCCGAGGACGACGAGGAGGACCGCGAGGGTGACGGATCGGCCAGCGGCACATGAAAGCCCGCTCGTCACGTTCCTGCGGGCCGGTCCGGCACCTGACCGGACGCGGTGGGAGGGCTGGCAGCAGTGGCGGGCCACCCGCGGCACGTTCGTCCCGGCGCCTCGCCTTTCCCAATCCGGATACCAGGCGCTGACGCCCGGGCACCGGGCGCTGCACGACCTGCACCGGACCGCCACCCACGTGAACATGCGGCTGCAGGAGACCCCGATGAGCGCGAAGGTCTCCCAGGTCGCGAAGGTCTCCCAGGTAATGCGGGGACGGCTCCAGAACAACGCGGTGAAATTCACGCCCGGCACCCGCAACGGCCTGATGATCAACGGCGGGGGCTTCCAGGGCAAGACAGAGACGGCCTGCGATGCGGCCGCCGCGTTCGAGGACCTCTGGAGGGACATTCACCGGCAGCTCCTGCCCGGACGTACTCCCGGGACCCGCGATCTGTTCGTGCCCGTCGCCTACTGCCGGCTTCCGGTCCGGGCGACACCGAAAGCCTTGTGCAAAGCCATCCTGGACGTCTACGGCGACCCTCATCCAAGCACCCTGGATGACATGATCCGGGCTGTCAGGGACACGATCCGGGACCACGGCATCACCGCCCTGCTCATCGATGACGTGACCCGGCTGCGCATGCACCGCCAGGACTACCAGGACACCCTGGACCTGATCCGCGAGCTGACGGACCTCAACGTCACCCTGGTGCTGATCGGAGTCGACATCCCCGGCTCTGGCCTGCTGCACGGCGCCTACGCCGACCCGGCCGCCAGACAATGGGTGTTCCCCGGCATAAAACGCGGCCACACCTGCAACGACGCGGCTTCCACCCAGACCAGCCGGCGCTTCGACCTGGTCGATCTCGATCCCTTCGATTACGCCACCACGACAGGGATTGCCGCGTTCCTGGAGCACCTCGCCGGAATCGAGGAATAGACCCGGTTACTGCGCTCCTTCGACGGAATGCTCACCACCGGAGCCATGCCCGAGTACCTGTTCCGCCGGCTGATCGAGGACGGCTCCGAAGCGATCAGCAGCGGCGAGGAACAGCTGACCCCCGAGCTCCTGGCAAGAACCACCATCCGGCTCGGCAACCTCGCCGACCTCGATGCCGAAGCCGGGGAGATCCCCGAGATCCCGCAAGACGTCCGCCTGCCCCAGCCACCCTCGAAGAAGAACAACCGGAAAGGCCGGAACACGGTCTTCGATGACCGCGGCAGCAGATCGGCCGCCGATGGGTAAGCCCCGGCCACAGCCCGGCCACTCACCCGCAGCCTGGATCCCCTCGCCGGAGAATCCCTGGCCGGGTTCCTGCTCCGGCTGTCTTGCCGCCTGCGCGTCATGCCGCTCCAGCTCGCCCGGATGACCGGATGCATCAGTGGCACCTCCACCCAGATCGGCCGACGGCTCCTGCTTGACCTCGACATCCCCGCCGCCAGCGCGCACACTAAGCTGTCGCGTCACGACGGACAGAAATGAGCACCGGCATGACACACAAGAACGACCGCGTCCTGTCGGTCTCCGAGCTGGCCCGGGTGGAGGGCGAGGGTGCCCTGTACATCCGGACCAGCGGCGGCAAGGTCGAGGAGGCGCGGCTGGACATCTACGAGCCGCCCCGCTTCTTCGAGGCGTTCCTGCGCGGCCGCTCCTACACCGAGCCGCCGGACATCACCGCCCGCATCTGCGGCATCTGCCCGGTCGCCTACCAGATGAGCGCGTGCGCCGCGATCGAGGACGCCTGCGGCGTCACCGTGGATGAGCCGACCACCGCCCTGCGCAGGCTGCTGTACTGCGGGGAGTGGATTGAGAGCCAGACGCTGCACATCTACCTGCTGCACGCCCCCGATTTCCTCGGTTACAGCAGCGGGATCGAGATGGCCACGGCCCGGCGCGACATCGTGGAACGCGGCCTGGCGATAAAGAAGGCCGGGAACGCCATCATGGAACTGGTCGGCGGCCGGGCCATCCACCCGGTCAACGTACGAATCGGCGGCTTCTACCGGGCGCCAACCCCGGCCGAGCTCGCCTCGCTCACCGACCCGCTGCGCCGGGCGCTGGACGACGCGCTGGCCACCGTGCGCTGGGTGGCCGGGTTCGACTTTCCCGATTTCGCGTGCGAGGCGGACATGCTCGCGATGTCCCGGCCCGGCACCTACCCGATCGAGCGGGGCAGCGTGGCGACCCGCTCGGGCCTGGCGTTCCCCGCCGCCGAGTGGGACGAGCACGTGATAGAGGAGCACGTCCCGCACTCCACCGCGCTGCACGCCCACCTGGCCGGCGGCGGCCGCTACCTCACTGGGTCGCTGGCCCGGTACTCGCTCAGCTCGCGATGGCTGTCGCCGCTGGCCCGCGACGCCGCCCGCGAGGCCGGGCTGGGCCCGTCCTGCGACAACCCGTTCCGCAGCATCATCGTGCGGGCCGTGGAGGTGGTCTACGCGATCGACGAGGCGCTGCGGCTCATCGCCGCCTACGAACCGCCAGATCCTCCCGCCGCCGACGTGCCACCGCGGGCCGGCGTCGGCTGCGGGGTGACCGAGGCGCCCAGGGGCACCCTGTGGCACCGGTACGAAATCGACGCGGACGGCATCATCAAGACCGCTCGCATCGTGCCGCCCACGTCGCAGAACCAGGCGTGCATCGAGACGGACCTGCGCGCCTTCGTGGAACCCCGGATGGAGCTCGATGACGCCGAGCTCACCCGGCAGTGCGAGCAGGCAATCCGCAGCTACGACCCATGCATCTCCTGCGCGACGCACTTCCTGGATCTCACCGTGGAAAGGTCCTAAACGGACGGTGGTTCCTGTTTCAGCTCCCCGGAGCCGGCCGGTCGTGGTCATCGGCGTCGGCAACGAGTTCCGCCGCGACGACGGCGCCGGGCCCGCGGTGGTCGGCCAGTTGCGCGACCGGGTGCCGCCCGGCGTGGAACTCGTGATCACCGACGGCGAGCCCGCCCGGCTGATCGAAGCCTGGACCGGGGCAGCACTGGCCGTCGTGGTGGACGCGGTCCGCGCCCAGCCGCCGCAGCCGGGGACGGTCTATCGTTTCGTGGTGGACCGGCCCGGAACCGGAACGGAGCGGACGGCGAGCTCGCACGGCCTCGGCCTGGATGACGCGATCAGCCTGGCCATCGCCCTGGACCGGATGCCCGGGCGCCTGATCGTGCACGCGATCGAGGCCGCCGACCTGGGCCAGGGCACCGGCCTCACGCCGGCTGTCGCCGCGGCCATGGGCACCGTGGCCAGCGCCATTCTCGACGACATCGCTGCATGCCAGCCCTGACCTGACGATGCCGGGAACCCGCCGTCACGGCGGGCTCCCGGCGCACGCCTAGGAGCGCGCTGAATAAGTCCCATTTCCCCATGATCAATGTCGCAAAGCCGCAGGTCAGCTGCTTGCTCCTTGATCGTGACCAGGGTTATTCAGCAGGCTCCTAGCGGGACCTTCCGGGCTACATCGTTGAACTGATCCCGAGTCCGGACCTTTCCTTCGGTGACGTAGCGGCGGTGTGGGAGATGCTGCGGCGGCTGCGGGTGGCAGAGATCGTCGACGAGGTGGTCGGTGCCTGTCGCGCTGAAGCAGCGGCTTCGGTCGGAACCTGCATCGCCTTGGCGACCCTCAACCGGGTGGCCGGTCCCTGCTCGAAGCTCGCCTTCCCGGAGTGGTGGGCGAAGACCGCTGACGACCGCTTCGTGCACCTGCCGGTTGCGGCGCTTGACCATCGGCGGTTCTGGGACGCGATGGACGCCACCGGCGAGGACGACCTCGAAGAGATCGAGCGCCGCATCGTCGCGGCCATGGTCGGGACGTTCTCGATCGACGTGTCCGGGCTGGTGCCGGACATGACGAACTTCGCCATCTGGATCGATTCGGCGAACGACCGGGCCCCGATCGCGCGGCGCGGGCACTCCAAGCAGAAGCGGGCCGATCTGCGCATCGTCGGGCTCGGCCTCGTCGTCTCCACTGATGGCGGCGTCCCCCTCGTCAGCCATGCCTACCCGGGCAGCAAGCCCGACGTCACCCAGTTCGGGACGACGTCCAGGCCCGCCTCGCCCGCGGCAAGACCCGCAAGCCCAAAGAGAAGGTGGAGGCCGAGATCGCCGCCATTATGGCGCCGCGCTGGGTGTCCCGGGTGATCTCGATCACGCTGTTCTACTGTGTGCTCGCCCTCATGGTCGCCCGGCTCATGGTGCGCCAGGCCGACCGAGCCGGGCTCCACCTGAGCGTCCGGGCGCTCCTGTCGAGCCTCGCTGGCATCGAAGAGACCGTCCTGCTCTATCAAGGCGAACGGGGGCGCCCCCGTGCCCGGCGCATGCTCACCGAGATCGACGCCACCCAGCAACGCCTCTACGACCTGTTCAGTCTTGAGGACTACGCCCCGCAGCGCTGACTTAGGTACTACGAGTACCAGATCGAAACTCCGCTGTGACCTGGGCACTCGCTGCTTCTTCACTCGCTAGCCCGGAAAGTCCCGCTAGCTGTGCGGGAGTTCAGGCCGGCGGGCCGGGGCGAGGGCGGGGTCCGCGACGTTGAAGGTGGCGAACACGCGGTCCACCTGGTCCTCGGTCATGCCGAGGTGCCGGATCTGGGCGGTCAGCGCGGGCAGGTTCGGGTTGGCCACCGGGCCGAAGCAGCCGTAACAGCCCCGGTCGTAAGCTGGGCAGATCGCGCCGCAGCCGGCCTGGGTGACCGGGCCCAGGCAGGGCGTGCCGCGGACCATGATGCACGACGTGCCGCGCAGCTTGCACTCATAGCAGACGCTGTGCGAAGGGATCTGCGGCTTGCGGCTGGCCAGCAGTGCGGTCAGCAGCTCGAGCAGCTGGCGCCGGTCGATCGGGCAGCCCCGCAGCTCGAAGTCGACCTTGACGTGAGTGGCCACCGGCGTCGAGGTGGCCAGGGTCGAGATGTACTCCGGCCGCGCGTACACGACCGAGGTGAATTCCTTAACGTCGGCGAAGTTGCGCAGGGCCTGAACCCCGCCGGCGGTGGCGCAGGCCCCGATCGTGACCAGCATCCGGGATGCCTCGCGGATCTGGACGATGCGGCGGGCGTCCCGCTCGGTGGTCACCGACCCCTCGACCAGGGACACGTCGTATGGTCCTTCGACCTCGGCGCTGGTCGCCTCGGTGAAGTGCGCGATCTCCACGGCGCCCGCCACTGCGAGCAGCTCGTCTTCGCAGTCGAGCAGGGTGAGCTGGCAGCCGTCGCAGGATGCCAGCTTCCACACGGCCAGCTTGGGCCTGGGCTTGGTGACCTCGTTCATCACAGCTCCTTCTTGACGGCGAGGGGCGCGGCTTCGGCGTAGGTGACGACCGGTCCGTCCCGGCAGAGCAGGAGCGGGCCGAGCTGGCAGTGGCCGCAGAGCGCGGCACCGCACCGCATGTTCCGCTCCAGTGAGACCTGGATGTTGTCGGCCGCGACGCCGCGGCTCACCAGCGTGTGGGAGCACATCCGGATCATGATTTCCGGGCCGCACAAGAACGCCGCCGTCTCCGCCGGATTATGGACCGCGTTGCCGATGAACCCTGTCACCAGGTCGACGACATGGCCCTTCCATTTGGGGTTGGCCCGGTCAACCGTTGCCTGCACGTCGGCGCCGCGCCTGTGCCAGGTCTCAAGCTCGTCGGCAAAGAGCAGGTCGTCGGGTGTCCGGGCGCCGACGAGCAGCACTACCCGGTTATACTTGGCCCGTTGCGCCAGCGCCGCCAGCACCACCGGGCGCAGCGGGGCCAAGCCGATGCCGCCCGTCACGAGCACCAGATCGCGGCCCTCGGCCACGCTCAGCCGCCATTCGGTGCCGAACGGCCCGCGCACCCCGATCATGTCGCCGGGGGCCGCGGCGCACAGGGCCCGGGTCACCGCCCCTACCGCGCGGATGGTCTGCATGAGCTCCTGACCGGGGCCGCTGCCGCTGACCGAGACCGGGACCTCGCCCACCCCGAAGACGTACAGCATGGTGAACTGGCCGGGACGCGGCGCCTCGATCGGGTCCTCCTTGGGGCGCAGCATCAGCGTCACCGTGTCAGAGGTATCGGCCCGGCGCCCCGCCACCACGTAGCGGGCCGGCCTCATCGGTTCCGTGGCCGGGGCGGCGGCCGTGACCGGGCGCTGCTGGGCGGCCGTCATGACCCCGCTCCGGGGCCGCTGCGCTGCGCCCGTTCGGTGCGCAGGGCCTTCACTTCCTCGGTGAGGTCGATGCCCGTCGGGCACCACACGATGCACCGCCCGCAGCCGACGCAGCCGGAGGAGCCGAACTGGTCGTGCCAGGTGCCGAGCTTGTGGGTGAGCCACTGCCGGTACCTGCTCTTCGGCGACGACCGGACACTGCCGCCGTGCACGTAGGAGAAGTCAAGGTCGTAGCAGGAATCCCAGAGCTCCCAGCGCTCCGCGTGCTCGCCGGTCAGGTCGGTGGTGTCCTCGATGGTGGTACAGAAGCACGTCGGGCAGGCCATGGTGCAATTTCCGCAGCTCAGGCAGCGCGACGTGACATCGTCCCAGCGCGCGGCATCATGGCTGTCCGCCATCAGGTCCCGCAGGCCGCCGGCCTGCATCTGACGGCCCATCCGGCCCGCCGCCGCCTCCACGGCTGACCGCGCCTGCCCCACGGTAGCGTCGTCGGCTCGCCTGCTGCCCACCTGCCACAGGATGTCGGCGCCCCGCTGCGAGCCGACGTCGATGAGGAACCGGTGCCCGCGGTCGTCGGCCATTTCGGTGAGCGCTAGGTCATAGCCGGGATCCTGGACTCCTGGCCCGGTCCCCATCGAGGCGCAGAAGCAGGTCTCGCCCGGCTCGGTGCAGTTCACCACGATAATGAACAGCCGGTCGCGGCGCGCCGCGTACCGCGAGCCCGGCTGCGCCAGCACCCGGTCCTGGATCGCGATCGCCCGCAGGTCACAGGGCCGGACGCCGAGGAAAGCGTACCGCGGCACCTCGTCTTCATCGGCACCGTCGCCGGAGACCTCGAAGCCGTCGGCGGTCCGTGTCGCCGACCACAGCCGCTCCCGCGGCGGGTGCAGGAACTGCTTCCAGCTCCCCGGCCCGGCCGAATGGCCGAACGCGGCGGTGTCGTCGCGGCGGCGCAGCCGGTACCCGCCCGGCTCGAGCCGGACGCCCCAGCCGAAGGGCAGTTCCCCGGCCGAGGACAGCTCCCTGAGCACGATCGCGCCGTCCTGGACCGCCGGGCCGATCACGTGGTAGCCCTCGTCCACGAGGGCGTCATACAGGTCCCCGAGCCTCCTGGCATCCATCAGCCGCGAGACGTTAATCGCAGTGTTCGAATCCATTGCCACTGTCCGTGCTCCGTTCGCAAGTATTCCCAGATCGCGTGGGGCGCTAGGAAGTTTGCGCTGGTCAGCGATCAGGTCAGATGCAAGATCCCACATAGGCTCCGAATAGTTACATCCATTCGGGATTAATGCCTTTGCCTTTTGCCTCACCATGCGTCTGCGGAATGCGCGCGGTCAAGGGGGCTGGTTGCAGGTTTCCGGGACTTTGTTCCCTGCCGTTGGTACCACCCCGAGCGCGGTGAGGTATATGGGACGCCAGGCCGCCGCAGAGGCGGCGGTCGAGCCGCTGCGCGCGTATGCCCGCCGTGCCAGCCGCGCGCCAGCCGTGGTGGCGGGCCAGGATGCTGCGCGATGATGAAACGATGCTGAACAGGCGGTCAGTCCTTCGGCCCGGGATCTTCCCGCCCTGGGTCACGGGTTCCAGGGACCTTGGGCCCTGACGCGCTGGCCCGGGCCGGCTCTGACTGGGTGGGAGCGCGGTAGTCACGGAGGACGACATGCAGACAATGGAGGAAGTGCTCGGCAGCCACCCGTTCTTCGCCGGGCTGAATGCCGACGCGATGCGGCTCATCGCGGGGTGCGCGTCCAACGTGCATTTCGCTGAAGGCGAGTTCCTCTTCGAGGAGGGACACGAGGCCAACCAGTTCTGGGTGATCCGGCGCGGAAGGGTCGCGATGCAGATGGAGTCGCCCGGGCAGGGCGCTATAGTCACCGACACCATGGACGAGGGAGAGGTGGTCGGGTGGTCCTGGCTCGTGCCGCCTTACCGCTTTTTCGCTGACGGCCGGGCGGTGACGCCGGTCAGCGCGACCGCGCTGGACGGCGCCTGCCTGCGCGGCAAGTGCGAGGCCGATCCGGAGCTGGGATATCAGCTGCTGAAGCGGGTCACCTCCGTGATGTACCAGCGCCTGCAGTCCACGCGGATCCGGCTGCTCGACCTGTACGGCACAGAACCCGCGCAAGCGTAGCCCGGTCAGGCGCGGCGGCATGCTCGGGCAGGCCGCACGTCACGATTCGCCGCCCAGGCACGGCTGGCAGTGCCG
>Ga0302228_10000482_pt1 | contig 32667 bp, 34 predicted proteins | sample II_Palsa_N1_2_FD_193519 | JGI IMG/M metagenome (GOLD analysis project Ga0302228, IMG submission 193519) | Peat permafrost microbial communities from Stordalen Mire near Abisko, Sweden - II_Palsa_N1_2 | ecosystem: Environmental > Terrestrial > Soil > Palsa > Peat permafrost | place: Sweden... | reverse complement strand
GGGAAGGCCCGTTTGGCGGCTGGGGCGACACTTTTTAGTATGGCGTAGAGACGCTCGGAGAACTCTGGAAATGATGCGTGTCCTTGAATTTCTTGTTGCCCTGGTCATCGTAATCGTGCTCGGTGTCGTGGCGGCAGTGGTTATGCCCGGCAGTGGTCATGTGGATCGCTCGCTGGTGGTCGGCAAGGACTTACGCCAGGTTTATGACGTGCTCAACAACTTCCGTCGGTTGCCGGATTATTCGGTGCTGCGCTCCTACGATCCGCACGTTGAATTCAAGTTTTCGGGTCAGGCTTACGGTGCGGGCGCCGAGCTGGCCTGGAACAGCACCGATCCGAAGGTTGGCAATGGCGAATTGACCATTGCCAGCGCCACCCCGGATTTCGACAAGATCGACAGCAACACCAAGAAGGCCAGCATCGTCTGGAACCTGGACAACGACTGGCGCGGCATGGACAAGCACTTCACGCTTGACCTGGAGCGTCAGGGCAGCCGCGGACAGCTGACCAACATCATCTGGTCGTACGACGTGGACTACGGCTGGAACCTCGTCAACCGCTTCGCCAATCTGTATATCCATGGTGATCCCGACGCGTTCATCCAGTTCGGCCTGAACAACCTGCAGAACGTGCTTGCCGCGATTCCGAACGTCGACTACAGCCAGTTGATCCCGTACGTGCAGCAGACCCAGCCGACCCCGGTGTTGCTGGTACCCACCTCGTTCGCGCTCAAAGATGGCCTGGATGGACTGGACGACGCCACCAACAAGGCAGTCGCCTTGATCCAGGCTTCCGCCAAGAAACTCGGCGTGAACGTCACCGGTCCGCGCATCATCTTCACCACCAACTATGGTGATCAGACCGACACCTTCGATGTGGCGTTGCCGATTGACAGCAGCACCCTGACCATCGCTGGCCAGAGCGTTCAGCTGACCGCGCCGACACCACCTGCATTGGATGCTTCCGGCGCCGCCCCGGCCGAAGCCAGCACTGCAGCGGATGCCGCCAACGCCGCCGCCCTTGCACCGGGCAGCCGCGATCGCTTCTCCCGCGTCGTCGTGGACAACAACGTGCGTGCCACGCTGGCCTTCGGTGGTGCCGCGCTCAAGGGTGTGTGGAATGGCACTTACGTCGGTGTTCGTCCGACTCGCGAAATGCTCAAGGCCTATTCGCAGACGCACGGCTACAAGTTCGATGACGTGGTCAACCGCTCGTACGACATCCTGGTCACTCCGGAAGTGAAGGACGCCGGCGGCAACATCACCACGTACTCGAAGTTCGAAATCTATCTGCCGATCACCGATGCGCCGGCGAAGACCCCCGAGCAGGAAGCCGGTCTGCAGCCGCCCGCACCGGACACCGGCAGCGCTCCTGCTTCTGCCAGCACGGCTGCTCCGGCCGCTGCCGGCACCGCGCCCGCCCCGGCCAGCACCGCTGCGGCACCCGCCGCCGCTGCGAGCGCCAGCCACTAAGTTCTTGTTATAGGGGTGCCTGCCTGGTCCTGGTGGCCCGGCATCAACCGCAGGATCGAGAGAGGCCCTTCCGCAAGGTAGGGCCTTTTCTTTGCCAGTCTCTGTAAGCGGCAAGATCGTTGTTACGGCGGCACAACCGAACTTCGCGGGTATCTTGCGGTACATTGCATGATGATTCGCGACGTCGGTAGTGATCCCGTCGGCAGTCGATGACGCGCCCCGCAACCACGTTTCACCGGACATGATCGAAACCGACCAGCTCACTCGATGCTATGGCAACCTGACCGCGGTCGATGCGCTGAGCATCCGCGTCGAACCCGGCCAGGTACTCGGTCTGCTCGGCCCCAACGGCGCAGGCAAATCGACGGCCATGCGCATGATTGCCGGATTTCTTGCGCCCACTTCGGGCACGGCCCGGGTTTGCGGATACGACGTCAGCCGCGAGCCATTGAAGGCCAAGCGCGCACTCGGCTACCTGCCTGAAGGCGCACCCAGCTATGGCGAAATGACGGTGCGCGAGTTTCTGCAGTTCATCGTGCGTGTGCGTGGTCTGAAGGCTGACGTCGGTTATCGGCGCTTCGAGGAAGTGGTACATCGGCTGCAGCTGGAGGAAGTGCTGGACCTGTGTATCGATACCTTGTCCAAGGGTCTGCGTCGACGCGTCGGGCTGGCACAGGCCATCCTGCACGATCCACCGGTGCTGATGCTGGACGAACCGACCGATGGCCTTGACCCCAATCAGAAGCATGCCGTGCGCCAGTTGATCGACGTCATGGCACGCGAGCGCACGATCCTGATCTCCACCCATTTGCTGGAAGAAGTGCACGCCCTTTGCAACCGCGTGGTGATCATCGCGCGGGGACGGTTGCTGGCCGATGCGACCCCGGCCGAACTCGAACAACGCTCGCGCTATCACGGCGCGGTATCGTTCAGCGCGCCCGGTAGTGGCATGTCGCAGGAAATGCTGGGACGCTTGCCGCAGGTGGCGGCGATCGAGGTCGATCCGCTGGACGGTCGCATCACCGTGTTTCCAAAACCGGGCGAGCGGATTCTGGAGCCGGTCGAAACGCTGCTGCGTGAGCAGGGTCTGGAGGTGTCGGAGATACAGCTGGAGCGTGGCCGCCTCGACGAAGTATTCCGGCAGATCACCACGCGCGACGTGGCCCCTCAGGTTCGCGGCGACATCGGTGTCACCGCGGAGGGTGGCGCATGAGTCCGGTTGCGGCCGTCATGCGTCGCGAGTTGCGCAGCTATTTCGCAACGACCGTGGCCTACGTGTTCCTGGTGATTTTTCTGGTGCTCGCCGGCATCCTTACGTTCTATGCGGGTGACTTCTACGAACGCGGACAAGCCGACCTGCAACCGTTTTTCGCCATGCACCCCTGGCTGTACCTGATCCTGGTGCCGGCCATCACCATGCGCATGTGGGCGGAGGAAGCCAAGGGCGGCACGCTGGAGTTGTTGCTGACGCTGCCGGTGACGCTATGGCAGGCGATGCTGGGCAAATTTCTGGCGGCGTGGCTGTTCATCGGACTGGCGCTCGCGTTGACGTTTCCGATATGGGTGACCGTCAATTATCTGGGCTCGCCGGACAACGGGGTGATCCTGGCCGGGTATCTGGGCAGCTGGCTGATGGCCGGCACCTTCATCGCGATCGGCGCATGTCTGTCGGCATTGACCAGCAGCCAGGTGGTGGCGTTCGTTCTGACGGCGCTGGTGTGTGTACTGCTGATGCTGGTGGGGCAGCCGCAGGTGCTGGATTTCCTGCAGGGTGGTTTACCGAGCCGACTGATCAATGGCGTGGCGCACCTGAGCATGCTGCAACATTTCGAGGCGATCGCGCGAGGCGTGCTCGATGTGCGCGACCTGCTTTATTTCCTGCTCAGCATGATTGCCTGGCTCATTGCTGGTGTACTGCTGCTCGACCTGAAGCGGACGCGCTGACGCATGGCTCGCCTGCTTCCCGCCCGCTGGCATTTCACCCGACGCGCCGTTCTGTACGGTTCGCTGGTGTTGCTTGCCTTGATTTTTGTGCCGCTGATCGTGACCAGCGGTCGCTGGCTGCACGCATCGCGGATCGATCTGACCACCGACCAGCTGTACACGCTAACCCCGGGCACGCTGCATATTGTGGATACGCTGCAGCGACCGTTGAAACTCACTTTGTACTTCTCCGATCACGCCACTCGCGATTTGCCGCAGTTGCGCAGCTACGCTCAGCGCGTGCGCGAAATGCTGCAGGAAATGGTCGCGCGTTCGCATGGCCGTATCCATCTGCAGGTGATCGATCCGGTACCGTATTCCGACGATGAAGCCAGCGCCGAAGGCAGCGGACTGATCGCGGCGAATGGCGGCAGCAACAACGAGCGGGTATTTTTTGGGCTGGCGGCCAGCGCCCTGTCAAACACTTCAGACGGTGCCGACGGCGATGGGCTGGAAGATCGTGTGCCGGAAAAAACGCTGGCGGTGCCGTTCTTCGATCCGTCCCGCGAAGCATTTCTCGAGTACGACATCACCAAGCTGCTGTACGAATTGAATCAGTCGAGCAAGCCGGCCATCGGCGTGATCAGCTCGCTTCCGATCAATGGTAACCCGGTGCTCGGCGAGCAGCCATGGACGATAATGCAGCAGCTTGGCCAGCTGTTCGACGTGAAGACGCTGGATCCGGCTACGCTGCAACACATCGACGACAGCATCAAGGTTCTGCTGTTGATCCATCCCAGGCAGCTGCCGGTCGATACGCAGTATGCGATCGATCAATACGTCTTGCGCGGTGGGCATCTGGCGGTGTTTGTCGATCCCCTTGCGGAGCTCGATACCGCGCCCGGTCCTCCGTCGGAGGCCGGCGCCACTTCGATGCCCGAGCACAGCTCGGACCTGCCACGGCTATTTGCGGCATGGGGAGTGCTGTACGACCCGCACAAAGTCGTGCTGGATCGTGCGCGTGCGTTGCAGATCGAACTGGCCGGCAGCAATTTCAATCATCCGGCCATGCTCGATCTGGGCACGCAGGAGCTCAATCGCAACGATGTGATCACGGCCAGCCTGCAGCGCATCAACGTATCCACCATTGGCTACTTCGACCTGGCGCCGAATGCGCACACACGACTGATTCCATTGCTACAGAGCACGGCCCAGGCCAGGGTGGTATCGACCCAGCAGGTGCTGGCCGAAAGCAACGACCCCACCCTGCTGCTGCAGGGTTACAAGGCGGACAACGAGCACTACGTGCTGGCGGCGCGATTGCGCGGTCCGTTCGACAGCGCATTTCCGGAGCGTGCTGCTCAGCGCGGGCACATCGCCACGTCGGTCGCGGATGCGGAAGTGATTCTGGTGGCCGACACCGATCTGCTCAGTGATCGGTTGTGGATCGAGCCGCAGACTATTCTCGGTCAGATCATGATGCGGGTGTTCGCGAACAACGGGGATTTCGTAACCAACCTGGTGGACAATCTCAGCGGTTCATCGGCACTGTTGTCGATCCGCGGGCGCTCCACCTCGCAACGTCCATTCACCCGGGTTCAGGCACTGCGTACTGTGGCAGACCAGAAGTTTCTGCAGAAGGAGCAGGAGCTGGAACAGCAACTGGCCGATACGCGACGCCGGCTCGATGAATTGCAACCGGCCAAGGGTAGTGAGGCCAGCACCGTCACCGCCGAACAGCGTCATGAGATCGAACAGTTCCGCCAGCGGCAATTGGTGATCAACAAAGAACTGCGTGAAGTGCAACACCAGCTCAACGCCGAAATCGATGCGCTTGGGTTGCGCCTGAAATTCATCAATATTGTGCTGGTGCCGGCGCTGGTGACGCTGATCGGGCTGCTGTACGGCTGGCGTCGGGCCCGGCGCAGCCGGCAACGCACTTGAGGGCGGCAATCTGCCGCAATGGCGGCTACCGTAGCGCCACTATGCTGGGCGGTCGCGGCGCGTCGGGTCGCTGACTTCCTTGATGTGGATGAGATCGCTGGTGCAGTGAAGTGATGGCAACGTTGTTGAAATGGATCGTGCCGTGGGAGTTTTCGTGGGTTTTTCTCGCGACCTTCCTGTTGACCTGCGTGCTGTTTCTACGCGGTAGTAGACGATTGCCGGTGAGCTTCGGCCGCAAGCTAATGTTCTGGGTCGGCATGGCGATCATCTATCTGTCTCTGCATACCTACCTGGATTACTACGCCGAGCACGAATTTTTCGTGCATCGCACCCAGCAATTGTTGCTGCATCACCTGGCGCCCTTGTTGATCGTGCTGGCCTATCCGACAAGCGTGCTGCGCGCCGGCTTGCCGTTGACGTGGCGGCTGCGCGTGCTGCGACCGTTGCAGCGGTCGTGGCCGTGGCGACTGATCAGCGGCGTGCTGCTGAATCCGACGGTGGCGACGGTGCTGTTTATCGTCTTCGTGCTAGTCTGGCTGATACCGCCGATGCAGACACTGGCCATGCTGGACTGGCGCGTGTATCGCTTCATGAACTGGACGATGCTGATCAGTGGCTTTGCCTACTGGTCACTGGTGCTCGATCACCGCCCGCATCCGCCGGGGCGGATGATCGTCGGCCTGCGCGTGTTGTCCCCGGCTATCACGATGACGCCGCAGATCGTGGCCGGCGCCATCGTCACCTTCTCCCGCACTGACCTCTATCCGATTTTCGAGATCTGCGGTCGCGCCTTCACGTTCAACGTATTGAGCGGACAGTTGATCGGTGGCGTGATCACCTGGGTACCGGCGGCGCTGCTCGAGTCGATTGGCGGATTGATTGCCTTGAATCAATGGTTGCGCCTGTCACGCAATGGACGGCTGCCACGCAAGTCGCCGCGACGGCCGGGGGCACGCGCTTCGGCTGCTGCCGCGTCTGCACTGAAGTGATGCGGGGCGCATGAGTCTTCCGGCTATCAGTGAGTGTCGTCGATTGCACTCGCCGGACGAGCGATGAAATCCGTAGCCAGCGTACTGCCGTCGGTGAATGTCAGATTCAACTTCACCACATCGCCGGGTTTCACCTGCGTGGCCGCTTTCATCAGCATCAGGTGGTAGCTTGCCGGCGCCAGCACAGCCTTGCCGTGCGCAGGGATCGCCAGCGAATGGAGCATCGCCATGCGGCTCACACCGCCTTCGTTGGAACTCTGATGCAGCATGACCTCGGCATAGGCGGTGCTGCTGGCGCCGCTCAACGCGGCAGCCTGATCGCTGCTGTTTTCCAGCGTGACGTAAGCGCCGGCAGGCAAATCGCCGGGCAATACGCGGATCCATGCGTGGCTGGGAAGGATGTGCTCGGCCGATGTCGCATGCGCGCCAGCGGCCAACAGCAGTCCAGCAAACAGGGCCGACAATGCAAGAGGCTTCATGAGCTGGCTCCGGTGCTGAGTAGCAAATGCAGGTCGTGCACGAGGTCGTCTTGCGAATCTGTCGGCGTAGACAGTACGCGTGCATTACCGTCGCGATCAAAAACGTAAATCGCCGAGCTGTGGCTTACCTCATAGTTGCCATCGCTGCTGGCCGGTTCGCGGGTGAACGCCGAGCGGTACCGTTTGACGAGCGCTTCGATGATGCGAGGATCGCCCGTGAGACCGACCACCCGGGGATCGAACGCGTGGACGTAGGCATGCAGTACGGCGGACGTGTCGCGAGTCGGATCCACGCTGACAAACAGGATGCGTGCACCATCGGCCAGCGGCCCCAGCCGCTGCATCACCACGTGCAGTTGCGCCAGGGTCAGCGGACAGACATCCGGACAATGGGTGTAGCCGAAGTACAGCAGCACCACTTTGCCGCGATAGTCGGCCCCGGAAACCGCCTTGCCCTGGTCGTCGGTGAGCTTGAAGTCCAGCGCGGGCATGTGTCCGCTGATGTTGGTCAGCTGGAACGGTAACGGCGCACTGCGCTGGCAGCCGCTCAGCAGCAGGCTGATCACGAGCAGCAACCATATGGCGACGCCCGGAGAACGGCGGGACTTCATGCGAGAATCCATGGTCTTGTTCATCCGATCAAGCATACGACACCGGCTGCGCCGCGGGGCTTGCCCGCGCAGGGATCTGCCCATGATGCGACAAAATGTCAGTACCCGCGCCGGCTTGCTGGTGGGTTTGGCTGGCGCCAGCGCGGTGCTGCTGGGTGCGTTTGGCGCGCATGCGTTGCGCGCCGTGCTCGACGGCACGCACAGCGAACTTTGGCATACCGCGGTGAACTACCACGTCTGGCATGCCCTGGCGCTGGTGCTGGCGGCGGGTCTTGGCCGTGGTCGCAGCGGGCGTGTGGCTATCGCCGGCTTCGCGCTCGGCATCGTGCTGTTCAGCGGCAGTCTGTACGCGCTGGCACTCGGGGCGCCGCGCTGGTGCGGGGTGATCACCCCGTTCGGTGGCCTGTCTTTCATTGTCGGCTGGATCGCGCTGGGCCTGTCCTTGCGTCCGCCGGCGGACTGAGCGCGTCACCCGCCTGTCATGCGACGGCGTCAGCATGGGGCATGAACCTTGCCCCGACCCTCCACCGTTCGCCGTGGCTGCTTGCCATGGGCATGCTTGCCGGATTGCTCTTGCTGGTGTTCGGCGTAGTCGGTCTGTCCCGTTCTCCGCAGCTGGCCACCAGCGCGCAGCCTGCCTTCAATACGCTGGTGCACTGGCACGATGTCGGCCACGACTGGCTGCTGGTGGCCGACGGCCCGGCTGATCAGCTGATGGTCTATAGCGCTGTAGATGGACGACCATTGGGACGGCTAAAAGTTACGCGCGGCCTGCGCGATGTCAATGCACTGGCGCAGCGCGATGGCCGTCTATTTCTGATCGACGATGGCGGCAGACAGAGCGAGCTCAAGCTGCCGCAACTGCAGCTGGCGGCGGTAAGCGTCCCCTGAAGAACGCCTGCTGGCCGAATCAATAATGCGGTTTAAGATGGAAGCCGGCGATCTTGCCGTCTACGTCACAAGCCACGCGCGCGTCGATCATGCCTTGACCGTAGTGCAGCGTTGTCGCCACCACGACATAGTCCGGTACGGCGCTGACCTGCGCAGGTTCGCGCTTGCCAGGCGCGCCGAGTCGCAGCGGCATGGACTTCCATAACCCGGCCAGTTGATCGGCCGTCATCGAAGCCTTCATGCGATCGTTGAAGTCGGTGGTGGCGCCGGCATAATCGCCCTTGTCCAGATGATCGAGCAGCCGGGTCGATGCAGCGGGGCAATCGATCGTGGCGGCGTGCGCCGTGCTGGCGCCGAGAGCAAGTGCGAAGCATGCGAAGTATGCAAGTTTCATCAATGATTCTCCTTTGAAGTTACGTGTCCGGCGTGGCGGCTCAATCGTCGTCGGTTACAGGCTCGGACTTGCCGGGTTTCAGCCGACCCGCCTTGCGCAGTGCTTCGCGCAGCACGTACTCGATCTGCGCGTTGACGCTGCGCAGATCGTCGTCGGACCAACGCTGCATCGCTTCGAGTACAACGGCGCTGATCCGCAACGGGTAAGCTTTTTTCTCGGCGGTCATGACGCCGTCAGTTGTACAGCGTGCCAGTGTTCAGTACAGGCTGGCTGCCGCGTTCGCCGCACAGTACCACCAGCAAGTTGCTGACCATCGCCGCCTTGCGTTCTTCGTCCAGCTGAACCACGCCGCGCTGGCTGAGTTGATCGAGCGCCATCTCGACCATACTGACCGCACCTTCGACGATCTTGGTGCGGGCAGCGATGATCGCACCAGCCTGCTGACGCTGCAGCATTGCCTGTGCGATCTCCTGCGCGTAGGCGAGGTGACTGATGCGTGCTTCAACCACCTGCACACCGGCCTTGCCCAGACGAGTCTGGATCTCGTCGCGCAGATGCGTGTTGATCACATCGCCATGACTGCGCAGCGACGGCTTGCCGTCGTCATGCGCGTCGTAGGGATAGCTCTGCGCCATCTGGCGCAACGCCGACTCGCTCTGGATGTGCACATAGTTCTCGTAGTCGTCCACGCAGAACACGGCCTCGGCGGTATCCACGACCTGCCAAACCACCACCGCCGCAATTTCGATCGGATTGCCATCACTGTCGTTGACCTTCAGCTTGCCGCTCTCGAAGTTGCGCACGCGCAACGAGATGCGCTGCTTGCTGTAGAACGGATTGGTCCAGCGCAGGCCCGCTTCGCGTACGGTGCCGGCGTATTTCCCGAACAGCTGCAGTACCTGGCCTTCATTGGGCGCGACCTGGAGGAAGCCCTTGAGCAGTAAGGGCTCGAGCATAAACAAGACGACACCCTCAAACATTCGCAGTCCTGGTTGCCCGGGATCGCCGAAAAAAACCAGCACGACGGCGACGCCGGCCAGCACGATGCACAGTCCGATGAAGGGAATGCCTGCTACAGAAAAGCCGTTGCGTTCGTTCATGGTGGTATCTCCCTGAGATACGCAAAGTAGATATCAAATAGATATCACTTTTCAAGTGCCGGTCTGGACCCATCGGCTCAGCCGATGCGGATCGTCCGGTGCGGCCGTCTGATCGGCATCCCGCCCGCTTACAATGCCGTTTTTGCCAGTCCGCGGAGAACTCGATGAAGCCTTTTGGCACGCCCCATTCCGACCATGCCTTGCGTGTCTTGCTGCTCGGCGCTGGCGAGCTGGGCAAGGAAGTGGCGATCGAGTTGCAGCGTTACGCGGTGGAAGTCATCGCTGTCGATCGCTACGCCAATGCGCCGGCGATGCAAGTTGCCCATCGCAGCCATGTCATCGACATGCTGGACGGCAAGGCCTTGCGCGCCGTGATCGAGCTGGAAAAGCCCGATCTGGTGGTGCCTGAGATCGAGGCGATCCACACGCCAACGCTGATCGAGCTGGAGAAGGAAGGGCAGCGGGTAGTGCCGACGGCTCGTGCGACCTGGCTGACCATGGACCGCGAAGGCATCCGCCGGCTCGCCGCTGAGGAATTGAAACTTCCGACGTCGCTTTACCGTTTCTGCGATGACGAAGAAGAGTATTTCGCGGCGGTTGCAGCGATCGGTTATCCGTTCGTGATCAAGCCGGTGATGAGTTCCTCTGGCAAGGGTCAGAGCGTGGTGCGCAACGCCGATCAACTGCAGCATGCCTGGGACTACGCGCAGTCTGGTGGTCGCGCTGGCAAGGGTCGGGTGATCGTCGAGGGCTTTGTCGCGTTCGATTACGAGATCACCATGCTCACCGTGCGCCATACCGACGGCGTGAGCTTCTGCGCACCGATCGGTCATCGCCAGGAGGACGGTGACTATCGCGAGTCGTGGCAGCCGCAGCCGATGAGTGCGGCTGCGCTGGCCGAGGCGCAGCGACAGGCCGCCGCCATCACCGGGGCGCTGGGCGGATGGGGTGTGTTCGGGGTGGAGTTCTTCGTCAAGGGCGATCAGGTAATTTTTTCCGAGGTCAGCCCGCGTCCACACGATACGGGTCTGGTCACCCTGATCTCGCAGGAGTTGTCCGAGTTTGCGTTGCACGTACGGGCCATTCTGGGTTTGCCGATTCCAGTGATCCATCAATTTGGGCCTTCCGCTTCCTGCGCGGTGCTGGTTGAAGGCGACGGTGCGGCGCCGCGATACCACCACGTAGCCGACGCTCTGGCTGAGCCGGATACGCAACTACGCCTGTTCGGCAAGCCGACCGTGAAAGGTCGACGACGCATGGCAGTGACGCTGGCGCGCGCCGAAACGCTGGAAGCGGCCGTCGCCAAGGCCATACGTGCGGCCAGGCTCTTGCGTATCGAGCTCTGAACACAGGGTCGATACCGCCACGATGCGATAGGCTTCATTTTTCACTCAAGGCTTGCTGGAAAGTGCCGACGCCAGCAGCGCGTGTTTGATACCGCACAGAGAAGACACCATGGAATCGACGGGTTTTTCGCACTGGCTCATCGTGATGCTGGAAACCGGCACCGCCCTCCTGCTTGTGCTGCTGGCGTTGGCGGTGGTGGTGATTCTGGTGACGTGGGTTGTCGACCGCCATCAGACGTCCAATTCGGTCCTGCGCAATTTCCCGGTGATCGGACACTTCCGCTACTGGTTCCAGCACCTGGGCGAATTTTTTCGCCAGTACCTGTATTCCAGCGATCGTGAAGAGATGCCGTTCAATCGCGCCGAACGAACCTGGGTGTACCGCGCCGCGAAGAACGTCGACAACACCAACGCGTTCGGCTCCAGCCGTGATCTGCGTGGTGAAGGTGTGCCGTTCTTCGTCAATGCACCGTTCCCGGCTCTCGGCGAAGAGCACGTCGAGCCGGTGCCGGTGACGATCGGCCCTTACGCTCGGGAGCCCTATTGCCATGCGCCGTTCTTCAATATATCGGCGATGAGTTTTGGCGCGCTGTCGGCGCCAGCGGTGCGCGCGTTGTCGCGCGGCGCCGCCAAGGCAGGCATCTGGATGGATACGGGCGAGGGCGGCCTGGCGCCATACCACCTCGAAGGAGGTTGCGACATCGTGTTCGAGATTGGCACCGCGAAGTACGGTGTGCGTACGTCCGACGGCAAACTCGACGATGAAAAACTGCTGGCGATCTGCGCGAACAAGCAGGTGAAGATGGTCAGCATCAAGCTGGGGCAGGGCGCCAAGCCGGGTATGGGCGGCTTGCTGCCAGCGGCCAAAGTTACCGAGGAAATCGCCGCGATACGCGGCATCCCGGTCGGCAGGGATTCGCAAAGTCCGAACCGCCATCTGGATATAGGCAATGTATCTCAGCTGATGGATTCGATCTCACACATCCGCGATCTCACCGGCAAGCCGGTGGGTTTCAAGGCCGTGTTCGGCGGCGTGGAATGGATCGGCGATCTATGCGACGAGATCGCCAGGCGTGGTATCCAGAGCGCGCCGGATTTCATCATTGTCGACGGCTCAGAAGGCGGTACGGGCGCCGCACCGCAAACCTTGATGGAAGGCGTCGGCCTGCCGCTGCGCGAAGCCTTGCCGGCAGTGCTCGACATGCTGGTCGTCAGGGGGCTGCGCGAACGCATCAAGGTGATCTGCTCGGGCAAATGCATCACCGCTTACGACGTGGCGTGGGCGTTGTCGATCGGCGCTGACTTCGTCAATTCAGCGCGGGGCTTCATGCTCGCGTTGGGTTGCATCCAGTCGTTGCAATGCAATCGCAACACGTGTCCCACCGGCATCACCACGCAGAACCCAAAACTGCAGCGCGGACTGGTGGTCCTCGACAAGAGCGAGCGCGTCTTCCACTACGCCACCAACCTGATGCACGAAGTCGGCATCATCGCTCACAGCTGCGGCGTCGATGAACCACGCCAGCTCGATCGTACACATTGCCGCGTAGTCGGTGATGACGGATGGTCGGTGCCTCTGGTGAAGCTGTTTCCGTATCCAGAAGTGCCGCAAACAACGGAAGCCACCGCGGCGCGGGAAGCGTAGGTTGGGGTGAGCAAAGCGACTGCGAAGGCGGGATGTCCAAGCGAATATTCGCGCATTGGCCCGAAGCGCTTTACGCGATTCAGAAGGTTGTCATGGAGCGTGTGCATGAGAAGACGGACCATAAAAACCGCTCCTCAAATCAACTGTTCACCATTCGTTAGAGAACACAGGCCATGAACTCATGGAAGCGACTTCTCTCCATCACCTTACTCGCCTGCGCGTGCGAGCTATCCGCGCATGCGGCTGCGCTGACATTCAGCTTCAAAGTGGATAACGTGACCACGGTTCAGGTCGAACGCACTGATGCCAAACACATCACCCTGCGCATGGTGCCCGGTGGCAAGATTCAGCAGCTCGACATCGATGCTCCTGACACGTCTGACCAGGAGTCTCTCGAAGCCGCCGATTACAATTTCGACGGATACAAGGATCTCGCTATTTCCGTGCCTGTAGGCATGGTCAATTCGAGTTACCAGATCTATCTCTATGAGCCAGCCACTTCCCGTTTCGTCGCGCTGGCCCAGCCTGCTGAAAAGATACCCGCCGCCAACTGCGATGACCTTTCGGAAATCAAGTTGAAACCGGCCGAGCACGTGCTGATCAGCAGCTGTCGCAGCGGGCCAGCTTGGTATACGGATGCCTATCGCTATCGCGCGGATGGCCGTCTCTATCTCTACCAGACAGATCGCCTGTTGTCCGACGATGATGTACTGGCGGCCTTGAAAGGGGGAAAGAATCAACGCGCGGCCAACTCGGATCCCAGCCTGTTCGTCATCACCTACGACGAGCACGGGCAAGTGATCGCCGAGAGCATCCAGGACTATGAGGGTGACATGCACAGCAACAGGCAAGGCGATCGGGTGACCATCACGGTTGGCGCCGACCGTCTTCCTTTGTACGAAGATACGTCCGAGCAGCCGACCAGGCGCTACCTCGTTAAAGGTGACGTCGCCGAAGTCGTCGATGTCAACGAGCTGTGGCTGAAGATCAATTATCACCGTCCCCAAAAGGGCGTCGTCAGCGGTTGGGTCAAAGCGACTGACATTGGCGCTCAGCCATGAACTTCAACGCGTTGAGGCTGCCCCAACTTACGGATTACGGCATCGTTTGCCAGCCAGTCGCCGTGCGTATCTGCAACGGCTGGAAGCGGCGCTTGTAGTCCATCTTCGGATGGCCGTCTATCCAGAAGCCGAGATACAGCCAGGACAGGCCGCGGCGACGGGCAAGCTCGACTTGTTGCAGGATCGCGTATGTGCCGAGGCTGCGCTCGGCTTCGGCAGGGTCGTAAAACGTATAGACGGCTGAAAGGCCGTTGAGGCATACGTCGGTCACCGCCACCGCGAGCAACCGATCACCTTCGCGCAGTTCAAGAAACAGCGTCGGGCTCCATGGCGCGGTGAGGAAGCGGCGGAAGTCGCTGGCTTCGGCATCGTCCATGCCGCCACCGGCGTGGCGGCTCTTCAGGTAGCGCTGATATAGCCGGTGACGCTCACGGTTGTAGCCGGGGATCGATTCGCTGATGGTGAGACCGGCGTTGCGTTTCAGGCAGCGCCGTTGCGCACGATCGGGCTGGAAATTTGCCACGTCGAGCCGACACGGCGTGCAGGCGCGGCATTGCGGGCAGTGCGGGAAATACAGATGGCCACCGGCACGGCGAAAGCCACGCTCGAGCGCCGGGCCATACAGCTTGTCTAGCTGTGGGGCAGCCGGATCGATCACCAGATTCTGCGCTGTGCGCTCGGCGTAGTAGCCGCATGCATGAGGCAACGTCTGGAACAGGCGGACTTGATCGGAGCGCATGCGCCGATTCTATGCCCGTGCGACGGCGGCCGCACCATGGCTAGCTGCGTAGTGTTCTTGTCAGACCAGGTGCAGGTAACGCAGTACCACCATGACGAAGCCGACCAGCACCGCCAGTAGCGCCAGGCGGCGAGTCCGGGTTACCGCATGCTCACGCTGGGTAACCGGCGAGGGGTTGCGTGAGGCAGCAAGCTCGTCGCCATGGCGTATGACCGGCTCGATGCCTAGCTCCCTCAGCAGGCTCCGCGCCCTGGTGTAGTCATCCGCGCTGGTAATCCATACCTGTGCCCAGCTGTCGCGGGTATCCTGGCGTTGGGTGTAGCTGAACCGCTGCCAGGTCGGGCGGTTGTAGTTGGATCGATTGGCCACGGTCGCTTCGATGCCGTGTTCGGCCATCAGGGCGACCACGGCGTCAATGTTTTCCTGGCGAGGTGAGGTATAGATCTGGCGCATGCGCGCAGTTTACCCGGCTTGACAGGCACTTAGCCGCGGCAACCGGATCAGGGTTCGCGCAGGCGGATAAGGCCTTCCTGGGCAGTGGAGGCGATCAAACGGCCATCGCGGCTGAAGATCTGCCCGCGCGCCAGTCCACGTCCGCCCTGAGCTGTGGGGCTATCGAACGAATACAGCAGCCATTCGTCCACCCTGAACGGTCGGTGGAACCACAGCGCGTGATCGAGGCTGGCCATCTGCACGTTGTGGGTGAGATAGGAGATCCCGTGCGGCAACGTGGCGGTGCCAATCAAGTGGAAGTCCGAGGCGTACGCCAGGAGAGCCCGGTGCAGGATCGGCGAGTCGCCGATCGGCGAGGTCAGCTTGAACCAGATGTGCTGGATCGGCGGTCGCTTGGCCGGGTGGCGCTCGTCGCGCGGCCACACTTGGCGAAACGCAAACGGTCCGTCGATGCCGAGCCAGCGCTGTAGTTTCACGGGCAGTCGCGACAGCTCGTCCGGCAGTAGCGCGTGCATGGGCTCCAGGTCTTCCGGAGCCGGCACTTCGGGCATGGTGGTCTGGTGCTCCACGCCCTGTTCGGGTACCTGGAACGAGATCGAGCCATTCAGGATCGGCTGGCCGTGCTGGATCGCCACCACCCGCCGCGAGGAGAACGAACCGCCATCGCGGGCGTGCTCAACGCTATAGACAATCGGCGCATCGATATCGCCGGCGCGCAAGAAATACGCGTGCAGCGAATGCGCCTCGCGCTTGGGATCCACCGTCTGCTGGGCCGCCGCCAGCGCCTGTCCCAGCACCTGGCCGCCAAACACGAAGCGGGTGCCGATGTCGCGACTCTGGCCGCGGAACAGGTTGTCTTCCAGGCGTTCCGGCTGCAGCAATTCGACCAGATCGGTGACGTGGTTTGACGACATGGGGTGGGCAGCTCGATAGGCGTGAAAGTTGATTATAGCGGGCACCAGCTTCGCTCCCAGTAGAGCAAGCAAGGCCGCCTATGGCACGCCGACGCGCCTCAGTCCGCTGCCGTCCAGCACTTCGGCCCACGGAAACATCGGCCCCGGATCGAGCTTGCGATGGATTTCGATGGCCGGGTCGTCGCTGGCCGGCATCATCGCCGTATCCAGATCCTCGTGGCCGGCGATCTGCTGCAGATTGGGAAATTCACGACGCAGCTGGACGAGCAGTGCGCGCAGCGCGTCGATCTGTTCGGCCGGGTAGGGTTCGGTCATCTGCTGGTGTTGCGAATCCCACCAATGCGGATAACGGCCCAGGTTGACCAGCTCGATGCCGATCGAGTTCGGGTTGTGACCACGAACATGGCTTGCCACGCGGGTCCCTGGGACATAACGATGGATCGCGCCGTCGCGGTCGATGTAGTAATGGCCGCTGTGGCCCGTGCCGCTGTCGTACAGCGCCTTTTCGCCGTATTGGCGGGCCGTGGCCAGATCGGGCAGTTCGGTGCAGTGGATCACCACCAGCTCGACGGCGTCGGTGTGGCGCTCAGGCAGCTGGGCGACATAGGGCAGGGGCTGGTCGTGGACGGTCCTTGGCATAAGGCAAGTCTGACACGGCTCAGGTCAGCCTCAAACGCCGCCTGTTACGATGCACGCCTTAGCTTTTCGAAGTTTCCATGGAGACCGCCATGCGCGGCCAGATCATTCTTTCGCACGGCTCGGATTCCGGGCCGGACGCGACCAAGGTCAGTACGCTGGCCCAGCTCGCTGAATCGTTGGGCTGGTGCACGCAACGGCCGGACTACCGTGACGATGACGCACGCGGACACGCGGGCTCAGTAGCGCCGCGGATTGCCCGCTTGCGCGCCACCATCGAAGCGCTGCCCGAGCCGCCGCTGCTGGTGGGGTCCAGCATGGGCGCGTTTGTGTCCGGGCTCGCCTCGCTGGATGTACCGGTGGCCGGTCTGTTGCTGCTGGCAACGCCAAGTGCGATTCCCGGTTATGCGCGGGCATTCGATGTGCGACACGGCGTGCCGACGTTGCTGATTCACGGTTGGCACGACGAAGTGTGCGCGCTGAGTGGCGTGCACGCGTTTGCCGCGCAGCGCCGGTTGCCGTTGCTGATCGTCAACGACGACCACCGACTGGGCGCCAGCATGGACGTCATCGCCGCACAGTTTCGGATGGTGCTCGATCAGTTGGCGAGCGCCGCATGAGCCATTACTTCGCTACCTGTCCGAAGGGTTTGGAATATTTGCTGCGCGATGAACTGATCGCGATCGGCGCCAGTGATGTGCGCGAGGCACTGGCCGGCGCGCATTTCTCCGGCACGCTGGAGACTGCTTATCGCGCCTGCTTATGGTCGCGGCTGGCCAGCCGCATCCTGTTGCCGCTCGCCGAGTTCGACGCGGCCGATGATGATGCGTTGTATCGCGGAGTGCAGGACATCGACTGGAGCCAGCATCTGGCGGCACACGCCACCTTCGCGGTGGACGCCGGCACCGCGATGAGCAAACTCACCCACAGCCAGTTCATTGGCCTGCGGGTGAAGGACGCGGTGGTCGATCAGTTTCGTCAGCGCGATGGGAATCGGCCCGGCATCGACACCGACGAGCCGGACATCCGGATCAATCTGCGTCTGCGCCGCGATCGCGCCACGCTGTCGCTGGATCTGGCCGGTTCGCCGCTGCATCGACGCGGCTGGCGTGAAGTACAGGGCGAGGCCCCCCTGAAGGAAAATCTCGCCGCGGCCATGTTGCTGCGCGCGCGCTGGCCGGAGGTATATGCCGCTGGCGGCGCCTTGCTCGATCCGATGTGCGGCTCCGGCACCTTGCTGATCGAGGGCGCGTTGATGGCAGCCGACGTCGCTCCGGGGCTGCGTCGCGAGTACTTCGGTTTTCTCGGTTGGCAGCAACACGATATCGCGCTCTGGCGTGGCTTGCTGGACGAAGCGAAGCAGCGTGCCGAAACAGGCTTGCGCGGATTGCGCAGCCTATTCTTCGGTAGTGACGCTGACCCGCGCATGGTACAGACGGCCAAACGCAACGCACAGGAGGCGGGCGTCGCCGGCTTCTTCACGCTGGACAAGCAAGATGTGACGCACGTCGCGCCACCGCCTGGCGTCGACTATGGCCTGGTCATCACCAATCCGCCGTATGGCGAGCGGCTGGGCGAACGTGCCGAGATGCCGAAGCTCTATCGCACCTTGGGCGATACCCTGCGCGCGCGTTTCACCGGATGGCGCGCAGCCGTGCTGGCTGGCGACGTGGAACTGGGTCGCGCCATGCAGCTGCATGCAGACAAGCGATACGCCCTCTACAACGGCGCCCTGGAAACCGTGCTGCTGACGTTCGATCTGAGCAAGCGCGACGAAGCGCCGCGCGAGCCCAAGCCGCTATCGGCCGGCGCGCAAATGCTGAAGAACCGGCTCGAGAAAAACCTCAAGCATCTGCGTAAACGGCTGACCCGCGAAGACATCCATTGCTGGCGCGCCTACGATCAGGATCTGCCTGAATATGCCGCGGCCATCGATGTCTACGGCGACACGCAAGGCAACAATCATCTGCATATCCAGGAATATCGCGCGCCGGCGGATGTGCCTGCCGATATTGCGCGTCTGCGCTTGCGCGAAATCGCCCGCGTCGCTGGCGAAGTACTTGAAGTGTCGCGCGAACGCATTGCGCTGAAGACTCGCGAGCGCGGCAAGGGCGGCTCCAAGTACGGTCAGCTCGATCAGCGCCATGAGTTCATCGAAGTGCAGGAGGCCGGCCTGGATTTTCAGGTCAATCTCACCGATTACCTTGATACCGGCCTGTTCATCGATCACCGACTGGTGCGTGCGAAAGTGCGCGAGCTGGCGCAGGGGCGCTGCTTCCTGAACCTGTTTGCCTATACCGCGACGGCCAGCGTCTACGCCGCCGCCGGCGGTGCGCTGGAAACCACCAGTGTGGATCTTTCGGCGACCTATCTGGAGTGGGCTTCGCGCAATCTTGCATTGAACGGATTCAGCGGCTCCAGTCACCGGCTGATGCAGTTCGATGCGCTGGATTTTCTGCAGCGCGACCGCGGGCACTACGGTTTGATCTTTGTCGATCCGCCCACGTTTTCCAACTCCAAGCGCGCGGACGATTTCGACGTGCAGCGCGATCACGTGAAGCTGCTGCACGCCTGCGACGATCGATTGACGCGCGATGGCGTGATCGTGTTTTCCAATAATTTCCGCCGCTTCAAACTCGATCGCGAGGAGCTTGAAAAACGCTTCACGATCGAGGACTGGACGGTGCCCAGCATCCCGTTCGATTTCTCCCGCCGCGCCGACATTCACGGTTGCTGGTTGCTGCGCCGGCGCCAGGCTGACGCGGGGATAAACCCGTGGGATAACGCCCGAATCAAAAAGTAAACGCTTCAGTTCACATTAAGCCCAGGAAGCCGAGCATAGGCATCGTATCAACGGAGAAGATGTCATGACCAAACGTTTCAGTGGTGCAGGCAAAATGTTGGCCTTGGGTCTTGCTGTAGCGGCAACAGTGGCGGTGCCACTAAGCGCTTCGGCAGCCGGCTGGGGCGGTCATGGCGGCTACGGCTACCATGGTGGCGGCTATCACGGTGGCTACGGCTATCACGGTGGTTATTACCGTGGCGGTTATTGGAGTGGCGGACGCTGGATCGCCGGTGCGATTGTCGCTGGTGCAACCCTTGGTCTGGTAAGCAGTGCGTTTGCCCCCGCGCCGGTGTATTACGGGGCTCCGGTGTATTACGGCGCACCCGGTACAGTGGTATATCAAAGCGGCCCGCCCGTGGTCTATCAGAGTGGTCCCCCGGTTGTCTACAACGGACCACCGCCGACAACGTATATTCGCGATGACGGCTACCGCGGTAACTGATCATTTGTGAAGTGTGACTCATGAAAGCCCGGCTTATGGCCGGGCTTTTTGTTTTTGCGCGCGCGTTACGGCGTGGTGCGTTGCGCAAGAATCATGCTTCGCGGATCACATCGAATCCAAGCGTGCATCTGCTTTGAATTTGCCTTCTGACTATCACGAGAATTGAACAGTTGGATCGGCATGCTTCGCGGCATGTTTTCCACCGCTCTACATCCCGCGACTGATTCCCTGACGCTGCCGGCAGCGACACGGAGGCAACCGTGATCTCAGCTTGGCAGTCCTTGGCGCCAGTGACGATTGCCAAGCGGTTTCAGCGGGTGCGTCAACAGACGCAGGAGCTTTGCGCCGGCTTGGGCGCAGAGGATCTGCTGGTGCAGTCGATGCCCGATGCCAGCCCCGGTAAATGGCATCTTGCACATACCAGCTGGTTCTTCGAGCACTTCGTGCTGGGGCGCGATCCGGCGTATCGCCCGCGCGATACGGCTTGGGAGTACCTGTTCAATTCCTACTATCAGTCGATCGGACCGATGCATGCCCGGCCACAGCGCGGGTTGCTGTCGCGGCCGTCGCTGGACGAGGTCTGGACGTATCGGAAATACATCGACGATGCCGTGGGTGACCTGCTGGCCTGTGACGATGATCCTGAGCTGGTTGCCCTGGTTGAACTGGGTCTGCAGCACGAGCAACAACATCAGGAGCTGTTGTTGACCGACATCAAGCACGCGTTCTGGAGCAACCCGTTGCGGCCTGCGTATCGCCCCACGATCGCTGCAGCTTCAGCCACAACACCTTTGCCGCTGCGTTTTGTTGATGGTCGTGAGGGTGTCATCGAGATCGGTCATCGCGGCGAAGGTTTTGCGTTCGACAACGAAACACCGCGGCACCGCACATTTCTACAGCCGCATGCGCTGGCGAACCGGCTGGTGACGAACGCCGAATATCTGGCGTTTGTGCACGAAGGTGGCTATCGCGAACCGGGGCTTTGGCTGTCCGACGGCTGGGCCACAGTACAGCGCGAAGGCTGGCAGCATCCGTTGTATTGGCAGGCCGACCTGGCCAGTGAATTCACCCTGGCCGGCGTGCGTGCGCTCGATCCGCAGCAGCCGGTGTGTCATCTCAGTTATTTCGAAGCTGACGCGTTTGCGCGTTGGGCTGGTGCGCGGTTGCCCACCGAGGCAGAGTGGGAATCGGCCGCGCAGGGCATCGCGATCAGCGGAAACCTGCTGGACGAGCAACGCTTCCATCCAAGCGCCAGCAATGGCAGCGACGGCCTGCAGCAGCTGTATGGCGATGTGTGGGAGTGGACCGCGTCTCCGTATGTCAGTTACCCGGGCTTTCGCCCATTGCCCGGTTCGCTGGGCGAATACAACGGCAAGTTCATGTGTGGTCAATGGGTGCTGCGCGGCGGTTCCTGCGCAACCCCGCGTGACCACATCCGCGCCAGTTACCGCAATTTTTTTCCACCCCATGCCCGTTGGCAGTTTGCCGGGCTACGACTGGGACAGGACCGATGAATGTGCAAGCCTGTGGCGTCAGTGACGACGATCGTCGCCCGCCCGTTAGTGATTTACTTGAAGTGGCCCAACGTGGGCTCGCGCTAAAGCCGAAGCGGCTGCCGTCGTGGCTGTTCTACGACGAGCACGGTTCGCGTTTGTTCGAGGAAATCTGCGAGCAGCCGGAGTACTACCTGACGCGTAGTGAAATCGCGTTGATGGCCGAACACGCCGGCAGCATCGCCGACGTGCTGGGCAGTGAAGTGCGCCTGGTCGAATACGGCAGCGGCAACGCGCGCAAGACGCACATGCTGCTGGAGCATCTGCATCGGCCGGTGAGCTATGTGCCGGTCGAGATCTCGCCGGAGCCGCTTCGTCAGAGTGTCGGAAGACTGGCCAGGGAATTTCCCCATCTCTCGCTTCAACCGCTGTGTGCCGACTTCAGCAAACCGCTGCGCCTGCCGATTCCGCCTAGTGCCCCGCGGCGCACCGTGGTGTATTTCCCGGGCTCCACCATCGGCAACTTCGAGACTCGCGAGGCGTCGATGTTGTTGCGCAAGATGCGCAACGAAATGGGCGATGCGGGCGGCATCCTGATCGGCGTGGATTTGAAAAAAGATCCCGCGCTGATCGAGGCGGCGTACAACGATCGTGCCGGTGTGACAGCAGCGTTCACCCTTAACATGTTGACCCGCTTGAACCGCGAGATCGGTAGCAACTTTGAATTGTCGGCCTTCGGTCATCGGGCGCACTACAACCAGATGGCTGGACGGATCGAGACGCATATCGTCAGTCACCGAGAGCAACAGGTGAAAGTGGGGCGCGCGAGTGTGGCGTTCCGCGAGGACGAGGCGATCCAGGTCGAATACAGCTGCAAGTATTCGCTGGCGGACTTTGAAGCGCTGGCAGCCAAGGCCGGGCTGGCGGTGTTGCGTGTGTGGACCGACCCCGAGCAGATGTTCAGCCTGCAATATCTGGTACGCGCGAGTACGGTGGCGCGTTAAGACTTCTTCGCCAAGTCAGCCTGAGGCGTACGTTTCGCCCGCCTCAGGCTGAGACCGACTATTTGGTATCGAACAACGCCTGCACGTCTTGGGTTAGTGCGGCCTGGCTATCGGCACGTGCGTAGAACATGTGGCCGCCCGGGTATTCCTTCACCTGCACGCGGGTGGGGTCGCCCATCGCAGGCATCTGATCGACAATCAGCACCGAAGCCATGAACGGGCAGGACAGGTCGTCCCAGCCGTGGGCGATCAGCACGCGCAGGCCTGGGTCATTCGCTACGGCTTCGCGCAGCTGCGACACCGAGCCTTTGTTGGCGTCGTCGTCTTCATGCCACAGCTTGTTCACCTCATAGCTCAACGCGTTGTAGCGTCCATCGTATTTCCAGCCCACCGTCTGAGTAACGAAATTGACCATCGCACTGGTGGTCGGCGCGATGATGCCGTTGAGGATCGGGTCGCCGGTCTCTTGGTGCGGTGCGTACGGGAACGGGTCCCATGCGGTGACGTTGGAGTCGTAGCGGCTACCGAGCTTGCCTTCGGCGCGATAAACCTCGCGCAGGTAGGCCTGCGTTTCCAGTCGGCCGCCGGAGCGCTTCACAAACAGCGGATCGAGTCCGGTCATTTCAGTGACCTTGCTGACCACGCGGTCGGCGGTCTGCGGATCGGAACGGCCGCGCATCAGGTCACTGGCGTACTCGCCACGCGTGTAGTCGATGACGGAGGCCATCGCCTGCGGGGTCAGCTTGTGCTCGCGTTCGAGATGCGCGGCGGCGATCGACGGCAGCGTGAGCATCCACGGCAGCGGCGATACGTTCTCGTCGGCAGAAGCCGCCGGATCGAGGTAGGGCGACAACAGCACCACACCGTTCATCGCCACGCCGAGCTGGGTCTGCAGATAGTCGGTGATGCGCGGACCACGGAAGCCGCCGTAGCTCTCGCCCACCAGATACTTGCGCGAGGTCATGCGGCCGCTCTTGACCAGCCAGTCGTAGACGATGCGCGACAGGTACTTGATATCGTTGTCGGTGCTGTAAAACTGCGTGGTCGCTTCCTTGTCGTCGACCAGCGCGCGGCTGTAGCCCGTACCGACCGGGTCGATGAACACCAGGTCGGTGAAGCCCAGCCAGGTACCGGGGTTGTCGTGCAGCGTGGCCGGCTGCGACGGCGTGTCGCCTTCGACACCAAAATTAACTTTCTTCGGCCCGATCGCACCGAAATTAAGGTAGACCGACGATGCGCCCGGACCGCCGTTGACCGCGAACGTCACGGGCCGGTCCTTGCCCGGCATGGTGTATGCCGTGAACACGACCTCGCCGATGGTGGTGCCTTTTTCATCACGCACCGGCAGCGAGCCTACGGTGACGGTGTACTTGAGGGTCTTGCCGCTTACCATGGTGGTTTGCGTGACGTGCGCATCGGCCGGAAACGGCGGCAGATGAAAATCGTCGGCGGCGGCCGCGTCCGTTGCCGGCGTCGGTTTGTGTGCATCAGCCGCCAGTGTGGTCGTGTTGAGTCCTGCCAGCACCAGGGCGGCCAGCAGGGTGGATTGCAGAGACTTGCGCACGGATCTTCCCTCTCGGACCAAAGATCCAAGCCTAGCTGTCCGTGACCTATCCGGAGTGTGCATAAAGGCATGGGTGCGGGGTCTTGCACTACCGCACGATTGCGTTCAGCGTTGCGCCAGGGCGGCGTCCACGAACTGCTTCAACTGCGACGCGTTCAACGCGCCGGACTGCCTCGTTATCTCGCGTCCCTGCCGCAGCAGCACCAGGGTGGGAATGCTGCGGATAGTGAAACGCTGGGCGAGTTGCGGCTGCGCTTCGGTATCCAGCTTGGCCAGTCGCATGCGCGGTTCGAACTGGCTTGCGGCCTGCACGAAGATCGGCGCAAACGTGCGGCAAGGTCCGCACCATGGCGCCCAGAAATCAATCAATACAGGTAGATCGCCACGCGCGGTAACCGCGTCGAAGTTGGTTGCCGTCAGCTCTACCGGGTGCCCGTCGAACAAGGCCTTTTTGCAGCGGCCACATTGAGGCTGCTCGCCCATGCGTTCGACCGGTACGCGGTTAAGCGCACCGCAGTGCGGACAGGGAACGGTCATTGGTGCATTCATGACGAACTCCGGCAGGACTTGGGCGCGTCGCGCCATGCCGGGAAGATGGCGACGGCTGCGCGCAAACCCAAGTCGACGTTCAGTTATTCGTCGCTGACGATCTGCGTTCGAGTGCATCGCGATAGGTGCGGCGCAATAGTTCATGGAAGTGGTGTACGGCGTTTTCGCGCAGTGGATTCAACCGGCCTGCTTCGTAGGAACCCGAAGCCAGGCCGCGTTGCACGTCCTGGCAGATCGTCACGTCTTCGTCCTGCACTTCGTCGCTGAAGGTGATGTCGTTCGCACGGCGCGCCAGAGCCTCGGCACTCGCATCGGGAGCGTAGTAGAAGTCGAATTCCACGCGACAACGGTCAACGCCCAGCGGCAGCACACGGTTGGTTTGCAAACGGCCGGGCAGGATGTTCAGCATCGCGTTCGGATACAGGAAGTAATACAGCGCCTCGCCGCTGCCGTAAAGGTCGGCACCGCTTTCCAGCGGGCTGAACTGGAACGAATACCAGGTGGCTGTCTCGGTGATGTAGCTGCGGTAATCGAGCACGCTGTTGAGACCTGGATGGATATGCGGCACGTGATAACCCTCCAGATAGTTGTCCACGTAGACCTTCCAGTTGCAGGCGACTTCCCAGCTGGCACGATGGTGAAATTCATAGCGCGCCAGCGAACGATCCGGACCGAGCCGCGCATCGATGCCGGCCACAAATTCGTCGAACGCGGGTGCCTCGCCGGTGGCGACAAATACCAGTCCCTGCCACACCTGCACGCGCACTTCGGGCAGACGGATGTCGGCGGGATCGAAGTCCAATGTACGTCCCATTTCTGGCGCGCCGCGCAACACACCGTCCAGGCCGTAGGTCCAGCCGTGGTAGCGGCAGCGCAGGCTGGTTGCGCCACGGCCGTCACAGCTGGCGATCGGCCCGGCGCGATGGCGGCAGACATTGTGGAACGCACGGATAGTTACGTTGTCGCTGCGCACGATTAGCAGCGGCAGCCCGGCGATGGTGGTCACCACGTGGTCGCCCATGCCGCTCAGTTGTGATTGATGGCAAGCCAGTTGCCAGCTTCGCGCGAATACAGCACGAGCATCCAGCTCGTGTGTGCGGGGATCGGTGTAGAAGCGTGCGGACAGCGCCAGCGCATGTTCAAGCGGCTGCGCGACGAGCACATCGGAAGAGAGCAGGTCAGCCATCGGCGATACGTCGGTAGGTGAGATACCCGAGTATCAACCGCTGACCTGTTCACGGGAAGAGGCCGCCAGCCGGGATGACGTTGCATCATCCCGACCGGTCAGCTCAAGGCGACGCGATCACTCAATGGCCGTTGTTGTGATCGTCATGATCGTCATGATCGTTTCTCTTTTCCGGTGGCTTGTTGGCCGGTGGCTTGGCACCCGGGTAGCCATGCTGCGGCGCCCGATAGTCCTGCACCGGGTAAGCCGGATGCCCCGGGCCGCCCTGAACGGGATACACAGGGCGCGCGGGGCCCACTGGACCCAGATGCCCGGGGCGCTCGTCGGGGTGCTGATACCCGGGGCCACCGGGTGGCATGGGGTGGATCGGCCCGCGATAGGGGTAACGCGGCGGCGGTGGCGGCGGTCGACGCACGTAGGGGCGGCTGTACCAGGTCGCGCGATCGCCGTAGAACGGCCGGTTGCGGTAGTAGCGATCCCAATAGTTGCCAATCACGAAGGTGACGACGGGTATCCCGATCTGCGCACCGTACATGGGCAACAGTACCGGCTGATTCTGATAGTCGTACTGGATGTAATTTCCCGCTATCCAGCCGCGATTGCCATAGGCGATCACGTCGCACCATTCCCAGCCTTCGGTGCAACCCTGCACACCGACTTCCGTGCCGGCGGGAATCTGGGCGACGAGCGGATAGCTCGGGTCAGGTCCCGCGAACACGTCGACGTTGTCGGTGACGTAGGCGTCCTGCGCTTGCGCAAGCACAGGGGCGGCCAGGGACAGTGCTGCAAGGGCACACCAAACCATACGTTTCATTGTGCAATCGATCTCCGGCGAGTGATGTGGCTAATACGACTGCCCGCCAGCAAGCGCGGCGGGTGGAGGCATTATGCACTGCCGGCTTTGACGTTGCCGGGCATGCAAAACATCCGTGAGGCATGCATTAAGCAAGCGGACGCGCACAGGCAAGATCGTTTCGCAAGGAGCTGTCGAAGCCCGGTGCTCAGGCGGCCGTTCGCGGGACGAAGCGCAGCGCCACGGAGTTCATGCAATAGCGCAATCCCGTCGGTTGCGGACCGTCGTCGAAGACGTGGCCAAGATGGCTTTCGCAGCACGCGCAACTGATCGCAGTGCGGTCCATGCCGTAGCTGCTGTCCGCGTTCTGGATCACGTTGCGCTTGGCGATAGGTTGCCAGAAGCTGGGCCAGCCGGTGCCAGAATCGAATTCGGTCGCTGCGTCGTACAGCGCCGTTGCGCAACCGGCACAGCGAAACAGACCTTTGCCGTTGGGCTTTTCATGGGGACCGCTGAAAGCCATTTCGGTGCCGGCTCGACGCATGACGTCGAACGAAGCCGGCGACAGTCGTTGCCGCCACTGCGCATCCGTCAGTACCAGCTTGGACACGAGTTTCGGGCCGAGATCGCGACCGTTGTCGGCAAAGATCTCGAGCATGACATTGCCGGGCTTGCCGACGGGCTGGTTGTCGGCAGCGAACAGTCGTGGAATGACCAGCGCGCCACCCGCCACCAGTAGCGCGCCACCTGTGGCTGCTGCGCGCAGAAAGCGGCGGCGATCCATCGCGATAGTTTCATCGATACGTGACATGGGAACCTCCGAAGGTTGGAACGTTGGTCGTTAGCGCGTCGCCGGGATCAGCCGAACGTAAAGGCGTATGCATTCACGCCGGGATCGAGAAACTCGATTTCGAATAGCCGCTCGCCGCTGCCGTTCGCCTGACGCACCAACTGGTACAGGCGCTGTTCGGTCACGGTGCCGTTGCCATCGGCGTCGGTATCCATGCCGTGATCGGCGCCAGGAGCTTTGCCATCGATGGTGACGCGGAAGCGGATCGCCTTGCCCTCACTGTCCGGGCCAAGCACTAGGTGCAAGTCGCGGCCGCGAAAGCGATAGACGATGCGTCCGCCGGCCTTGTCCAGTTGTGCACTTTCACCATGCACGGTCCAGCGACCATCGAGCGTCCACTGGTCGGCACCCAACGTGCCTGCCTGGTAATCCCATGGATCGTCATGCGCTACCTTGCCGCCCATGAAATTCTGCGAACGCGCATAACCGACGTAGGTTTCCGGCGAACGGGTGCGGTCGTTCGATGCAGCGGCTTCCACGCCTTGATGGCTGTCGCTCACGTAGCCACCGGGCAGGTTTTTCTGGCCCGCCGCTGTCAGCAACTGGCGGATGACATCTTCGCTTTCTTCGTAACCGCCTTCGCCGAAATGGTGATGCCGGATCTGTCCCTGCGCATCGATGAAGTAATGCGCGGGCCAGTACTCGTTGTTGAAGCCCTGCCAGATCGCGTAGTTGTTATCCAGCGCGACCGGGTAGTCCACGCCCAGATCCTTCACCGTCTTGGTGACGTTGGCTGGGTCCTTCTCGAACGCAAACTCCGGTGCATGCACGCCGATCACCACCAGTCCATGATCCTTGTACTTGTCAGCCCAGCCACGCACATAGGGCAGCGAGCGCAGGCAGTTGATGCAGGAGTAGGTCCAGAAATCGACGAGCACCACCTTGCCGCGCAGCGATTCGACGGTCAGCGGCGGGCTGTTCAACCATTGCGTGGCACCGACCAGCGAAGGCATCTGTCCCTCCACTGGCAGCGGAGCACCGGCCTTGCGCACCGGTTCGGGCGCTGGCGGTGGCGTCACGGCATTGATCAGCTTCTGCTCGATGCCGCCCGTGCTGGCCAGCGACACGCGGGTGAGCAGGCCGGTATCCAACCCCAGCGCGATGCAGGCGACGCCGGCGAGCACCAGCACGCCAAGCACGCGACGCACCCATTCACCGGCTCCCAGCGAGCGCTTCATCGCCGTGAACACCTTGCCACCGATCAACAGGGCAAGGCCCAGCGAAGTGGCTGCGCCACCGGCATAGGTGAGCAGCAACAGGGTCGTTTGCACGCTGGCACCGTTCAGTGCGGCGCCGGTCAGCAGCAGGCCCAGGATCGGGCCTGCACACGGTGCCCACAACAAGCCGGTAGCAACGCCGAGCCCAGCAGCTGACCAGATCGAATCCCCTTCGGCCGCCGAACGCTGGGACAACCGGTTGCCCAGTGCCACGAAGGGCCGGGTAATCCACTCAGCGAGATGCGTCGAGAGCAGGGTGAGGCCGAGGAAGGCCAGCACCACCAATGCGATGATGCGGCCGTACTGGTTCGCATGCACCGCCCAGCCGCCACCCAGCGCAGCCAGCGTGGCCACCGCGGCAAACGTGATCGCCATGCCCAGCAACATCGGCAGGCCGTTGCGCATGAATGGCCGGTCGGAGCGCGCAAACACAAAGGGCAGTACGGGCAGGATGCAGGGACTGAGGATGGTCAATACACCGCCCAGGTAGGCGAGGATCAGCACGAGCATGGCAGCGTTATCCGTTGGAGTTGCCTGTCTATTCGCAGCCAGTTCGGTAGCGGTTACTTCGGTGGCGACGATCGCTGTGTCGACGGCGTCCCTTGTGATGGATAGGTACGAAGTAACTCACGGGCGGGATGCGGCGAATAACCTGCGACAGTCCCCGTTCTGGAGCGGAGATGCCGCAAGCCTTGACCGCAACCGGCTTCATGGGTCTAGATAGTGACCTTTCCCTGTGGGCGAGTGTCAATAAACCTGTGTCAGCCGAATCTACCGCTGCAACCGACAGCGAATCGCCCGATCAGCGTCGGGCGGCGTGGATGGCTGCGGCCCAGGCAGGTGATCGGCGTGCCTATGAAAAAGTGCTGGCCGACTCGATCGCGCTGATACGCGCGGCGGCGCGGCGACAAGGTGTCACGCTGGATCATCTCGATGACGTGGTGCAGGAAACCCTGCTCACCGTGCATCGCGTGCGTCACACCTACGACCCGAGTCGCTCGTACGACGCGTGGCTTAGCGCGATTGCCAGCCGGCGCGCGATCGATGCGCTGCGCAGTCGTGGTCGTCGCGGCAGTCGCGAGTTGCATGATGAATTCGCGCTGGATCGTCATCCGGATGTCGACGATGCCAGCGCGGCCACCGAGAGCGAACAACGGGCGCAGCGGCTGCGTGCGGCGATTGCCGAGTTGCCACCGGGTCAGCGCGAAGCCGTGGAGCAGCTGGGTCTGCGCGAGCGTTCGTTGAGTGAGACGGCCGAACTCACTGGACGCAATACGGGCGCGTTGAAAGTGAACCTGCACCGCGCCCTGAAAGCACTGCGCGAGCGTTTCCATGGAGAGCTGTGAACACCATGCCTGATCACCAAACGCATGCGGCACTGATCGATCAGCTCGGCAACGAGCTGGCACCGGTGCGGCGTCTGCTGCCGCCATGGCTGCGCACCGTCGGCTGGGTGCTGGTAGTGGCTGCGATCGCGAGCATGCTGTTGATGCACTTCGGTGTGAGCGGCATGTTGTTTCGCTGGACCGCGACACCGGATCTGGCGTGGGCTGGCGTCGGTGCAGTGATCACCACGATCTGCGCAGCGTGGGCTGCCTTCGCGCTCAGCGTGCCGGGGCGACGTGCGCTGTGGGCCTGGTTGCCCGTGCCTGGCGCGTTGCTGTGGATCGGTGCCAGCGGCCTCGGCTGCCTGGGCGTCTTGATCAAGCCGGGAACCCACATCGCCAGCCTGCATCAGTCCACCGATTGCCTGGTGTTCATCATCAGTTTCTCGATCCCGCTGTCAGCGTTGCTGATCGTGTTGCTGCGTCGTGCTTTCCCGCTGCGGCCGGTGCTGACGGCCGTCATGGTTGGCCTGGCCAGCGCGGCGGCATCAGCCAGCCTGCTTGAGATCTGCCATGCGTACGACGCTGCGGCTACTGATCTGCTCACGCACGCATTGGCCGTTGCGCTGGTTGTTGCAGCGAACGTCATCATGGGTGGTCGAGTGCTTTCCAAAGCCTGACGGCTTGTGCTCCTCCCCGCAGGCAGGGGAGGAGAAAGTCTGGATCAGTCGCGGAAGTTGTCGAACTGCAGTGGCAGCTCGACATCCGCCTTGCGCAGTACCGCCATGGCCTCCTGCAGGTCGTCGCGCTTCTTGCCGGTGACGCGCAGCTTCTCGCCGTTGATCTGCGCTTCGACCTTGAGCTTGGCTTCCTTCAGCGAGGCCACCAGTTTTTTCGCGATCGGCTGTTCGATGCCTTGCTTGATGGTGATCTTTTGCCGGGCGCCACCCAGGTTCACTTCAGGATCGGCGGCGTCCAGTGCGCGAATGTCGATCTTTCGCGCAACCAGCCGGCCGCGCAGGATGTCCAGCATCTGCTGCAACTGGAATTCGCTCGGCGCGCTCTGGGTGATGACAAACTCATCCAGGGCAAAATGTGCGTCCGAGCCCTTGAAGTCGAAGCGGGTGGACAGCTCGCGGTTGGCCTGGTCGACCGCATTGGTCAGTTCGTGCTTGTCGACTTCGGAGATCACGTCGAAGGAAGGCATGGCGACATTTCTCGAGGAAAGAAGGCTCAGTGTAAGCGATGCGACAGGTGGATAATGCCGCGCGGTACGGCAAATCAGGATGAAGGCGATGGCGCAATGACGGTGACTGCATGAAACCAGATGTACTGATCATCGGTGCCGGCGCCGCCGGGCTGATGTGCGCCATTGCCGCTGGTCAGCGCGGTCGCCGGGTGCTGGTGGTCGACCACGCGAACAAGGTCGGCAAGAAGATCCTGATGTCCGGCGGTGGGCGCTGCAATTTCACCAATCTGGGGGTTACCCCGGGCCAGTATCTGTCGGCCAATCCGCATTTTTCCAAGTCCGCGCTGGCGCGTTACACGCCGTCTGACTTTATCGCGCTGGTGGAGAAGCACCGTATCGCGTATCACGAGAAAGAACTTGGCCAGCTGTTCTGCGATGACTCGTCCAAGCAAATTGTGCGCATGCTGCTGGACGAGTGCGCTGCCGCGCACGTCACCGTCGAAGCGAATTGCGCAGTGCAACGGGTGCGCAAGACGACCGAAGGCTTCAGCGTAATCACCGCGCATGGCGAAGTGCATGCGCAATCGTTGGTGGTGGCTTGTGGCGGCTTGTCGATACCCAGCATGGGTGCCAGCGGTTTCGGGTACGAATTGGCGCGACAGTTTGGTCACGCGGTGTTGCCTGTACGCGCCGGCCTGGTGCCGCTGACCTTGAGCGGCAAACATCAGGAGCACTATCAGGATCTGGCCGGCGTCGCGTTGCCGGCGGTGGAGGCGCGGGTTGGCAAGCAGAGTTTCAGAGCGGGATTGCTGTTCACCCATCGCGGTATCAGTGGGCCGGCGATCCTGCAAATTTCCTCCTATTGGCAGCCGGGCGACGATTTGCGCATCGATCTTTTGCCGGATCAGGACGTCAGCACGTGGCTGGTCGAACAGCGTGCGGCACGGCCGGCAGCCGAACTGAAAACCGTGCTCGGGGACGCGCTGCCCAAGCGGCTGGCGCAGCGGCTGTGCGAGCAATGGTTCGAGAGTCGACCCATGCGCCAGTATCGCGAGGCCGAATTGGCGCAGATCGGCACGCAGCTCAATGCGTGGCCGATCACTGCCAGCGGCACCGAAGGTTATCGCACGGCCGAAGTCACGCTGGGCGGCGTCGACACCGACGGCCTGTCCTCCAGCACGATGCAGTCGAAGTTCGTTTCAGGCCTGTATTTCATCGGCGAGGTCGTCGATGTGACCGGGTGGTTGGGTGGTTACAACTTCCAGTGGGCGTGGGCTTCCGGGCAGGCGGCCGGCGAGGTGGCCTAGGCTGTTCGCAATTTCCGTTTTCGCGCGTCGTGAACGCGGCGAATGTTTCACTGCCCATCAACGATGAAGGAGTGTGCATGAAAGTTGGATTTATCGGCCTTGGTGCGATGGGCAGTGCGATGGCCAGCAACCTGCTTGCCGCGGGTCATGATGTGACAGTGTGGAACCGTTCCGCTGCCGCCACCGAGCCACTGGCGTCGCTGGGTGCCAAGGTGGCACGTACGCCGGATCGCGCAGCGCAGGGTGATGTGTTGTGCAGCATGCTGGCAAACGACCAGGCAGTACGCGAGGTATTTCTCGACAGCGG
>Ga0302228_10000475_pt1 | contig 32888 bp, 23 predicted proteins | sample II_Palsa_N1_2_FD_193519 | JGI IMG/M metagenome (GOLD analysis project Ga0302228, IMG submission 193519) | Peat permafrost microbial communities from Stordalen Mire near Abisko, Sweden - II_Palsa_N1_2 | ecosystem: Environmental > Terrestrial > Soil > Palsa > Peat permafrost | place: Sweden... | reverse complement strand
TTATTCCAGCAGAGCTCGCGCGTCGGGCCGTTTTGAGTGGTGGGTTGAACGCGCAAAACGTCAGTGATGCGATTCATCGCGTGCGCCCGTACGCGGTCGATGTCTCGAGCGGCATCGAAGTAGCGGGTGCCAAGGGCGTCAAAGATCACGCCCGGATGGCGGCGTTCGTACGCGCAGTGCGCGCGGCGGACGCAGAGTGATTCAGTCGGCGCAGGCTTCGAACGAGGCCGCCCGGCACACTGAGATGAGTGACACCATGTATAACTTGCCCGATGAACGAGGCCATTTCGGCCAATTTGGCGGCGTGTTCGTCGCCGAAACGCTAGTCCACGCACTCAATGAGCTGCGTGAAGCCTACGAAAAATTCCAGAAAGACCCCGAGTTCGTTGCCGAATACGAGCGCGAGCTGAAGTATTTCGTGGGTCGTCCGTCCCCCATTTATCACGCCCAACGCTGGAGCGAACTGCTCGGCGGCGCGCAGGTGTTCCTCAAGCGCGAGGACCTGAACCATACCGGCGCTCACAAGATCAACAACGTGATTGGCCAGGCGCTGCTCGCCAAGCGCATGGGCAAGCCGCGCGTGATCGCAGAAACCGGCGCCGGCCAGCACGGCGTGGCAACCGCCACGATTGCAGCGCGCTTCGGGATGGAATGCGTGGTCTACATGGGCTCGGAAGACGTGCGCCGTCAGGCCGCCAACGTCTATCGGATGAAGCTGCTGGGCGCGACCGTCGTGCCGGTCGAGTCGGGCTCCAAAACGCTGAAAGACTCGCTCAACGAAGCGATGCGCGACTGGGTTACCAACGTCGAAAACACCTTCTACATCATCGGCACGGTCGCGGGTCCGCATCCGTATCCGATGATGGTGCGCGACTTCCAGCGCGTAATCGGCGACGAATGCAAGGTGCAGATGCCAGAACTGGTCGGCCGTCAGCCGGATGCGGTGATCGCGTGCGTGGGTGGTGGATCGAACGCGATGGGCATCTTTTACCCATATATCGACGACAAATCAGTGCAGTTGATCGGCGTTGAGGCGGCCGGTGACGGTCTCGACACGGGCCGTCACGCAGCCTCGCTGATCGGCGGCAGTCCGGGTGTGCTGCACGGCAACCGCACCTATCTGCTGCAGGACGAAAACGGCCAGATCATCGAGACGCATTCGATATCGGCAGGTCTAGACTATCCGGGCGTCGGACCTGAGCACGCCTGGTTGCACGAAACTGGCCGGGCGCAATACGTCGGCATTACCGACGAAGAAGCGCTCAAGGCGTTCCACGATTGCTGCCGGATAGAAGGCATCATTCCGGCGCTCGAATCGAGCCACGCGCTGGCCTACGCGGCCAAACTCGCGCCGACCTTACCGAAGGACAAGGTTCTTCTGGTGAATCTGTCGGGTCGCGGCGACAAGGACATGCACACGGTCGCTGAGCGATCGGGTATCACGTTCTGAGCGCCGCGACGATGCGTGACGAGTTCGACGAGCCGCAACCGGCGATAAACGGCGCCGAAGCTGAGACGGCCGAGGCCGAAACGGCGCCTATCGAAGACGCGGCCGAGGCGCCTGTAGCGGCGCTTTCGGCTGCGTTGCCGACGGTGCCTGCCGGTATTCAGCTCTTGAACCGCGATTTTCTGACCGATGTGGCGAACCTGCCGGATGGTTCGATCGACCTGATCCTTGCCGACCCGCCGTACGGTCTCGGCAAGGACTACGGCAACGACTCCGATATGCGCTCGGGCGACGACTTTATCGCCTGGACGCGTAGCTGGCTTGAGCTGGCGATCCCGAAGCTCAAGCCGTCCGGTTCGCTGTACATCTTTTGCACGTGGCAGTACGCGCCGGAGATCTTCTGCTTCCTGAAGACCCGCCTCACGATGGTCAACGAGATCATCTGGGACCGGCGCGTGCCGAGTATGGGCGGCACCACCCGCCGCTTTACGTCCGTGCACGACAATATCGGCTTTTTCGCGGTATCGAAGGATTACTACTTCGATCTCGATCCCGTCCGCATCCCGTACGATGCCGTCACGAAGAAGGCGCGTTCGCGCAAGTTATTCGAAGGCAGCAAGTGGCTGGAGCAAGGCTATAACCCGAAGGACGTCTGGTCTGTATCACGCCTGCATCGGCAACATGCCGAACGGGTCGATCATCCGACCCAGAAGCCCTTGGAAATCGTCGAGCGCATGGTGCTCGCGAGCTGCCCGCCAGGCGGCCGCGTGCTTGACCCGTTTATGGGCAGCGGCACCACCGCAGTCGCCTGCGCACGTCAAAAGCGCGAATTCGTCGGCTATGAAATCAATGAAAGTTACTGCGCGATAGCGCGTGAACGCGTCAGCGCGGCCGCGCAGGGTGCGCGAAACGAAACCGTCGCGCCCGATGCGTCTGTGGCTGCTGAGACTTGAGTAAACCGCTCTCGTGCGTCGAATCGCGCGAAAATTTGGCTCAAGCAGCAGCTGACCGCGACGAACGCGCAGCTAACTATTTTCGAGAGAATTTCCATGTCCCGTATCAAGAACACATTTGCAGCATTGGCTGCGCAGGGCAAGAAAGGACTGATCCCGTTCATGACGGCTGGCGATCCGGACCCGGCCCGCACCGTCGAATTCATGCACGCGCTCGCCGCTGGCGGCGCGGACGTGATCGAACTCGGTGTGCCGTTTTCGGACCCGATGGCCGACGGTCCGGTGATTCAGGCCTCGTCAGAACGCGCTTTGGCGCACGGTGTCTCGCTGCGCCACGTGCTGTCCAACGTGAAGCAATTCCGCGAGCGCGACGAAAAGACGCCAGTGGTGCTGATGGGCTATGCCAATCCGATTGAGCGGATGGGCGTAGAAGCGTTTGCGGCAGCGGCGAAGGACGCCGGTGTCGACGGCGTGCTAGTGGTCGACTATCCGCCGGAAGAATCGGTCATCTTCGCTGAAACGATGCGATCTTCCGGTATCGATCCGATTTTCCTCCTCGCACCTACCTCGACCGACGAACGCATCGCGGAAGTCGGCAAAATCGCGAGCGGGTACGTCTATTATGTGTCGCTCAAGGGGGTCACCGGAGCGGCAAATCTGGACGTTTCCAGCATCGCGAGTAAAATCCCGGCCATCAAGTCGCGCGTCCCACTGCCGGTGGGCGTCGGTTTTGGCATCCGGGACGCCCAGACGGCGCGTCTGGTCGCCGAAGTCTCCGATGCCGTTGTGATCGGCAGCCGTATCGTGCAATTGCTCGAAAAAGCCACGCCTGACACGGCCGCTGAAACTCTCACGAGTTTCATCGCGGAAGTGCGCGAGGCGTTGGACAGCATTGGCGCGACCGCCCGATAACCGTTACTTTTTGTCTGCTGTAAGCTGCGCGGCGGGGTTCAGCCCCGCCGTTGTGCATACCGAAGACCCTGGAAGGAATCAACATGAGCTGGCTCGACAAGCTGCTGCCGCCCAAAATCAAGCAAACCGATCCGAAAAACCGTAAAGGGATTCCGGAAGGCCTGTGGATCAAGTGCCCGTCGTGCGAAGCGGTGCTGTACCGCAACGACGTCGAGGCCAATCTGCACGTTTGCCCGAAGTGCGACCATCACATGCGCATCGGCGCACGTGAGCGGCTCGACGGCCTGCTCGATCCGGAAGGCCGCTACGAAATCGGCCAGGAAATCGTGCCGGTCGACGCGCTCAAGTTCAAGGACAGCCGCAAGTACCCGGATCGCCTGAAAGAGGCGATGGAAGAAACCGACGAAACCGACGCCATGGTCGTCATGGGCGGCGCGATTCACACGCTGCCGTGCGTGGTGGCCTGCTTCGAGTTCTCGTTCATGGGCGGCTCGATGGGTTCGGTGGTCGGCGAACGTTTTGCCCGCGGCGCGCGTAACGCGCTGGAGCAGCGCACGCCGTTCATCTGTTTCACGGCATCGGGCGGCGCGCGGATGCAGGAAAGCCTGCTCTCGCTGATGCAGATGGCGAAAACCACGGCCATGCTCACGAAGCTGGCCGAAGCCAAGCTGCCGTTCATCTCCGTTCTGACCGATCCGACCATGGGCGGCGTGTCCGCCAGTTTTGCGTTCCTCGGCGACGTGGTGATCGCGGAACCGAAGGCACTGATCGGCTTTGCCGGCCCGCGCGTGATCGAACAGACCGTGCGCGAAAAGCTGCCGGAAGGCTTCCAGCGTGCAGAATTCCTGCTGACAAAGGGCGCGGTCGACATGATCATCGACCGTCGCAAGCTGCGTGAGGAAATCGCCCGGCTGATGGCGCTGATGTCCCGCCAGCCGGCCGACGCGGTGGCCTGAGCCCGCCTGTCACGTCAGCATTGACGCCGTGCCCCGACGCACGGCGGAGCAAAAAAAAGCGCGCCGCGAGAGGTCATCAAGCGGCGCGCCGTCATTTCCGGGATAATCGCGGTCTCGCCGTGAAGCGACCCGCGCAACCCAGCAACACCGCTTAACCGACTTATCCGATGCCCACATTCCCCACTCTCGACGCGTGGCTTACGCACCTTGAATCCGCGCATCCGGTCGGCATCGACATGGGTCTGACGCGGATCGGCCAGGTGCGCGACGCGCTGCAACTGTCGTTCGACTGTCCAGTGATCACGGTGGGCGGCACCAACGGCAAGGGCTCGACCTGCGCGATCCTCGAAACGATCCTGTTGCGCGCCGGCTACCACGTGGGTTGCCATACGTCGCCGCACCTTCTGTCGTTCAACGAGCGGGCGCGCGTGAACGGCGCTGAAGCAAGCGACGCCGATCTGCTACCGCATTTCGAAGCGGTCGAGGCGGCGCGTCTGAGCCTGGCCGAACCGGTCTCGCTGACGTACTTCGAATTCACGACGCTCGCGATCATGCGTCTGTTCGCCTCGCGCGGCCTCGATGCGGTGATTCTGGAGGTCGGCCTCGGTGGCCGGCTCGACGCAGTCAATATCCTCGATACGGACTGCGCGATCATCACCAGTATCGACATCGATCACACCGAATACCTCGGCGATACGCGCGAGAAGATCGCTTTTGAGAAGGCGGGCATCTTCCGCCCCGGCAAGCCGGCGATTTGCGCCGACCCTGTGCCGCCGCAGACGCTTATTGATCACGCGGAAAAGATCGGCGCCGATCTGTGGCTATTCGGCCGCGATTTCCGCTACGAAGGGCAGGCGGGCAGCGAGCGTCAACAGTGGAGCTATGTGGGCCGCACCATGCGCCGTTCGGCGCTTGCGTATCCGGCGCTGCGGGGCGCGAACCAGCTCATCAATACGTCGGCGGCGCTGGCGGCCCTTGAGGCCCTGCGCGACCGTCTGCCGGTCTCTGCGCAGGACATCCGCCTCGGCCTCGCTAACGTCGAACTGCCGGGCCGCTTCCAGGTACTGCCGGGCAAGCCGTCGATCGTGCTGGATGTCGGCCATAACCCGCATGCGGCCGCCGTGCTGTCGCAGAATCTCGGCAATATGGGCTATTTTCCGTACACGTACGCCGTATTTGGCGCCATGCACGACAAGGACATTGCCGGCGTGGTCGAACACCTGAAAGGGGAAATCGACCACTGGTGCGTGACCGATCTGCCCAGCCCGCGAGCGGCGTCTGCACAGGATCTCGAAGCGGTGTTGCGGGAATCTGGCGTCGCGAATGGCGCAGATAGCAGCGTGACGCGCTTCGCTTCGCCAGCGGAGGCTTTTCAAGACGCGCTAAAACGAGCCACGGAGAATGATAGAATCGTGGTTTTCGGCAGTTTCTATACGGTAGCCGGCGTGATTGCCTACCGTAAATCGCAGCAACACTGAACGGGCGGCAGCCTCGAACCAAGCCATTCATGGGAATTTTCTCGTTCGGCAAGAAAGACGACGCGCCTACCCGGCGTGGCGCAAACACCAGTTCCACCCGGGCCGCCCGTGGCGAGCGCGTGGAGCGGCGAACCCGCCGCACGGAACGGCCTGACGCCGATGCGATGCTGCTCGACCCCACGCTGCCTGAAAAGCAGCGCGCGCGCCGCCGCCTCGTGGGCGCGATCGCGATGGTGGTCGCGGCTGTGGTGATCCTGCCCATGGTGCTCGATTCGCATCCGAAACCCGTCACTGACGATATCGCCATCGATATCCCCAATCGTCCGGCGCCGAAAGCGGCCGCAACGGACGAAGACACCCAGGCGGGTGTCGCCCCTGACAATCCGGCGCCCGATAGCGCCAACAGTTCGCTCGCAGCCTCCGGCGTGGCTCCGGCCCCGGTAGCCCAGGCAGCGCCTGCTACGGCGAATGCCATGGCGCAGCAAGGTGCGGTTGCGGCGTCGGGTAGCAAGACCAGCAAGGCACACACGCCCGCGGTCGCCGCCAACACGTCGCCCGCTACACCTGCCGCGCCGGCAGCCGCTCCGGCCAAATCGGCCAAATCGGCCAAGCCCGTCAAGACACCGCCCGCGCCGATCCAGAGCGCCGCCAATCAGCCAGATACGAGCGCCAACAGCGCCAACAGCACCGATGCCGCCGCCGCGGATGCCGATTCCGGCACGCCGGCGTCGCCGCCGGGCAGCCGTTTCGCCGTGCAGTTGGGCGCGTTCACGGACGACGCCAGCGCGAAAACCTGGGCGGCCAAGTTGAAAGCGGCGGGTGTGCCCGCATATACCGAACGTCGGAAGCAGTCGGATGGCACAACCCAGACGCTGTTGCGCGCCGGCCCGTTCGCCGACCGCGCCGCCGCGACGGCCGCGATCGCGAAGGTTCGCGCAGCTGGGCTGACGTCGGGCTCGAACAACGGCTCGGCACAGTAAGTCAGCGATGTTCACTGCCTTCGACTACGCTGTAATGGCGGTGATCGGGTTGTCGGCCCTGCGGGGCACCTGGCGCGGTTTCCTGTCCGAGATATTCGGGCTGATCGGCTGGATTGCAGCGTTTTTGATTGCCTGCCATTTCGTCAGCTATGTGGTGCCATATATGCCGGCCAGGTGGCCGGGCGGCGCGCTGACTCAATGGCTGCTGGCTTTTGCCCTGTTGATCATCGGCGTGATGCTGGTGGTGGGCGTCGCCAACGCGATACTGAGCCGGCTCGTGCAGGCATCCGGTTTAAGCGGCGTGGACCGCTCGCTGGGTTTGATGTTCGGCCTCGTACGCGGGGTCATCCTGGTGCTGATTCTGGTCGCCCTCGCAGGCCTGACCGAATTGCCCCAGCAGGAATTCTGGCGCAACGCCTTGCTGCGGCCCTACGCGGTCCAAGGCGTGCACGAACTGAAACCGCTGCTTCCCGAGACGCTCGCTGCTTACGTCCGTGTGTGACGACGAGAAGCTGATGAGCCGTTCAGGAAAGCACGCAGGACATCGGCGCGACCCGGATGCTTCCCCGGCACCGGCCGCCGTTACGAATTTCGTACCTTTGAAGGACATGCCATGTGCGGCATCGTAGGCGTAGTTTCCCAATCCCCGGTCAATCAGCTGATCTATGACAGCCTGCTGCTCCTGCAGCACCGCGGTCAGGACGCAGCCGGTATTGCGACGGCGGACGGCAGCAATTTCCACATGCATAAGGCCAACGGCATGGTGCGCGACGTGTTCCGCACGCGCAACATGCGCAGCCTGCCCGGCACCACCGGTATCGGCCAGGTGCGTTATCCGACGGCTGGTTCCGCGTCGAGCGAAGAAGAAGCCCAGCCGTTCTACGTGAACGCGCCGTTCGGCATCATCCTCGCTCACAACGGCAACCTCACCAACTGGCAGCAACTGAAAGACGAGATGTTCCGCGTCGATCGCCGCCACATCAATACCAACTCCGACACCGAAGTGCTGCTCAACGTGCTCGCGCACGAACTGCAGCTCTCCAGCTCCGGCCTGCAACTCGATCCGACGGCCGTGTTCAAGGCGGTGTCGGGTGTGCATCGCCGCGTGCACGGCTCGTATGCGATCGTTTCGCTGATCGCCGGCTACGGCCTGCTCGCTTTCCGCGACCCGTTCGGCATCCGCCCGCTGTGCCTTGGCAAGCAGGAAACGGCGCATGGCGTCGAGTGGATCGTGGCTTCGGAATCGGTGGCGATTGAAGGTATCGGCTTCGAATTCGTGCGCGACGTGGCGCCGGGCGAAGCGCTGTTCATCGACGTCGAAGGCAATCTGCACTCGCAACAGTGCGCGCCGAACGCCAGCCTGAACCCGTGCATTTTCGAACTCGTGTACCTCGCGCGTCCGGACTCGGTGCTCGACGGCGTGCCGGTCTACAACGTGCGTCTGCGCATGGGCGATTACCTCGCCGAGAAGATCAAGCGCGAACTGCCGGATGTACCGATCGACGTGGTGATGCCGATTCCCGATTCGTCGCGCCCCGCTGCGATGCAGGTTGCCAAGAAACTCGGCGTCGAGTATCGCGAAGGCTTCTTCAAGAACCGTTACGTCGGCCGCACCTTCATCATGCCGGGCCAGGCCGTGCGCAAGAAGTCGGTGCGCCAGAAGCTCAACGCCATGGCGATCGAATTCAAGGGCAAGAACGTGCTGATCGTGGACGATTCGATCGTGCGCGGCACCACCTCGCATGAAATCGTGCAGATGGCGCGTGATGCCGGCGCGAACAAGGTCATCTTCGCTTCGGCCGCGCCGCCGGTGAAATTCCCGAACGTCTACGGTATCGACATGCCGACGCGCGGCGAACTCGTCGCGCATGGCCGCACGGATGATGAAGTCGCGCGCATGATCGGCGCGGATCACCTCGTGTACCAGGACGTCGAAGCACTCAAGCAGGCTGTGCGCGATACCAACCCGGCGCTGAAGGAATTCGAGGCTTCGTGCTTCGACGGCAACTACATCACCGGCGACGTCACCACCGAGTACCTCGACCGCATCGAAACGGCCCGTCTCGCGCCGCAGGCGCAATCGGACCGCGACGCGGCCAGCGAAGCGATGGAAGGCGGTGCAGCCCGTTCGCAACTGCACCTGCAGTTGTCGGTGGAGTAAGTCGGCGCCTGACCGGCAGAGCGGCGCGCAGCGGCCATGCACGCAGCGCGCCACGCATGTTAGGATGACGGCTTGCGTCGATTTGATCTCAGCTTGCGGACGCGGGGCAACCCAAAACAGCTAAAGCGAACGGTGGAGAAAAGCAGCAACCGTCCGCCGCCGCTCCAGCTTTCCCCCGCACATGAAGCCCGCTTATGCCGACGCAAAGCGGGCTTTTTTGTTGCCGGCGCGTTTGACGTTCATGCAGCCTTACGGTGAACGTCGAGCGGTAAGCGCCGGCCTGGAAAACGTGGCAACACGTGACGACACGTGGAAAATGGAACTAGAACCAACATGGACGAATCCCTGAACTTCGACACCCTCGCAGTCCGCTCGGGCACGCTGCGCAGCGACTTCAACGAGCATTCGGAAGCGATTTTCCTCACGTCGAGCTTTGTGTTTGCAAGCGCCGCCGACGCCGCGGAACGCTTCAAGAACTCCGAGGACTATTACACGTACTCGCGCTTCACGAATCCCACGGTCACGATGTTCCAGGACCGTCTGGCCGCGCTCGAAGGCGGCGAGGCGTGCATGGCGACGGCTTCGGGCATGGCCGCGATCATGTCGGTGGTGATGTCGGCCCTGCAGGCGGGCGACCACCTCGTCAGCTCGCAGAGCCTGTTCGGTTCGACGCTCGGCATGTTCTCGCAGATCTTCAGCAAGTTCGGCATCACGACCACCTTCGTCGATCCGACGGATCTCGACGCGTGGAAAAACGCCGTGCGTCCCGAGACGAAGATGTTCTTCCTCGAAACGCCGTCGAACCCGCTGACCGAAATCGCCGACATCGAAGCGATCGGCAAGATTGCGAAGGCCGCGAACGTGCTGTTCGTGGTGGACAACTGTTTCTGCAGCCCGGCCTTGCAGCAGCCTTTGAAGCTCGGCGCGGACGTCGTGATGCATTCGGCCACCAAGTTCCTCGACGGCCAGGGCCGTGTGCTCGGCGGCGCGCTGGTCGGGTCGAAGAAATTCATCATGGAAAAGGTGTTCCCGTTCGTGCGCAGCGCCGGGCCGACGCTGTCCGCGTTCAACGCTTGGGTGCTGCTCAAGGGCATGGAAACGCTGTCGCTGCGGGTGGAAAAGCAGTCGGAGAATGCGCTGGAAATCGCCCGTTGGCTGGAAACGCATCCGGCGGTGAATCGTGTGTTCTATCCGGGGCTGGAGTCGCACCCGCAGTTCGAGATTGCCAAACGTCAGCAGAAAGCGGGTGGCGCGATCGTGTCGTTCGAACTGAAGGGCGATACGCCGGAAGCGCAGCGCGCCAACGCATGGCGCGTGATCGACAGCACCAGGATCTGCTCGATCACCGGTAATCTCGGCGATACGCGTACGACGATCACCCATCCGGCCACCACGACGCACGGCCGCATCACGCCGGAAGCGCGCGCGGCAGCGGGCATCACGGAAGGGCTGATCCGTCTGGCGGTCGGGCTGGAGAATGCGGGCGATATCCGCAACGATCTGGCGCGCGGTCTGGCGGGTTAAGCCGCGATTCCATCAATGGCGCACGGTGCGCCATTGACCGGGTGCCAGCCCGAAGCGCCGCGTGAACGCATGGGTGTAGGCGCTCTGATCGCCAAAGCCCACTTCAAGCGCGATGTCGGTCAGCGAACGCCGCGGATCGGCGAGCAGCGTGATCGAGGTATCGAGCCGCAGACGCTGCAGATAGCGATGCGGCGTCTCGCCGAACGCTTCGATAAACAACTGATGGAAACGCCGCATGCCGAAGCCGCAATGCGCGGCGAGATCGGCGATGCGCAGCGGCTCCGAGAGGTGCGTGCGCAGCCAGCGGTCGATGCGCACGAAGTCAAGACCGGCGCCAGGCGCGCCGTCGCCTCCGAGCGCGGCGGATTGCGTCGTGCCGGCGTCCGCCAGCATGGCCGCGCACAGGCGTGCGGCGGCATCCCAGTGAAAACGCCGCACGGCGAGGTCGTCGCCGGCTTGCATGCCGCCCGTCGCGCGGGCGGCAATGCTATGCACGAGCTGCGTCAGCGACGCATCCACTGAGACAGCCCGCGCACGGTCGAACAAACGTTCCGGCACCGCGAGTGACGTCGCAGGCAGATCCAGCACGAGTTGCCGGTTCTCGCCGATCCCCGCGTAGTCGTGCTGCGCGCCGGCGGGAATCAGCCACGCCGAACCGGCATCGATCAATTGACCGACCCCGTCTACGCTCATCTCCATTGCGCCGTCGAGCCCCAGCACGACCTGATGAAAGTCGTGCACATCCGACGCCTCGATTGCGCCATAGCGGCGCAACGAAACGCTGGGAGCGGCGACGGCAGCGTGGCTCATGGGCAGTCTGAAACGCTTAAACGTCGAGCAGTTCGACTTCGAACACGAGCGTCGCATTCGGCGGAATCACGCCGCCTGCGCCGCGCACGCCGTAGCCGAGTTGCGGCGGGATCGTCAGCTTGCGCACGCCGCCCACCTTCATGCCCTGCACGCCTTCATCCCAGCCCTTGATGACCATGCCGCCACCCAATACGAAGGCGAACGGATCGTTACGGTCCTTGCTCGAGTCGAACTTCTGGCCGTCGGTCAGCCAGCCCGTGTAGTGGACGCTGACCGTTTTGCCGGCGACGGCTTCAGCGCCGGTGCCTTCGGTCAGGTCTTCGTATTTGAGGCCGGATTCGGTAGTCACGGTCGACATGAGTTGCTCCTTCATACAGGTCGTAAAAAGCGACATTGTAGGCGTGTTGGCAGCGTGCCGCCCAGATCACGCGGGTTTGGCCGAGCGTTCGGACGCGCAAGTGAGTTTGCAGAGACTTGCACTGGGCGGGTACGCGCCCTGCTTCACGAAGGAGGGTGCCTATAATGGCACTTCCGTCCAATCCCATGCACTGCCTGAGAGGGCCTCGATCGTGACAACCTCTTCCACCGGATCTGGCAGCGGCCAGCAGGGCGCTTCCGGCGTCTCCCTGTCCGAACGCACCGCGCATCTTTGCGCGGAGGCCGCGCTTTTCATGCGCGACCACGTGCTCTCCCTGGTGTCGCACGATTTGCGCGGCCCGCTCAATGCGATCCATAGCTGGGCCTACGTGCTCGAGCGCAAACTCGACGCCAACGACCCGGCCGCGCAGCGCGCCATCGTCGGCATCCGCAGTGGCGTGGATCAGCAGGTCAAGCTGCTGGAGTCGATTGTCGATACGACCCGCGCCGGCACCAAAACGCTGGCGCTCGTGCGCGAGCCGTTCGCGTTGCAGGCATTGTTCTCGGATTCGGTGGACGAGGTTCGCGCAGGACTCGCGAGGTCGCGCGGTGTGTCGGTCGCGTTCGAATCGGAGCTTTCCACCGAGCAGTTCAACGGCGACCGCGAGCGTCTCGCCGCGGCGCTCTGGCTGATGCTCACCTTCGCGGTGGAGGCCGGCGCGAACGGCGCCAAGGTCACGCTCGCATCGGGCGCCGACGCCCGCGCGTGGCACGCTGTGGTCTCCTATGAGCCGACGCTGGCCGCATTCGACGATGCCTCCGTGTCTCATCTGCTCGAACCGTTCGCGCGCACCCAGGCGCGGGCGCCGCGCGAAGCGGGGCGGATTGCGTGGGTGCTGGCGCTGTGCAAGCGCGTCGCGGAAGCGCATGGCGGCACCTTCGAGCAAGGCGAGATGCAGGACGGTCAGGCCGCGACGCTGGCGCTGCGCATCCCGCTCGTCGCGGCCTGACATCTCGACGACGGCGCTAAGCGGCTCGACGGGCCAGGCGGCGGCAATCCTGCCGCCTGTGCCGCGATAAAACTTTCACGTAGCTTTCGCACTCTATACTGACAACTTTTCGTTGCCGGAGCCCTTTCTCTTGATTCAGGTTGTCGCCCTTATCGGTGCGTTGCTGCTCGTCGCGCTCAATGGATTCTTCGTTGCCGCCGAATTCGGTCTGGTGAAGCTGCGGCAGACGCGGGTGCAGAGTCTTGCCGCGCAGCACGGCATGCGTGGCCGCCTGCTGGCGAAGGTGCACGGGCGTCTCGATGCCTATCTGTCCGCCTGCCAGCTCGGCATCACGCTCGCCTCGCTAGGGCTGGGCTGGATCGGCGAGCCGGCTTTTGCGGACCTGCTGACGCCGCTGTTCCGCCTGCTCAACATCGAATCGGAGAACGTGATCCACGGCGTCTCGCTGTTCTTCGCGTTCTCGTGCATCTCGTTCCTGCATATCGTGGTGGGCGAGCTGGCGCCGAAGTCGCTCGCCATTCGTCAGTCCGAGAAGGTGTCGCTGTGGGCCGCCACGCCGCTCTATGGGTTCTACTGGGCGATGTATCCGGCCATCTGGCTGCTCAACACCAGCGCGAACGCCGTCCTTCGTCTGGCGGGCCTGACGGCGGATCACGGCGGTGATGCGCATTACTCCACCGAAGAGCTCAAGCTCATCCTGCGCGGCCGCCACGCCAACGTGGCGAGCGGCATCGGCGCGGCGGACGGCGCGTATAGCCAGGACGAATGGAACACCATCGCGCACTCGCTGGATTTCTCGCGCATGACGGTCTCGGATCTGATGCGGCCGGCCTATGAGATGGTCGGACTGCGGCGCGACTTGCCGTTGCGCGAGAACATGCAGGTGGTCGCACGGCACCGCTTCAGCCGCTATCCGTTGTTCGAGGATGCCGCGGGCGAGCGCGTGGCCGGCATGATTCATCTGAAGGACCTGTTGTTGGCGCGCCAGGCGGGCAGCACGCTCGACGATCTCTCGAAGTATGTGCGGCCGGTCCAGTACGTGAAGCCGGATATGCCCGCGCTGGAACTGTTCCGGCGCTTTCGCAAGGGCGCGCCGCATATGGCGCTCGTCGGACACAAGAACGCAGCGCCGATCGGCTTTCTCACGCTCGACAATCTGCTCGGCGCGCTGGTCGGGCAGATCCACGACGAGTTCCGCCAGGGCGATGCCGACTGGACCCGCATGGACGACGGCACCTTGATGGGCAAGGGCAGTTTGCCGGTGGTGTCGCTGGAGCGGGCGCTGGGGATCGACATTGACGAAGGCCGGGCCGAATCGGTGGGCGGGCTGGTGATTCAGGCGCTCAACGATCTGCCGAACGAAGGGCAGCGGGTCGAGTTCGACCGCTTCGATATCGTCGTCAAGAAGATGAAGGGGCCGCGTATTCTGCTGGTGCGGGTCTATCCGAAGCACTTCGATGACGAGGGCGGTTGATCGACGTTGAGGGTGCGGGCGAGCGGCAATGCCTGGCCTGCGCTCTCCTCGCCGCTGCTCGCACATTCCCGAGCCCGGTTAAAATCGTCTGCCAAAACACCATTTGGGGACACCGTGGGATATCTGCTCGTGTTGTGCGTAGGGCTGGTGGCAGGCATGCTGAGCGGCGTGATCGGCACAGGCTCGTCCATGCTGCTGATGCCCGTGCTCGTGATGCTGTTCGGCCCGCAACAGGCCGTGCCGATCATGGCGATCGCTGCAATCATGGGCAATCTGGGCAAGATCCTGGCATGGTGGCGTGAAGTCGACTGGCGCGCGTGTGCCGCCTATTGTTCGACGGCCGTGCCCGGCGCGGCGCTGGGTGTGCGGACGCTGCTCGCGTTGCCGCCGCATGCGGTCGAACTCGCGCTCGGTCTCTTCTTTCTCGCCATGGTCCCCACGCGTCGCTGGCTGGCGCGCCGCTCGATTCAATTCTCGCTGCTGCATCTCGCGCTGATTGGCGGCGTGGTGGGCTTCCTGACCGGCATCGTCGTATCGACCGGACCGATCACCGTACCGGTGTTCATGTCGTACGGGCTCGTGAAAGGCGCATTTCTCGCGACGGAAGCGGCCGGGTCGCTCGCGGTGTACGGCACTAAAGTGGCTGTGTTCAAGCACTTTGGCGCGTTGCCGTTGCATGTGGTGTTCGATGGCCTGATCACTGGCTCGGCACTGATGGCGGGCTCGTTTGCAGCGCGCTATGTGGTGGTTCGCATGAGCCCGCGCACCTTCAAGCTGGTGGTCGACGGTTTGATGCTGTCCTCGGGACTGTCGCTGTTGTGGGCCGCCGGGCGGTAAGCGGCGAACCGCTGACCACTCGCCCGTCAGCCCACCGAGGCTTCGAACACGCGCCGGTAGTTGCCGCCCAGAATCATTCCCACCTCTTCCTGGCTGAAGCCGGCGGTCAACAACGCGTCGGCTAATGCCGGCAACTGCTCATAGCTGCGGAACACCGGCGGGTTGATGAAGCCGAGCATGTCCGTGCCTAATCCGACATGCTCGACGCCGACCACGTCCGCCATGCGCTGCATGCCATGGGCCATGCCCTGCAAGTCGCGATACGTCCCGGAGCTTGGCCACACCCCGATCACACCGCCGGTGCCGGCAATCACCCGCGCATGGTCCGGTGTGATCAGACGGCTGCGCGCCGATGGATGCGTCGCCAGGGCGGTATGCGACAGGATCAGCGGCTTGGTGGTGGTGTCCGCCGCGCGCTTGACGAGGTCAAAGGTGCCATGCGCGACGTCCACGACAATGCCTAGCTGATTGCATCGGCGCACCACGTCCGCGCCGAAGTCGGTGAGACCGCCGTGCACGGGCGGCTCGGTCTGGATGTCGCCGAGTTCATTGACCCGGTAGTGGGTGAGCTGCAGATGACGCAGTTGATGCTGCGTATACGCTTCGTCGACGCGCTCGAGCCGGCCTTCCAGAAAGTCGGCGCCTTCGGAGGCAATAACCGCGCAAGGTCCTGTTTTGCTGTTCGCGGCAAGCGACGCCGCGTTCGTCACCACCTGCATCTGCTCGCGTTGGATCAACTCGTGCACGCGGACGAACTCGGCCTGGCCCAGGGCATATAGTTCGCCATCCTGAGGAGTTCGCCAGGCCTCGATGCGCTTGCGATCGGCGGTGACGTGCGTGACGGTGGTGTCGGTAACGATCGCGAGGCAGATGACGTTCATGCCGCCCGTGCGCATGGGCCCCGCGAGAGGAAGGAACGGACGATTGGCGCCAATGGCCGGGTCGCGCGAGACGATCACCCGGCCGGCATGGCTGTGCATGTCCATGGTAAGCGTGTCGGCGGTGCGCCAGGTGGATGCGTCGTCGGATGCGTGTGCGGCAGGCGTCTGTGCATCCGCTGTTTTTGCGTCCGCGTCCTGAGCGGCGGCGTCCGGCTTTTCGGTGTAGCTCGCGAAGCGGCCAGGCGCACAGGCCGCGAGGCCCAACGCCGCACCCGACGCGAGGAACGCGCGGCGACTCGCGCTGCGTGGCGCGTGTTCCGACGGCAGGTCGAGCGGACGCGCGTCGACGAGTTGATAGCGCCAGCCGGCGGGGTCGTCGGTGAGGCGCTGCAGGCGTCCTCTGAAGGTGACGGCCTGCTCCTGTGGTGCGCAGGGCACCGCGGCAAACACTTCCACGCACGACAGCGGATTGCGCGGCAGGCAGCCGCCGCAGCAAGGGGCATCCGCTGCGAGCACAAAGTAATCGGCTTCGTCGGCGACGGGATCGAGCGGAACGATCCAGCCGCATAGTTCGACTATCGTGCCGTGCAGTGAGTCGGCGTCGCCTGTTCGGATACTCAACCAGTCAAGAGGCATGGGCGTTCCCGTGGTTTCAGTGACAACCTGGATTTTGCAAAGCGTAGTACCTTCCGATGAAGCAGGCGTGTCCTTCCCGGACTCCGCGCGTTTGCACGCGACAGACTCACTTCATCGGGACGCCGCGCGTGTCCGCCCCGTCGCGGCACGGACCGTGCGGCGCTTGCCCGTGGTCAGCGTCGTCAAGGTCTGCTCGACGATAGCCAGCGCCTCGGCCTTAAGCGCCGCCGGATCATCCGCATCGTCAAGCAGCAGCGCCGCTTCGCACACCATGCGGCCGATCATCCGCGCCGCAAGGTAGGGATTCGCGATGGCCGGTTCGCCTTGCGGACCAGCGCCCGACAGTCCCGCAATCAGGAGCCCGTAAATATGCGCGTCCTCGATCTCCCGGCAGCGTGCGGCGCCGAGCACGGCAGGCGCGGCCTCGATCACGAGGTGACGGTAGGCCGGCTCGGAGCAGACCTCCAGGAACTCGCGAATGCCGGCGCGGATGCGCTGCGCCTTCGGCGCGCCCCCGGCGACGCCTCGCACGCGAGCCGCAGCCGCAGTCTGTAGCGACACCACCAGGGCATCGAATAGCTCCGCCTTGTCGCTGAAGTGATGATAGAAGGCGCCGCGCGTCACGCGCGCCTTGCGGGCAATCGCCTCGATGCCGACCTGCTGGTACCCCTCCGACGTGAACAGTTCCCCAGCCGCGACGACCAGCGCTTCGCGCGTGGCGTCGGCGTATTCCTCGCGACGTGTTTTGAACGGACCGACGTTTTCCATAGGGCTTCTATCCAGCGCTTGACTTTTCACCTTCGCATCGTAGTATACATACACAGTGTATGTGAAATTCATGGCGTATGTCGTCGTGAAGGATGAAACCTGCGTCGTTAGTCGACGCTCTTTCGGGAGATTTGCAATGACTGGTTCAACGAATACCGACGTGAAGTACGTCCCGCCTTCGGACGAGCAATGGCAGAGTGCCCGCGCTGTGGTCAACCGTTTCGCCGAGCACTGGCGTCATCCGGTCGCAGACGATCTGCGCGACCTGATGCATCCGGACACGCGCAATCTGATTCCACCCATGACCGTGCCGGCGGATCGGGAAGGCGTCGTCGAGCACTTCAGGCAAGTGCTGAATCAATTGCCGGATCTGAAAGTGGAGGTGCTGCAGTGGGCGCCGACGGGCGATGCCGTACTGATCGAATGGCGCGCGTCGGCGAGTGTGGGCGGCGAGGCGCTGTCATGGCAGGGCGTCGACCGCTTCAATGTCCGCGGCGAGCGCATGTATCAAGGGCAGGTGTACTGGGACACGCGGCGGGTGGCCGAGCAAATGGCCGATGCGGCGCGACGTGCAACCGAGCGGCGCGCCGCTGCTTCCTGATCTCGGGATAACGGGTGCCGCGGCGCCTCAAGCGCGCGGCACGCCGTCTTCCACCAGCACGGCCACCGGCATCGTCGCGAGCGCATCGCGCAGGAAGAGCGAACCGTCATCCTCGACCTTGGGGGCGGCGGTGCTCATCCAGTCGAACAGCGCGCGCGAGGTCAGCTCGGCGGGCATCTCGACCGCCGTGTCTTCCCACTGCGCGGCATTGACGAGCGGCAAGTCGCTGCCCTCGTCGAGCAGTCCAGCCGCCAGATGCGTCACGATGATTACGGCCCACGCGTTGGCATGTCTGCGCGCAAACGCGACCACCTGTGCCGCATGCTTGCCCTTGACGGTCAGCGGCAAATACGTGCCCTCGCTCAGCAGCGCCGGCAAGTGCGCGCGCAGCGCCAGCAAGCGCTGCACGACGGCCAGCTTCACGCGTCCATTGCGCCACTCGGACAGCAAGTCCGACGGCGGCGTTTCGACCAGCCATGCCGCACGCTGTGCAAAATCCACAGGACGCCGGTTGTCTGGATCCACCAGAGTGAAGTCCCACAACTCGGTGCCTTGGTACAGGTCCGGGACGCCCGGCGACGTGAGTCGCAGCACGGTCTGCTGCAAGCTGTTGATGGCGCCGGCCTGGCCGATCCGGGCGACCAGTGCGGATAGCGCGTGCAGGAAACCGTCGCGCCGCTGCGGCGCGAGGATATCGAACAGGAAGTCGCGGCAGGCCTTCTCATAGGTCTCGTCGGGTGCGAGCCAGGACGTGCGCAGCTTCGCTTCGCGCAGCGCCTTCAACTGCCATTGCGCGACCCGTTCGGCGAGTGCCTTGACGCCGGCGTCGTCATCGGGTGCGAGCTCGGGCGGCCAGCAGCCCACCAGGGTTTGATACAGCATTGCCTCTGCTGCCGGGCCCGGCGCCCAGTCGTGATCGAGTGCGGTCAGACTGCCGCCGAGCGCGCGGCGCTGCGGTGCGTTCAGCGTCGACCATGCGCGCAGCGTCGCGCTCCAGTCATGCGCGATCTCGCTGAGTACGGCAAGCCGTGCGCGCACGTCTTCACCGCGCTTGTGATCGTGCGTGGCGGTCGCCAGCATCGCATGCGGAAAACGGCGTGCGCGTTCGAGATTGGTGGCGTGAAACTGCTCGACCGACAGTGCGAATTCGCCTGGGTCGGAACCCACCTCGTTGCGCGACAACAGGCGGCCGTAGCGATAGCAGGCTGTGTCCTCGACCGCTTTCGCCGCCACCGGTGCGGTCAATTGCGAAAACAGCGTCTGCGCCGTGCGGCGAGACGATCCCGCGTGATTGAACGGCTGACCATTCGCGCCTGCCTGCGCGTTGGCGGCCGAACCCAGGCGAACCAGTGCGGCGTCCTCGGCTGTGCCGCTACCCAACCAGGCATCGACCTGGTCCAGCACGGCGTAATCGGCAGGCGAGAGCGCTTGCTTCGCGCCGGCTAGCGCCTGATTGAAATAGACGTTGTCGGCCTCTGTGCGTACGCCGTTTTGCGGATAGATGCGATACACCGGAAAGTGCACGACGAGTTCGGTCAGCACGCGGTGCAGCGCGGTGAAGGTGAAGTCGCGTGTGGTGATCGAATCGCGGGCAATCCGATGCAAGGCGCGCGCCGCGCGGTCCAGTTCCGCAGAGAGATTTTCCGCGAGAATCTTGCGCCGCGCGGCCAGCGCTTCATCGGCGAAGCGCGCGCTGCGTCCGGTCAGTTCGGCCCACGTCGCGGCGAGCGGTTCGGCGCCCGCCGGATCGTGCAGCAGCGCGCCGACGTCGTTCATGAAGTCGTAGCCGGTGGTGCCGTGGACCGGCCAGTCCTCGCGCAACGGCTCGCCGCGCGCGAGGATCTTTTCGACCACGATATACGGCTCGCCGTCGCGCAGCTCGTTTAGACGTTGCCGCAGCCGCTGGCAATATTCGCGTGGTTCGGCGAGACCGTCCACATGGTCGATCCGCACGCCGTCGATCAGGCCTTCCGTATAGAGGCGAAACGGCAACGCGTGCACGGCGTCGAACACCTCGGGCCGTTCGACGCGGATGCCGGCCAGCGTGCTGATGTCGAAGAAGCGCCGCCAGTTCACTTCGTCCGACGCCGTGCGCCACCACGCGAGCCTGAAATGCTGGCGCTCGAGCAGCCGATGCAAACGGTCGCGCGTCACGGATTCGCCGGGCGCATAGTTGGCTAGCGCGGCGTCGACGGCCGACCTGCCGTTCTGCGCCACGAACTCGCGCAACAACTCGCGCCCTTCGGCGGCGCGCGGCTGGTCGGCCGGTTGCGTGGTGAGTCCCTGGAAGCGTTCGGCGAGCGCACTGAGATCCGCGCGCTCGGCGCTTTGCAGGATCGCCGCGTAATCGATCGGGCACACCGGGCCGACGTGCGGTCCGTAGGCCGCATAGAAGTGCCCCGTCTGCGCAGCGAAGCGCAGTTCGATCCGGCCGGCGGCGAGTTCGTCTCCATACGATGCGCCCAGGCACGGCATCAGCACTTTGCCGCGCAGGGCAGGATCGGGCGAATGCCAGTCGATGTCGAAGTGCCGTGCATATGCGCTATGGCGTCCCCATTCGAGGATATCGAGCCACCACGCGTTGCTCGACCCGCCGACGCCCATGTGATTCGGCACCACGTCGATAATCAGCCCCATGCCGCGTTCGTGCAGTTTCTCGACCAGCCGCTTGAGTCCCGCTTCGCCGCCGCATTCCGCGCTGATCCGGCTGTAGTCGACGGTGTCGTAGCCGTGCATCGAACCCGGCTCGGCCGTCGTCACCGGCGATGCGTACAGATGGCTCACGCCGAGCGCAGCAAAGTACTCGACGTGCGCGAGGGCGTCGTCGAACGTGAAGCCCTTGTGGAACTGCAGCCTGAGGGTAGAACGCGGGACGGTCATGGTGTGTCGGGCCCCGAAGAAGCGGTAGTGGATGCAGAAGCAGCAGTGGCGCCGACGCTGCGCGCGCGCTCGACCGCGAGCAGGCGGTCGCTGAACGCGGGCTCGGCGAACAGTTCGTCGATCGGCAGTGCGAGGCGCCGCCGCCAGTTCGGATGCTCGTCGATCGAGCCCGGCAGATTCGGCTGGTCTTCTAGCGCGAGGAGATCCTCGAGCGGATACGTGACGAGCGGCGAGGGCGTGGCGGCGACGAAGGCGAGCGCTTCATCTACCGGCGCGCTGTCGATCGGCGGCGGGGGCACGCCATGTGCGGCGACGCCGGCCCACTGGAACGCGTCCCATAACGCCGCGCGTTCGTTCGCACGCTCGGCCAGCGCCACTTCGACGGGATCGCGTCCGTCGGCACGCGGCAGCGTCTGTCCGATCTGATTGCGCCACACGATATCCGCTCCGCGCCACCATCCGGTGACGGTGGGCAGATCGTGCGTGGTGGTGGTCGCCACTGCGTTGCGGTCCCAGTCCCGCGGCATCTTGAAGTCCTTGCCCGACGCGCCGTTTTCGAACCACAACACGCGAATACCGGCAATGCCGTGTTCGTCGAGCCGTTCCCGGAAGCCGGGCGGCACCGTGCCAAGATCCTCGCCGATCACAATCGAGCGGTGCCGCCACGATTCGAGCGCAATCAGCCGCAGCATGTCTTCGAGCGGGTAGCGCAGATAGGCGCCATTGCGCGCGCTTTCGCCTTCGGGTACGAGCCACAGGCGCCGCAGGCCGAGGATGTGATCGATGCGGATGCCGCCGGCGTGCGCAAACGCGGCGCGCAGCATGTCGATAAAGGCCACGAAGCCCTGGTTGCGCATGGCGCGCGGCGAGAACGTCGTGAGTCCCCACGCCTGGCCGGCCTGATTGAACAGATCCGGCGGCGCGCCGACCGACACGCCTTGCAGCATGTCGTCGCGATACGACCACGCGTGACTGCCGGTGCTATCGCAACCGACGGCGAGGTCCGCGATCAAGCCCACCGCCATGCCGGCATCGCGGGCCGCGTGCTGGGCATGCGAGAGTCCCTTGGCCGCGAGCCATTGCAGGAACAGATGAAATTCGACCTCGTGCCGATGCGCGTTCGCAAACGCTTCGACCTCCGCACTACGCGGATCGCGCAACGCCTCGGGCCAGGTGCGCCAATGTCCGTTCGGCTCCGCCTGGGCAAGCTGAACCGCCTGCAATGCTTCGAAGCGCGCGTGATCCTCAAGCGAGCGGCCGCCTTGCACGCAGAACGCGTTGAATTCGAGCGCACGGGGCGCGTCCTGAGCGCGGTCGTGGATGCAGAACTGCTCGAAGAGCGTGCGCAGGACCTTGAGCTTGAGCCGCACGGCCTGCGGCCAGTCGATCAGCGTCAGACGTTCAAGCTGCGACCATGTTTCGGCGCCCTGATGAGCGTCGATGGCGGCGCGTGCCGCCTCCGCACCGAACACGGCGGCCGGATCGATATGCGTGACATTGAGCCACAAACGCGACGACGGCGAATACGGACTAAAGCGTTCCGGCTCGGCGCTGAACATCGCATGGGTCGGGCTGACGGCGAGCGCATGCGCGCCGCGCTTCGCGCTTTCCACAGCGAGTTGCGCGAGCGCCGAGTAGTCGCCAATGCCGCCGTCGCCCGTGCGGCGCAAGCCATAGAGTTGCGCAGCGATGCCCCACAACGGCGGCACGGGCGTGTTCTGCATGGCCCGCCACGCATCGGCGGCGGTATAGCAGCGCGAGGGCGCCACCGCGAGCGTGATGCGGTGGTCATTGATAAAGAGCGTGTGATAACCGGGTTCGTCGATAGGCGACAGCAGCGCTGCTTCACCTTTCGGCGCAGTGAAGCGACCGTCGATCTGCGAACCGCTTTCCAGTTCGATCCTATAGTGGCTGCCCGATCTGATCGCCGCCGCCGGCAGCGCGATGCCGCGCTCGCATTCGGCGGTCATCAGCGGCGGCAGCTTGCGGCCGGACAGTTCCGCTTCGAGTGCGGCGGCGCTCTGGCGGATCTGGGCCGCGCTGCCGCACGGCAGTCCCATGCGTTCGAGCAGCACGCTGAGCGTGCTTTCGGGAACCTGCTGGATGAGGTGATGCGCGTCTTGCCATTCGACTTCGAAACCGGCGCGAGCGGCCAGGCTATTGATGGACTCGGAGCGTCGGGTGGCGTTCATGCGTGCCACTCCCGTTCGATGACCTTGCGCGCATCGTGCGTGTTTGCATACTCGCTGACGTCGCCGGTCAACCACGCGATGAAAGAGTAGGGCGGCAACTGCTGCCCGGCGAGATGGTCCCGCACGCGTGGCGGGGTTTCGAAGACGATCTTGCCTTTGGGCATCAACGTCTCCGTTTGCGCAAACGGCACGGCAGCGTCGCCGAGGTTCAGCGCGATGGCGAGCGTTTCCCCGTCGTCGAGCCGCCAGCGTGCGATGAGCGCGTTGGCGTCGCTTCCGTTCTGCGCGGCTAGCACGCTTGCCCCCAATGCCTTCGCATGCGCGAGGCGTGGCGTAATCAGCTTTGCCCGCACCGTCAGCGCGGATTTGTAGAAGTGCATCCAGTCGAGCCGTTCGTGTGCGTCGGGTTGCGCGGCGGCATCCGTTGGCGGCGACGACGCGGCGAAGGTCTGCGGATGATTCGGATCCGGAATCTGTGCGCGGCGCTTTTCGTCGCTGAAGGACGCGAAGCGCGCGAATTCGCGGCGGCGTCCTTCGCGGACCGCATCCGCGAGATCGCCGGTGTAGTCGGTGAAAAACAGGAACGGCTGATCGGAACCGAACTCTTCATCCATGAACAGCAGCGGAATCTGCGGCGAGAGCAGCAACAGACCCGTGGCAGCCCGCAGCGCATCCGGCGAGCACAGCTTGCGCAGCCGCTCGCCGAATGCGCGATTGCCGATCTGATCGTGGTTCTGCAGAAACATCACGAACGAGGTGGGCTGCACATGCCCGCTCGGTTCGCCGCGCGGCTTACCGTCGTGGATCGGCGAAGGCTCGCCCTGATACACAAAGCCTTCGCTGAGCACCCGCGCCAGCTTGCGGATCGGCTCATCCGCGAACGCGTGATAGTAGCCTTCCGTCTCGCCGGTCAGCAGCACGTGCAGGGTGTTGTGCGCGTCGTCGTTCCACTGCGCGTCGAAATGCGTTTCGAGCAGGTTGGCGGTGTTGTGCTCGTTTTCGAGGACCAGATGCACATGACGCCCGTGCCGCACCTTGGCGCGAATATGGTCCGAGAGTTCGCGCAACCATTCGTGATTGTCGATGGCATGCACGGCATCGAAGCGCAGGCCGTCGAAGCGATATTCGTTGATCCAGTAGAGCGCGTTGTCGCAGAAGAAATCGCGGACCTCGGTGCGCTCGAAGTCGATGGCCGGACCCCAAGGCGTATGCGTGCCTTCGCGAAAGAACGGCTTCGCATACTGATGCAGATAATTGCCGTCCGGGCCGAAGTGGTTATAGACCACGTCGAGGAACACGTTCAGACCGAGACCGTGGGCCGCATCGATCAGTGCTTTCAGTTCGTCCGGGCGGCCATAGGATGAGTCGGGTGCATACGGCAGTACGCCGTCGTAGCCCCAATTGCGCTGGCCGGGAAAATCGTTCAACGGCATCAGTTCGATGGCGGTCACCCCCAGTTCGGCGAGCGCGGGCAGACGCTGCATGACACCCGCATAGCCGCCCAGCGTGCCCACATGCAATTCGTACAACACAGTTTCTTCCCAGGGCCGGCCATGCCAGTGCGCGTGTTGCCACGTATAGGCGCGTGGATCGATCACTTCGCTCGGGCCGTGTACATCCTGCGGCTGAAACCGCGAAGCGGGATCGGGCACCGCCAGTTCGCCGTCGAGCCGGTAGCGATACAGCGTGCCTGCGCCGCAATCGGCTTCGGCTTCGAACCAGCCGTTGCCGGTCGGCGTCATCTCGAGCTTGACGGGCGCAGCCGGCCCTTCGATCTCCACCTGCACCGACTGGCACGACGGCGCCCAAAAACGAAAGCGCGTGCGCGGTCTCGCGCTCGCCGCACCTAGCAACTGCGCGCCGAACGGCAGGCAATGCGCATGATGACGCGCATGAGGATCAATCGGACTTTCGGACATGATTCATCACCATTCGGTTTTGCTCCGCCGCCTTGTGTTCCGGCAACCCTACGTGTGCGATTCGCCGTCGGTGGGCAGGACTGTGCCCGGGTCCGGCGGCAACGCGGTCAGGAGCCGCGGGCCGTGCTGCGGCCCGGCTTGCCAGCCGGCCTGCCAGTCTGCGTCGCCCACCGGCCGCGCGGCCAGCATGACGAGACCGTGACCGGCCACTTCCACTTCCGATGCCGCCAACGGACGAGGCGGCGCGTCGGGGTCTGCGGTATTCAGCAGCACGTGCCATTCCAGATGCGGCGCGGGCGGCGCGAAACGCAACATGCCGCCGGACGCGTTCAGCATCATCAACAATACTTCCGTTTCACCGTCGAGTCCTGGACCTGCGCGGCGCAGCGTCAGCGCGCGTCCTTCCGGGTCCTGCCAGGCCTCGATGGTCAAGGGAAAGCCGCGTTCGTCGAACCAGCCGATGTCGTACAGGCCGGGCAACACCTCACGGTCGCCGAACAGGAAGCGCGTCTCGCGCAGCAGCGGATGCTGCTTGCGCAAGGCAATCACGCGCGAGACGAACCCGGTCATTCTGCGACCTTCTTCAGACCCGGCGCGTTCCCAATCGATCCATGATAGTTCGTTGTCCTGGCAGTACGCATTGTTATTGCCGTGCTGGGTGCGGCAGGATTCGTCGCCGGCCAGCATCATTGGCGTGCCGAGCGCCATGAACAGCGTCGCCATCAGCGAGCGGGCCACCCGTGCACGGGTTTCGAGAATCGCGGGATCGTCGCTTGATCCTTCGACACCCCAGTTCGAACTGCAGTTCTCGTTGTGGCCGTCGTTGTTATTTTCGCCGTTGGCTTCGTTATGCTTTTGCTCGTACGCGACGATGTCGGCAAGCGTGAAGCCGTCGTGCGACGCGACGAAATTCACCGAGGCCCACGGTTTCCTGAAGCGGCGGTTAAACAGATCCGCGGAGCCGGTGAGGCGCGCCGCAAGATCGGGCCGCAGGCCAGCGTCGCCACGCCAGAAGCGCCGTACGGTATCGCGAAAGCGGTCGTTCCACTCCGCGAAGCCGGGCGGATGATTGCCGAGCTGATAGCCACCCGGGCCGATGTCCCAAGGCTCGGAAATCAGCTTGCGTTGCGACAGGATCGGGTCCTGGCGCAAGGCGTCGAAAAAGCCGGAGCCGGGATCGAAGCCGTTATGTTCGCGGCCGAGCGTCACGCCGAGATCGAAACGGAAGCCGTCGATGTTGAACGCCGTCGACCAGTAGCGCAGCGAATCCATCACCATCTGCAGCACGCGTGGATGCGGCAGGTTCAGCGTGTTGCCGCAGCCGGTGTCGTTGATATGGTGACGTTCGTCGCCGGGCACGAGACGATAGTAGCTGGCGTTGTCGAGGCCGCGCCACGATACGGTCGGACCCATTTCGCCGCCTTCGCACGTATGGTTGTAGACCACGTCCAGAATCACTTCGATCCCTGCCGCATGCAGTTGCCGAACCGCGATGCGCATTTCGTCGAGCCGATGCGTGCTCAGATACGACGGCTCCGGCGCAAAGAAAGCCGCGGTGTTGTAGCCCCAGTAGTTGCGCAGACCGCGCTCCACGAGGAAGCGGTCGTTCAGAAACGCATGCACCGGTAACAGTTCGACCGCGGTGACGCCGAGCTTCTGCAGATGCTCGATAAACTCCGGCGACGATAGCGCGGCAAACGTGCCACGTTCGTGCGCGCGCAGATTGGGGCGCAGCATCGACGCGCCGCGGACGTGGGCTTCGTAGAGAACCGTTTCGCCCCAGGGCACGTTAGGCCGCGTGTCGTGCGACCAGTCGAAGGCCTCGTCGATCACGACGCACTTCGGCATGGCCGGCGCCGAATCGCGCCGGTCGATGGACAGGTCGAGCCGGTTCGAATGCACACGGTAACTGAAGAGCGCATCCGACCAGCGAAACTGTCCGACGAGCTTGCGCGCGTACGGGTCGAGCAACAGCTTGTGCGGGTTGAAGCGATGCCCGTTCTGCGGCTGGTAAGGACCATGCGCGCGAAACCCGTAGGCCGTACCGGGATGTGCGTTAGGCAGGTAGCCGTGCCAGATCTCGTCGGTGCATTCGGGCAGCGTGAAGCGCTTCATCTCCTTGCGACCGGTGGGATCGAACAGGCACAACTCGATCCGCTGGGCATTGGCCGAGAAAACCGCAAAGTTGACGCCGAGTCCGTCCCAGCTCGCCCCGAGTGGATAGGGCGAGCCCGGCGACAGCCGGTCGGGCAATACATGCGACATGGTTCCCGTCCTTGTTCTGATGGTTCGCTTCTTCGCGGGGCATTCCTTTAAGCGACTCGTCGGCGGCGTCTCACGTGTCGGCGCGCAGCACGATCGTCGCGAGCGGCGGCAGGATCAGCGAGGCCGATTGCGGCTTGCCGTGACTCGCGATGTCCTCGGTGTAGATCAGGCCGGCGTTGCCGACGTTCGAGCCGCCGTACACGCTGGCGTCGGTGTTGAGAATCTCGCTCCAGCGTCCGGCGAGCGGCATGCCGAGGCGATAGCCGAGGCGCGGCACCGGTGTGAAGTTGCAGACGATCACCAGTTCGCGGCCCGCGCCGTCGACGCGCCGGAAAGCGAACACGCTGTTCTCGCTATCGTCGCCGATCAGCCATTCGAAGCCGCCGGGTTCGCAGTCGAGCGTGTACAGCGCCGGTTCGTCGCAATAGAGCAGGTTGAGGTCGCGCACCAGTTTTTGCGCGCCGTGGTGGAGCGGATCGTCGAGCAGATGCCAGTGTGGCGAACCGTCGTGATCGAATTCGGCCATCTGCCCGAACTCGCCGCCCATGAAGAGCAGCTTCTTGCCGGGATGCGTCCACATGAAACCGAAATACGCGCGCAGGTTCGCGAAACGTTGCCAGCGGTCGCCCGGCATCTTGCCGAGCAGCGAGCCTTTGCCGTGCACCACCTCGTCGTGCGAGAGCGGCAACACGAAGCACTCCGAATAGGCGTACACCATGCCGAACGTCATGTTGTGGTGATGGTAGCGCCGGTACACCGGATCTTCTTGCAGGTAGTGCAGCGTGTCGTGCATCCAGCCCATGTTCCACTTGAACTCGAAGCCGAGCCCGCCGTCTTCGACGCGCGCCGTGACGCCGGGCCATGCCGTCGATTCTTCCGCAATGGTGATTGCGCCTGGCACGCCCGGCACGTAGCCGACTTCATGATTGAGCCGCTTGAGAAACGCAATCGATTCGAGATTCTCGCGCCCGCCGTAGATGTTCGGCACCCATTCGCCCGCCGCGCGCGAATAGTCGCGATACAGCATCGAAGCCACTGCATCCACGCGCAGGCCATCCACGTGATAGCGCTTGAGCCAGGCCAGCCCCGAGGCGACCAGGAACGCGCTCACCTCGTTGCGGCCGAGGTTGTAGATCATCGTGTTCCAATCCTGGTGATAGCCTTCGCGCGGATCGGCATGCTCATAGAGCGGCGTGCCGTCGAAGTCGATCAGACCGTGCGCGTCGTTCGGGAAGTGTGCCGGCACCCAGTCGAGAATCACGCCGAGCCCGGCTTCGTGGGCCCGATTGACGAACTGCGCGAACTGCTCGGGTTTGCCGAAGCGCGCCGACGGCGCGAATTGCCCCAGCGGCTGATAACCCCACGAGCCGCCGAACGGATGCTCGGCGATCGGCATGAATTCGACGTGTGTAAAGCCCATGCCCTGCACGTAGGGGATCAAACGGTCGGCCAGTTCGGACCAGTCGAGACTGCGCTGACCTTCTTCCGCGATGCGCAGCCAGGATTCGGCGTGCACTTCGTAGATGGAGATGGGCGAGCGCGGCGTTTGGTTGGCGCCGCGCGAGTGGATCCAGGCATCGTCGGTCCACGGAAACTGTTCGATCTCGTCGACATGCGCGACGACCGACGCCGTCGCCGGCGGCCGTTCGGTTTGCATGGCGCAGGGGTCGGCCTTCAGCGGCAACGGATGACCGTCGCGAGCCAGCAGTTCGTATTTGTAGCGTGTGCCTGGGCCGACGCGCGGCACGAACAGTTCCCACACGCCAGCCTGATGACGTAGCCGCATCGGATGGCGGCGGCCGTCCCACGAATTGAAGTCGCCGACCACCGAGACGCGCCGTGCATTCGGCGCCCATACGGCGAAGCGCACGCCGGGCACGCCGTCGATTTCCATAGGACGCGAGCCGAGGCATTCGAGTACCGCATACGGGTCGCCGTGCGCGAGCCGATGCAGTGGTTCATCGCCCAGCACGGGACCGAACGAATAGGTGTCCTCGATTTCCTGAAGAGGGCCATGCCAGTCGATGCGCAGCCGGTACGGCACGGCAGCGCTGACACGGCCAATGAACAGTCCGTTGGGATGGACCTGTTGCAATTCGCCGAGCGTCGTGCCATCGGCGCGCGCAATCACCGTGACGTGCGCGGCATTCGGCAGCAGTGCGCGCACCACCGGTCCCGCGTCGGTCTCATGCATGCCCAGTTGCGAAAACGGATCGGGGTGGCGTGCCTCGACCAGCGCATCGAGATCGAGCGGTTGCAGGCCGGCGGTCGGATCGTACTCACTCATAATCGCCCTCAGCCGGGTTAGGCGGTGTGGCGCCGGTCGAGCCGGACGCCGATGGATCGTGGGGAGTGCCTGTGTCGCCGAGCAGCCGGCTCGCGAGCGCGGCGAGACCGCGCACCGGCAAGCCGAGCCACGTCGGACGATTGGCCGCTTCGTAGCGGATCTCGTAGGCGGCTTTTTCGATCAGGAAGAGATCGAGCAGCGCCTGCTCCGAAGCCGGCGCGACGAGCGGTTGATCCACCTCGACGATGGCTGCGCGGTAGGCCTCGAGGAAGCTCTCGGCCGCATAGCCGCGGAAGCGGTCGAACAGCGCGCGCTTGCGATCGGCGGTCTGCTGCGGCGCGCTTTCCGTGGTGGATTGCGCCGCGGCGCTGGCATACGAGTACGAGCGCAGCAAACCGGCGACGTCGCGCATCGGGCTCGACTTCTGGCGACGTTCTTCGAGCGAGCGCGCCGGTTCGCCCTCGAAGTCGATCAGATACGCGTCACCTTGTGCGACCAGCACTTGCCCCAGATGGAAGTCGCCGTGAATGCGCGTGCGCAGTGCGCCCGCGTCGGCGGTCACCAGCTTCGCAACGGCTTCGGTCAATGCGGCGCGCCGCTCGAGCAGACTGCGGGCCAGGTCGTGCGTGTCGTCGGTCAATTGATCGACACGTTGTGCCAGCAGATCGAGCGCGGACGTGAGCAAGGCCAGCGTGCCGTCGACCCATGCCTGCACCTGCTCGGGCGTGGCGGTTTCGGGCGCGAAGGCCGGATCGTCGGAAGGCGAGGCGAGCGCGACATGCAGCTCGCCGAGGCGCTTGCCGATCGTGGCCGCCATGCTCTGATAGCCTTCGATGGCCTGCGCTTCCTTCTCGCGATCGGGCGCGGCGTCGTCGGCATCGACCGCGAGCGCGAGGTCGTCGATCGTGCGGCGCAGGTAATCGAGCGCCCAGTTCCACGCGTCGCCCTGGTTGTCGATGAAGCCTTGCAGGATGCACAGCGTGTGCGGCACGCCGGCCGGATCGATACGCACCACTTCGCCGTAGAGCGGCGCCGTGTTGGCGTAACCGATCTTCGTCAGATAGCGGCTGATTTCGGCTTCGGGATGGATGCCGCTCACGAGCCGCCGCACCAGCTTGAGCACGATCGCATCCGCGATGATCAGCGAACTGTTGCTCTGCTCAGCGGCGAGCCAGCGAATTTCGGGGCGGTCGCCGAGGTCGATCTCGGCGAGCCGGTCGGTGGGAATGAAGCAGATCTCGCTCTTTTGCACCGTTGGCACGACCGCACGTTCGCGCAGCTTGCGCAGGACGTTATGCGCGAAGATAGGCAGGGCGAAGGCGTCGGTCAGATGACCGACGTTGCGGCCGCGGCGCACGCGCGCCAGCGCCAGTTGCATGAACAACGGCGTGGTGGTCTCGCCGCCCCACGTGATGGCGATGGGCAGCACATAGCGCTCGGTGTGGTCGCCGACGTCCGCTTCGATCTCGGTGAAGGCGAAGCCGCCGTTCGGGATCGTCGTGAGGGCCGCCAGGCGCACCGCGTGCAAGGGCTGGTCTTTGGACGCAAACCAGCGGCGCCGGCTCAACCACGAAGGCAACACTTCGGATTCGAGCAGCCGGACGTTTTCCGGCGTCGGGCCTGCCTGACCTTCGCGGATCACAATCGTCACGAACTCGGGCAGCGGCTCCGAGTGGGCCTGCGCCCAGGTGGGACGCTGATTGCCCGGGCAGATGAGGAACCACAGAAAGCCGTAGGGCGGAAACGTCAGCAGATAGGTGAGCTGACCGATTGCGGGGAACACGGAGTCCGCGGTCATTTCGATCGGCACCGAGCCTGCGAATTCGGACAGATCGAGTTCGACCGCCTGCGGGGCGCGCGAGAGATTCGCAACGCACAGAATAGTCGGCTCACCCGGCAACTCGCGCAGATACGCCAGAATCTTGCGGTTGGCCGGCTTCAGGAAGCGGATCGTGCCGCGCCCAAAGGTCTGCTTGGCGCGGCGCGTGGCGAGCATGCGGCGCGTCCAGTTCAGCAGCGAGTGCGGATCGCGGCTCTGCGCTTCGACGTTGACCGCATCGAAACCGTAGAGCGAGCCCATCACCGGTGGCAAGACCAGTTGCTCCGGATCGGCGCGCGAGAAGCCGCCGTTGCGGTCCGAGGACCATTGCATCGGCGTGCGCACGCCGTCGCGGTCGCCGAGGTGGATGTTGTCGCCCATACCCAGTTCGTCGCCGTAATAGATCACGGGCGTGCCGGGCATCGACAGCAGCAGCGAGTTGATCAGCTCGATGCGCCGGCGGTCGCGCTCCATCAACGGCGCAAGACGGCGCCGGATGCCAAGGTTCAACCGCGCGCGGCGATCGCTCGCGTAGGTGTTCCACAGATAGTCGCGCTCCGAATCCGTGACCATCTCGAGCGTCAGTTCGTCGTGATTGCGCAGGAAAATCGCCCACTGATTCGTTTCCGCGAGATCCGGCGTCTGCCGCATGATGTCGGTGATCGGGAAGCGGTCTTCGCTGGCGATCGACATGTAGATGCGCGGCATCAGCGGGAAGTGGAACGCCATATGGCATTCGTCTTCGTCGCCGAAATATTCCTTCACGTCTTCCGGCCACTGGTTCGCTTCGGCGAGCAGCATCCGGTTCGGATATTCGGCGTCGATGGTGGCGCGAATCTTCTTCAGGATCGCATGCGTTTCCGGCAGGTTCTCGTTGTTGGTGCCCTCGCGTTCCACGAGATACGGCACCGCATCCAGCCGCAGACCGTCGATGCCCATGTCGAGCCAGAAGCGCATCACCTGCAGCACTTCCTTCAGCACAGCGGGATTGTCGAAGTTCAGATCGGGCTGGTGCGAATAGAAGCGGTGCCAGTAGTACGCACCCGCCACCGGATCGTGCGTCCAGTTTGAAGGCTCGCTGTCGATAAAGATGATCCGCGTGCCGGTGTATTTCTCGTCCGTATCGGACCAGACATAAAAGTTGCGATGATTCGAGCCGGGCTTCGCGCGCCGTGCGCGCTGAAACCACGGATGCTGGTCTGACGTATGGTTGATGACCAGTTCGGTAATCACACGAATACCGCGTGCGTGCGCTTCCTGAATGAAGTGCTTCACGTCGGACAATTGTCCGTAGTCCGGATGGACGTTGCGATAGTCGGCGATATCGTAGCCGTCGTCGCGACGCGGCGACGGATAGAACGGCAGCAGCCAGATCGCGTTCACGCCGAGTTCGGCGATGTAGTCGAGCTTGGCAATCAGCCCAGGAAAGTCGCCGACGCCATCGTTGTTCGCATCGAAGAACGACTTGATATGCACCTGATAGATGATCGCGTCTTTGTACCAGAGCGGGTCGTCGCTCAGGGCCGATACCTTGCCGCGCCGGGCCGGCTTTGCTTTCGCGATGCGGCTGCTGGCGGCCACTGCGGCGTGGGCTTGCGACGTGCTCTCGGTCGGATCGTCACGTTTCATTACGCACCTTCGGTCGGGGGTTGGTAGCCAGCGTCTGCATGGCTGCCGCTGTCGTCGTCTGCGCTGGGGGGCTCGGCCGGCAGTCCGCCAACGGGCGCGATGCGCCAGATGG
>Ga0302228_10000463_pt1 | contig 33704 bp, 26 predicted proteins | sample II_Palsa_N1_2_FD_193519 | JGI IMG/M metagenome (GOLD analysis project Ga0302228, IMG submission 193519) | Peat permafrost microbial communities from Stordalen Mire near Abisko, Sweden - II_Palsa_N1_2 | ecosystem: Environmental > Terrestrial > Soil > Palsa > Peat permafrost | place: Sweden... | reverse complement strand
GTTCGATTCAAGTACGAGCAAGCCGGCCTTTAGAAACAGAAAACTGGCCCCGCCGCATATAAAACTGGCTAACGGACGGAGGAAATATCAGCAATGCCACTCGGTATCCCACGATTTGCGAACGCATTTGTTGAGATAAACAGCACGAATGCAATACAGGCAGCCGCCAATGAGCGCAGTAAAGCAACAAGCCAAAGGAATCCGTGCAAGCTCCAAAGGCACAGGTAGAAAGCCGAGGGCAAGCCCTGCAATAGCGAGGCCGCCAATAGCGGACAACACCAGCAAATAAGCGATGATGAGAAGGAACAAGCCGGCCCCCTCTTGGTGTAATGATTGTAAGGCGCCGCACATTTGCAAAGCGCCCGTCTCTCAGGCAGAAATTGCTATTCTCACACAAAATAATCGGTAAGTTCTAGACGTGGCGTCGGGCGTCGCCATGTGGTGTTGTCTATGGCTATGGGTTCCTTGCAGGTCGACCAGAGATGTTCAGGAACGGTCCGGGCGAGCCGGGGTTCCGTGGCACCAGTTCGGCGGGAAGCGCGCAAAGCGCACTACAGCTAAATTGCACCTAGAACGGCCCGTTTTGACCTTGATTTACCTTGTACACCCTTGGTTTTGCACTTCGCGAGTTGTGTAAGGCATTGATTTTAAAGGGTACCGCAGGCACTTGTACTCCTCCGAAGGCAGGGGTTGCTGGTTCGATCCCCAGTCGGGCGCACCAATTGTGACAGGGGTTCTAGGGAATCCTCCTGTTTCCGCTCCCCTGAGCGACACTTAAATTCCGCCGACTTGCCCATGTATCGCGCAGGTCGTGCGTCATACGCGACGCCTTCAGCCAGTCGCGCCGCGTGTCATTCTCACGCGTTTGCCCGCCGTCGCCGCTTGCGCTGAAGCGATCGTTTATCTCGGCGTCTTGTCGAACCGCCGTCGTGCCTTCCGGTGACCGATAAGGCAGCCGAGAATCCTGGCGCAATGAAACATCGCACCGTTGCAGAGTCGACTTATGCACTTCAACGATCGGCGCGGCCTAGCAACCGCTCGGGGTCTTTCACGGGGAGCCGAGTCCGTTAGTCCACCGCCCCCCCCATCGCACCCACACGGACATCACCCTGCCTCAAACCCGTACGTCGCACACGTACTCCCGCTCAGGCATTCATCCCACCATCAACCGTGAGATTCGTCCCAGTAATATACGAAGCCTCCGGCCCAGCGACGAACGCCACCATCGCAGCAATCTCCTCAACCCGCCCGTAGCGATCGAGCGCCGTAGCAGCCTTCTGCGGCACCGCCCAATCGCCCGAGGCGGGGTTCAGATCTGTATCGATCGGCCCCGGCTGAACGTTGTTGACCGTAATACCCCGGCCTCCAACTTCTCTGGACAGCGCTTGAGTGAACATCCTGATAGCCGCTTTGGTAGCTGCGTAAGGCACCAATCCAGGCGCAATAGCACGCTCCCCCACCGCCGAACCGATCATGATGATGCGACCACCATCACTCAAACGCTTCAGTGCAGCCTTGGTCGTAGCGAATACGCCGCGGATGTTGATGTCGATCACCTTATCCATCTCCTCCAGCGTCGTGTCTTCGAACGTTTTCGGAATGGCCGTGCCGGCATTGTTCACCAGCACATCAAGCCGGCCGAAGGTCGCAAAGGTCTTTTCAACCGCAGCCTCGACAGCGCTAACATCAGCAGCGTCGGCCTGAATCGCAATAGCCTTTCCGCCGTTGAGTTCAATCTCTTTGACCACGGCCGAAGCCGCGTTTGCGTCCTTCGCATATGTGAGCGCCACGCTCGCCCCATCTGCGGCCAGGCGTTTCGCAATTGCCGCACCGATACCGCGTGAACCGCCGGTAACGAGGGCCACTTTGTGAGCTAAGTTAGACATGTGATTTCCTAAGGAGTCCGGACGCGACTCATCGCGTCACCGATTCGGTTGACGATTCATTGCCCGTTATCTTTGCGCGGAACACTTTTAGAACGAGTACCTTCCTGGCTCCGCACCATCGCAGAGATCGACGAAAACCACCTTCGTACGCTTCAAGACATCGACGGTGGTACGTCATTCATCTGCGAGGGCTCCAGCAATCAGGCAAAGAGCTTTGCAGCGCCACCTTTAACCGATGGCCGTGCAAGGACTATAGGTTTCCGCACAAGGCGCAACAAAGACCTTGTGGGCAGGGGGACATACCTTTCAGGCATAGCAAGAGCGGGCGATATCCTTGATAGATAGCCGCGAGACAGGCGCAAGCGCTCAGAAGCCGACAGTACTTTTTTAGTTCTCTCAGCGTATGCCGGGTCCAGCCAAACAAGGCGGCGACTCACATCGCCCCCTCTCATTACTCATCCACCAGCGGCAGCCCCGCTCGTCTCCCCGCTCGCCCCGCGTTCCTGGGCCGCCCCCCAAACACCACCCCCGGCCGCATAAAAAACGTCATCCCCACCCCACAAACCATCACCCCAATAGAAAGCAAAAAAGTCACATCCCAGTTCCCCAACCGATCAACCAGATACCCCGCCACAACCGGACTAACAATCGCCGCGGTAAACCCAGTCCCACTCATAATCCCGCTCGCTGTCCCAGACCGGTCATACGCGATATCCATCGGCACAGCCCACATAGGCCCAATATTCATCTCATTGAAGAACATCGCAGCAGCGAGAAAAACCAGTGAATACATCGGATCGTGTATCAGCAGCACGGGCAACAACGACAACCCCGTCAACGTCATACAAACCGCGACCATATAACTGCGCGCCAACTTCAAATTCCCAGTACGCCTTAGCAACCGGTCACTGACCAACCCGCCCACCAGATCCCCAAACACTCCCGCAACGAACACCCCAGAAGTAAACAGCACCGCCTTCTTGATGTTGAGATGGAAGCTATGCATGAAGTAAAGCGGCATCCAGTCGAGCATCAACCAAAGAATCCAGTTGTAGCAAAAGTACACCCCAGACACCGGCAGCAAGCGCCGATACAACCGCATCCATGTCCCCGGCACTTCCACGGGCCGAACCGTCGGCGGCGGCAAGATACGAATTTCCGCAGCAGTAATCCGCGGATGATCCGCGGGCTTCTCGGTATAAGTCACATACCAAAGCACCAACCATCCGGCGCTAAGCGCGCCGAGCAGATAAAACGAAAACCTCCAGTTAAACGCGGTCATCAGCGCGAGCACGAGCATCGGCGCCACCGCGTTCCCAAGCCGCGCCGACGAGTGAGTAATCCCCTGCGCCAACCCGCGCCTGTCCCGCGTCACCCACGAAGCCATCGCACTCGTAGACGCCGGAAACGTAGCGCCTTCACCGAGTCCCAACAGCAACCGCGCCGCAACAAGCGTCGCGAACCCACCCGCCAATCCAGTCAGCGTTGTCGCCACAGCCCAGATCAAAGCACAGGCGATCAGCGTCCGCTTGGCCCCAAACCGGTCACTAACCCACCCGCCGATAAACTGAAACACCACATACGGATACGCAAACGCCGAAAAGACAAAACCCAACTGCGTATTGCTCAGCCCAAGTTCAGACTTGAACTGCCCGGCGGCGGTACTTATGTTGACGCGGTCGACGTAGGTGATGAAGTACATCAGGCACAGCATCACAAGGACGGTGGTAGTCGCCTTGAGCTGGAATCGTTTCATGTCGGTCTCCTCACGTTTCCGTGTCGTTATTTCTTCGAGCCCGAGGTGAAAGCGACCACGGCGTCCCTGAAGCGGGCGCTGCCGTAAACCTCTTCGATCAGGTCTTCATCATCGAGCCGCTGTTCAACGACAATGCGTCGCAGGCTCTCCTTAACCGCTTTCTGCGTGACCGGCGACAACGCGATGAGCCGCTCCGCTAACGCATGCGCAGCGTTACCCAGTTCATCCTGTCCGCAAACGTCATAGACGTATCCGCACGCCAAGGCCTCCTCAGCCGAGAGATAGTCGGCGAGCATCAACATCTTCTTGACCCTGGGCACGCCGAACGCCGCGTGCAACCGCGCAATATTGCGCGACGACAGCGTATTGGAAAGCGTCTTGGCGATAGGCGCGCCAAACCGCGAGGCACTGCTGCACAAGCGAAAATCGCAAGCCGTCGCCAGCGCGAGGCCGCCCCCCACGGCCCACCCATCGATAACAGCAACCGTAGGGACCGGGATACGCTCCACCGCATCGATGACCCGCTCGACCAGCGCCTCATAAGCGACGCCATCGCGTCCATCGCGGAAGTCCTTGAAGTACGAGATATCGGTGCCGGAAATAAAGGACTTGCCACCCGCGCCACGGAACAGAATGCAGCGCACGGCATCGTCGCTTTCGCACTGGCTGACCAACGCCAGCAGCGATTCATACATCGGGATCGTCATCGCGTTATGCCGTTCAGGCCGGTCGATCACAATCTCAGCCGCCCCCGACTCATGGACGGTCAACCTGACGGGTTCATTCATGGCTTAGTCCCGTTGATTTCGGCGTAGATCTCGTCGTTGTGCTCGCCTAGCAGCGGCGGATGACGACGCACCGTCTGCGGCGTGCCGAGCATCTTGACGGCAAACCCGATGTTCTTCACCTTGCCTTCGTTCGGGTGATCGATCTCCATGCACATGCGGCGATGTGCTGCGTGCTCGCTCTCGAACGCCTCGGGATAAGACAGAATCGGCCCTGCCGGAATGCCGGCGGCGAGCATGACGTCGACCCACTCCGAGCTGTCGCGCTTGCCGAATTCCTGCTCCAGCGCTTCGATCAACGCCTCGCGATTCTTCAACCGTAACGACACACTCGCATAGTCAGGATGGCTGACCAGATCAGGACGCTCCAGCAACTCGCACAGCTTCTTCCACAGTTTCTGGTTGGTCGCGCCCATCACGAAGTAGTCGTCGCGTGCCTTCACAGCCTGATAGGGGGCGCTCATTTTGTTGCTGGTGCCGAGCGGCGTCGGTGGCACACCGGTGCCCCAGTATTCCGACATGTCCCAGATCGAAAACGCCATCACCGAATCGAACAGCGAGGCGTCGATATGCTGCCCCACGCCTGTCTTCTGAGCGCCTATATACGCCGAAAGCAGCCCGTACACAGCAAACAGCGCACAGCCAATATCCGCCACCGGCACGCCCGCTTTGACCGGCTTTTCACCCTTATAGCCGGTCACACTCATCACGCCCGACATGGCCTGCGCCATCAGATCGAAGCCCGGCCGCGACGCCCACGGTCCGCTCTGACCGAAGCCCGAAATGCTGGCGTACACGATCTTGGGATTGATCTCCTTGATCGATTCATAGTCGATGCGCAGCCGCTGCACGACACCCGGCCGATAGTTTTCCACGATCACGTCGGCGGTCTTGGCGAGCTCGTAGAAGAACTCGCGTCCTTCGTCGCTCTTGAGGTCCAGCGTCAGCGAGCGCTTGTTGCGGTTCATGTTCAGGAAGCCCATGCTGTCGGGCCCCTTCATCTTGAAGCCCATCGCGCCGCGGGTCTGGTCGCCTTCGAGGGGTTCTACCTTGATCACGTCAGCGCCCATGTCCGCGAGCAGCATGCAGGCAAACGGTCCCGCCATAACCTGGCTGACGTCCAGCACGCGGATGCCCTGCAGCGGTAGATGCGTCGATTGCGTCATCTCATGTTTCCTCGGAAAAAATGTTCAATGGAGGCACGGCGTTAAAGCCGCGCAAAGCAGCAACCCGCCGACGCACACGGCGCCAGCCGAAGCAGCAACAAGGGATCAGAAAGAGGTTTGAGCGACGGCGATAGCCGCAATGAGGACGTGCAATGGCATCTCGTCTCCAGATAGTCGTTATACGATCACTGTCGCCTACTGGGGAAGCTGCCGCAAGGATGAGGGAATCATGTCTGGTTTCGCGCCTCGCGAAACCGGAAAGGCCGAACTACGCCGGTTTGCGAAGAAGCTCGTCCACGACGTTGTGCAGGGTTTGCTGTTGCGCATGCCCTTCGAGACAGGACAGGACGTAGTTGCGCTGGTGCCAGTCGCCAACCAGTTCTGCCGACGCCAGCGTCTCTTCAGGATGAAAACTGCGCAAAACGTCAGGCGGCATCAATCCCACGCCGAGCCCGTTACGCACAAGCGCCAGCATCGTGTCGAAACCGGTGACCGTGAAATTGTTAGGAAACTCCCGCCCGCGGCTGCGATACGCCCGCTGCACGGCGGACAACACAGCCGACCCCTTGCCGAGGCTCACAACGGGCAAGTCGAGAAATTCGTCGATGCCAACCGGTTCGTCGGGAAACCGAAAATGCGCGCGGCTATAGACCAGAACCAGCCGGTCCTCCCGGTACGGAAACTTCGGCAGATCCAGAAACCCGCTTTTGTTCTCGTAGATTCCCACGTCGATCACTTTGTCGCGCAGCAGCTGTTGCACGATCTTGCTGTTCTCCTCGACGACCTTCAGCGAGATGCGCGGGAATTTGCGCTGGATCGCCGAAATCTCACGAGCAAGAAACTGGATGACGACCGCCTTAGGCGCCCCGATGATAATGCGCCCGTCGAGCCCTGCATTGAGCGCCCCAGCATCGCCTTCAAGCCGGTCGATGAGGTTGTCGATCTGCCGGATATATTCCACCAGCTTGGTACCGGACTCGGTGATCTCAACGCCATGCGGCACGCGCTGGAACAGCTTGATCCCCAGTTGCGCTTCGAGATCCGACACGCGTCGGGACGCGGCCGCCACTGCCAGGCTGAGCTTGTCGGCGGCCCGGGAAATGCTGCCTTCATCCGCGATGGCCAATATCAGCCGGACTGTCGTCGTGTCGAATTTCACTGTCGTCAAGGTTGCTGAAGCGGTTCGGCCTTGTTCGGCCGTGGCCGCAGGCGTGGGACATCGCAGAGTAGCATTTTGCATGAGGGCGGTGACTTGAACTCCGCCACGGGCAGAGCAGCCCAAACCCTCCATGAGCCGCTATGCCAAACTGAACCAGAATCATCCGCCCGTTGCGCGGTGCACCATTCACTCGCGTTCGTGGGCCGGACTAACCGGACAGGAATACCTACGCTATGAATCTCCGAGCCCTGCAATATTTTGTCGTCCTCGCGGAGGAGCTGAATTTCAGCCGGGCGGCGGAGCGACTGCACGTGGCACAGCCCGCACTGAGTCAGCAGATTCGCAGTCTGGAGGAGCGGCTGGGTGCACAGCTCGTCGATCGTGGCAGCCGGCCGTTACGCCTGACCGAAGCCGGCAGCTATCTGTGCACCGAGGCGCGCCAGATCCTCGCATCATGTGAGCAGGTCGCGCTTGGCACTCGCGAAATCGGCATTGGGTCGCGTGGTTGGCTCAGCATCGGTTTCACGCGCTCGACGATGTACAGCGTGCTTCCGCCTGCGCTGAAAGCCTTTCACCAGGCTTATCCTCAAGTTGAGCTCAAGCTCTTCGAGATGCTGACGGAGGAGCAAGGCGACGCGTTGCGCGACCAGCGGATTCACATCGGCATCGGCAGACAGGCCACCGTGCTCCCCGGATGTACGACGGTGCCGTTGCTGCACGAGCGCGTGGTGGTCGCGCTTGCGCCCGAGCATCCGCTGGCCGCGTCAGAGACCGTGCGCATCGCCGATCTCGCCGGTACCCCGCTGATCCTTTATCCGAAGTACCCTCACGCGCAATTCTCTCGATTCGTCGAATCGTTGTACCGCGACGCCGGCATTACTCCGCCGGTCGGCTATCGGGCGTACGAGATTCAAACGGCCATCGCGCTCGTTGCCGCAGGACTCGGTGTGACATTTATCGGCGAATCCGTCGCGCGGCATGGACGATCTGACGTGGTCTATCGTCACCTTGACGGGCCGGTCTCGTCGCAGATCACCACACTCACCGCACGCTTCCGTACTGACGACACCTCGCCGCATCTGCGCGCTTTCCTCGATTGCCTGCCCGAGTGCGGCAGCGCGGATCACGCTGCACTATAAGAAAAAACTTATACAAGAATAAGGAACACGTCTTGGACGCTCGTCGGCCCGGTTCCTTATGATGGGATCAGACTCGCGTCAAAGTAGTACTGTTGTTCGACCGACGCCTGAATAAACAGGCGCGTAGAAACATGATGGAGACGATGATGACCGATGCGATCGAAGCCGAGACCATGCGCAAAGTCTATAGGCGGCTGATGCCCCTATTGTTTGCGATGATGTTCTTCAACTACCTGGACCGGATCAATATCGGTTTCGCCGCGCTCGACATGAACAAGCAGTTGGGCTTTAGCCCGGCTGTGTTCGGTTTCGCCGGAAGCATCTTCTTCTTCGGCTACATGCTGCTCGAGGTTCCGAGCAACCTGCTGTTGCATCGCGTCGGCGCCCGTCGCTGGATAGCGCGCATTCTGCTGACCTGGGGCGCTGTCGCGGCCGCCACCGCATTTGTCTTCAACGATTCCAGCTTTTATATCCTGCGCTTCCTGCTGGGCGTCATGGAAGCCGGCTTTCTTCCGGGCGTAGCGGTGTATCTGACCAAGTGGTTTCCGCAGCGCTACCGGGCACGGGCAGTGGGCGGATACATCATTGCGGGCTCATTTTCTGCCGTGTTGGGCGGTCCCATCTCCACCACGCTGATGACCTACGGCAACGGCTTCCTGGGGCTCTACGGCTGGCAGTGGATGTTCATTCTCGAGGGCGTGCCTGCCATGCTGCTCGGTCTGCTGACGCTACGCATCATGACCGAGCGCCCGGCCGAGGCGGCCTGGCTCAGGCCCGAGCAGAAGCAGTGGCTTGAATCTACGCTGGAGGCGGAGCGTGAAGCGCTCGGCGGACAGACGCATTTTTCTTTTCTGCGTGTGGCCGGCGATATCCGCGTATGGAGTCTGGCATGCCTGTTCGGCTGTGCGCTCGTTGGGGTGTACGGCTTGTTCTTGTGGTTGCCGCAGATCGTCAAAAGCCTCGGACACCTGACCAATATCGAAGTCGGCTTTCTCTCTGCCGTCCCGCCGTTGCTTGGCGTGCTGGGCACGTTCCTCATTAGCCGTAGCTCCGATCGCACTGGCGACCGGAAGAAGCATCTGGCCTTCGTGTACGGAATGAGCGCGCTCGCCATTGCCGGCAGCGCCTATGCGCCGAACCCGGTGATTGCCTACGCGCTGCTTTGCGTGACCGGACTCTTCATCTATGCGGGCAATCCGCTGTTCTGGAGTCTCGCCTCGTCGTTCCGCTCCGGTGCCGCGGGCGCTGCAACGATCGCGCTAATCAACACCGTAGCTCAGGTCGGTGGCCTGGTCGGTCCGTGGAGCATTGGGCTCGTGCGAAACGCGACGGGCAAATTCGATCTCGCACTCCTCACGATCGCCGCGTTTCTCGTGATCGCCACGATCATCGCTTTGGTGATGCGCGTGACACCGCGTGAAAGCGATCTGGATTCGGTGCCGCCCAGCGATACGCGCCCGGAAAATCTCCCCATCAGCCGCAACACTTGAAACCGCAATGATCATCGATTGCCACGGCCACTACACGACCTCGCCGCCCGAGCACGAAGCATGGCGCGCCAAACAGATCGCAGCCCTGAAAGACGGCACGCCGGTGCCGCCTCGTCCTGTCATCACGGATGAGCAGATTCGCGAGAGCATCGAACGCGGGCAGCTACGCGTTCAGCGCGAACGCGGCACGGACCTCACCATCTTCTCGCCACGTGCAGCGGGGATGGGCCACCATCTGGGCACGGAAGAGGCGAATGCGCGCTGGTCGCAGGAATGCAACGACCTGATCCATCGCGTGTGTGGATTGTTTTCGCGCAACTTTGTCGGAGTCTGCCAGTTGCCGCAAGCGGTTGGCGCAGCGCCCGCGAATTGCATCGCCGAGTTGCGACGGTGTGTTGAGGAACTTGGCTTTATTGGCTGCAACCTCAACCCCGATCCATCGGGTGGTCACTGGAGCGGCTTACCGATGACCGACCGCTCGTGGTACCCGCTGTATGAAGCGATGGTTGAGCTCGACGTGCCGGCGATGATTCACGTTTCGTCATCGTGCAACCCGAATTTTCATGCGACGGGCGCGCACTACATCAATGGCGATACTTCGGTATTCATGCAGTTGCTGAGCGCCGATCTGTTCGCCGATTTCCCCACGCTGCGCTTCATCATCCCGCACGGCGGCGGCGCGGTTCCATATCACTGGGGACGCTACCGCGGACTCGCTCAGGACATGAAGCGGCCGCTTCTCACCGAATACCTGATGAAGAACGTGTTCTTCGACACGTGCGTCTATCACCAGCCAGGTGCCGAGCTTCTCGCCAAGGTCATCCCGGTCGGCAACATCCTGTTTGCGTCGGAGACGATCGGCGCGGTGCAGGGCATCGATCCCGAGACCGGTCACTACTACGACGACACGCGGCGCTATATCGACGCGATTCCGTGGCTCACGCCCGCTGACCGGCAACGCATCTACGAGGACAACGCGCGCGCGGTGTATGCGCGGCTGTCCAGTCAACTCGAACGCCAGCTTTCCTGAAAGGAGACTACTGTGACGAACCCCATTGGATGGCACCACAACGAGTCCGCGCCGCAAGCCAGTCCGGAGATTCTTGAGACGTTGCGCGGCCTGGCCGTTTCGCTGCTGAGCGACAACATGGCACGCGCGAGCGGCACGGTCGGGCTGCAGCCGTATCATCGACCCAAGCCGATGGCCGGCACTGCGGTGACGGTTCGCACGCGCGGTGGTGACAATCTCGCGATTCATCGCGCCTTCGATTTTTGCCGTCCGGGCGATGTGCTGGTGATCGACGGCGGTGGCGATCTTTCGCAGGCGCTGATGGGCGAGATCATGTCGAGCTTCGCGGAGAGCCTGGGGGTTCAAGGCCTGGTGATCGACGGTGCTATTCGCGACGTCGGCGCGCTCCGGCAGGGCGATTTCCCCGTGTATGCGCGCGGCGTGACGCATCGGGGGCCGTACAAGAACGGGCCAGGTGAGATCAACGTGCCGGTATCGGTCGGCGGCATGGTCGTGCATCCCGGCGACATCATCGTCGGCGATGAAGACGGTGTGCTGGCGATCCCGGTTACCGAAGTCGAGGCGGTGATTGCCGGGGCGAAGAAGCAGGGGGAGAAGGAGGAGGCGGCCCTGCGATCTATCGCCAAGGGGGAGTTCGACCGCTCGTGGGTCGTCCCGCATGAAGCGCGGATGATGGGCGGCTGAGCCAGGTGCCCGGCACGCGGAGCGGTGGCGGTCAGGTCAGGCCGCGTGCGCCGCCGCGTCAAGGCATAGGGCACAGCGCAAGGCACCGCCCATCACCGTCCCCTCATTTACCCGCCGGCGCCCCTTCCGCGTCGCCCTTGAACACCCTCCGCCAGTCGTCCTTCATATCGATCAGCAGCCAGCCTTTCACATTCGCTTCCTGTAGCCCCTTGTCCAGCTTCCCGCTGCGTGCCGTCTGATCGTAGGCATATTCGCGCTGCGCGTCGGTGTGATGCAGCAGGGCCGCAAAGCGCGGACCGTCGCCGGAGGTGGTCCATTCGAGCATCGGCAGGTCGCTGTCGGCATTGCCGAACGCCATTAGCGGCCGGCGTCCAGTCACAGCCTGAATGGTTTGCGGCTTCATCGCGCCGTCGTTGAGCGTGTCGACCTGCGCGAGCCGCGTCAGCGTCGCCGTGCCGTTCGTCAGCCCGTACTGATAGCGAACCGTGCTGCCGATCACATCTTCAGGCGGCACGCCATACATGCTCTGCGAGATCGCGCGAATGAATTCGACGCTGTCGGCCGAGACGATATAGGTTCTGAAGCCGTTGGCGCGCAGGTAGGCGAGCAGCTCGACCATCGGCTGATACGCGAGCGCCGTATAGGGGCGGTTGAAACGTGGATCGCTCGCGCTATCGAACCAGTCGTGCACGATCGAGGCGAAATTGTCCGTCGTCATACCCGCGTGGGTGGCCGCCAGCAACTTCATCGCGCCTGCGTTGCCGCTGCTTGCCACCGGCTTCAGATTGCCGCGCAGGATCGATCGGAACGGCTCCTGGCGTTTCCACTCGGGATGATGCGGCGCAAGCGTCTTTACCTGTTGCAAGGTGAAGACGAGTTGCACGGACGCCGGCTGCTCGACCCAGAGCGTGCCGTCCAGATTGAACACCGCAATCCGCTCGGCGCGCGGCACGAAGTCTTTCGATTCGGGCGTCGTCACGCGCGTGACGAAATCGATGATCGAACGCTCCGCCGGGGTGTCGTTCCACGATGCCATGGTCGAATTACCAGAAGGCGCGCGGGCCGGACGCGAGCCCTGCGTCCCGCTCTGGTGGGGCGTGGTCGTGCACGCGCAGAGAGCGACAACGGTCAAGCCGATCCAGGATCTGCGCATCAAGCCAATCATGAAAGCCTCGTGAGTATGTGATGTCGTGCGGCGCTCGATGCGCCGTTAGTCTTTTCGCGCCTACTAAATAGCACATCCGGCGCGTTTGTTTAACGGTTTGCCGCGTATTTTGCCGACGTCAGGCGGAGGGGGACTCCTGCGCGCCGAGTTGGGACCCTGGTTCGCCTGGCCCAGCCGAATCAGGACCCGCACCAGGCCAAATTGTTTTTATATTCGAATCAATTCCCTGAAATTGACGGCGCCATTTCAAAAGGCGATTTATTTTGATCATTTTCAGCATAATAAAAACTGAAAAATCCGGCTTTCGTTCGTGTTACAAATTTATTCCCATGTTTTTTGAAAACGTTTGCTAGTATTTTCAGACGATGACCACGACCGGCTACAGCGCGTGGTAGCTATTTTTCGCCCCCACAAGGTCCATGCGGGGTGTGTTTTCGCTTTCAGGCTATTCCTGCCACCGGCTAGTGAGACGGGGCCATCATAGTTCGATCCAGTATTAATCGATTAACTGATTTAATAGTCAGACTTCTATTTGCGTTAAGCAAATGGATACGCTCGTTTGTCAATTGCCATGAAGCCGGAAAATCCAATGACCACGAAGCGACGTCTTGCAGCGAGTGCGGTGTTGTGCGCGGCGGCATTCTCGTCAGGCGCTTATGCGCAGGCTTCGGCAGACGACGCCAACAAGAGCAATAACCCGCTGAATCTGGCGCCCTCATTCAACATCCAGGACTACTACACCCCGAGCCTGTTCGGCGTCGGCGGTCACACCAACGACTTGCTGCTGCGGCCGACTGTTCCGGTGGGGCCGCTCGGACCGATCGGCGTGCCGGAGATTTTCCGCGCGACGGTGCCGATCAGCACGCGCCCGGACCCGACCGGCGGCTATAACACGGGCCTCGGCGACATCAACCTTTTCGACATCTTTCTGCTCTCGCAGTCGGACGTGCAGATCGGCGTGGGCCCGCTGATCACCGCGCCCACGGCCACCGACCCAAGCCTCGGCACCGGCAAATGGCAAGGCGGTCTGGCGGCCGTCGCCGTCAATGCGACCCCTGCGCATCTGCTCGGCGCACTGGTTCAGTGGCAACACTCGTTCGCCGGTCAAAGCGGGCGCCCGACCACCCAGTCGCTTACCGCCCAGCCGTTCGCCATCTTCAACCTGCCTGGCGGCTGGTACATCCGTTCCACCGGTATCTGGAGCTTCGATCTGCAGCACGGCACCTATTACATCCCCGTCGGCCTTGGCGCGGGCAAGGCGTGGAAGAGCGGTTCGACCATCTACAACGCATTCATCGAACCGCAGTATTCGGTCGCTCATTCTGGTCCGGGCGAGCCGCAAGTGACGATTTTTGCCGGACTGAACCTGACGTTCGGCAAGTAGCCGACCCACTTCGAGAGACGCCAATCCATGAAAATATCCAGGCTCCTGCGCATTGGCGCGATATCCCTGGGGCTGACGCTGATGACGTTGTCGCACCCATACGCCAGTGCTCAGGCGAGCGCCGTTCCAGCGACGGTAACCGCGTCACCCGAGGAGGCGCGTGGCATCGCGAAAGACGCGCTCATCTACGCCTACCCGATGCTGTTCAACTACAAGACGCTATACGAGCAGGTGCTCGATCCCGGCTCGAAGTCTTACGTGGGCGGCTTCGGCAAATTCCGCAACTACTCACGTCCGTACGGTCCCGAGAACAAGGAGATCGTCACGCCGAACAACGACACGCCGTACTCGTGGGCGTGGCTCGATCTGCGCCGTGAGCCATGGGTGCTGACTGTGCCGGCGGTGAAGGACGACCGCTACTACGTGTTCCAGTGGATCGACCTGTTCACGTATAACTTTGCCTATGTCGGCTCGCGGGCCACGGGCAACGGCGCAGGCCACTATCTGTTTGCCGGCCCCGACTGGCACGGCGATACCCCGAAGGGCATCGACAAGGTATTCCGCTCGGAGACCGACATCATCCTCACCTTGGGCCGCACCGCCTTGAGCGGGCCGGCCGATGTGAAGAACGTTCAGGCGATCCAGAAGCAATACCAGCTCACGCCGCTTTCCGCGTTCGAACATACGAGTGCGCCGCCACCCGCGCCGAAGGTCACGTTCCCGAAGTGGGACGAAGCGAAAGCGACCTCGATCGATTTCATCTCATACCTGAATTTCATGCTGCAGTTCGCGCAGCCGACGGCGCCGTCTGAAGCGGACTTGATGCAGCGCTTCGCGAAGATCGGCATCGCACCGGGCCAGCCTTTCGATCCAGCCGCGCTGCCTCCCGCGACGCGCGAGGCCATCGAACAAGGCGTCGCCGACGGCAAAGCGGCGCTGGCCGACGCCGAGAAGCACACGACCAGCTCCTACGACCTCTTCGGCAGCCGGCAGGATCTGAACGGCGATTACATGAAGCGCGCGGTCGCCGCCGGGATGGGTATCTACGGCAATACGAAGGAAGAAGCGGTGTACGTCGGCACGCGTGTCAACGCCGATCACGAGCAATTGCTGGGCTCGCAACCCTACCTCATCCACTTCGACAAGAAAGACCTGCCGCCGGCGAAGTTCTTCTGGTCGATGACGATGTACGACCTGCCGGGCCGCCATCTGGTGGCAAACCCGATCAACCGTTATTCGATTGGCGACCGCACCAAGGGCATCAGATACAACCCCGACGGCTCGCTCGATATCTACGTCCAGCACGCCACGCCCGGTGCTGATAAGGAGTCCAACTGGTTGCCCGCTCCCGAGGGGGCCTACAACGTGATTGCCCGCATTTACGGACCGGACGCGTCGGTATTCGACGGCACCTGGAAATTCCCGGCACCGCAAAAGCGATGAACTCAAATGGACGAGTCGGAGCCCGACATGAATAAGAAGGCTGCAACGTGGGTCACCGCTGCGGTGCTGGCGTCGCTCGCGAGTCCGATCCTGGCGCGAGCGCCGAGCGGTTCGCAGGCACAGGCGGCAACCGTGCTCTCAGTTCCGGGCCCCGTGCCTGGCTATGCCATCTCGGAGGCCTACGCGCGGCTGGTGGCGCGCCAGACCTACTTCTGGGCGTGGCCGATGGTCAACGTCTACAACCGCCTGCTGGCAATGCAGAAGGTGCCGCATTCGGGCCTGAATGGCGGAATCGTGCCGGTTGCGCCGCCTAACCACCTGTCGATGCTGCATGACTATATCGAGCCGCAGGAGCGCTTCGTGGCGTGTCCGAATCAGGATGTGGTGTACGGCTCGGCCATCTTCGACCTGAACCAGACGCCCGTAGTGGTGCAGGTGCCGGATTTCGGCGAGCGCTTCTGGGTGTATCAGGCGGTCGATTTGCGCACCGACGGCTTCGCCAGTCTCGGCAAGCTGTACGGTACGAAGCCGGGCTTCTACCTGTTCGTCGGACCCGACTGGCACGGCCAGGTGCCCAAGGGGATCCGCCAGGTGTTCCGCTCCGGCACGGCAGTGGGTAGCTTCATTCCGCGCGTATTCATGGATGACACGCCTGAAGACCGGGTGGCCGTTCAGGCGGTGATCAGCAAGGTTGGTCTATACCCGTTGAGCGAATACGATGGCAAGATGAAGGTGACCGACTGGTCGAAGCTGCCGAGTTTCGGCTCGGGTGACGCGAGTGCCGAAGAGATCAAATGGGTTGACCCCGCAAAGTTCTGGGACGAACTACCGATGGTGCTCGAGCAGGCCCCACCGCAACCCGGCGAGGAGGCGTTGTACGCCCAGGCGAAAGCGCTACTGGCGGCCGCACAGAAAGATCCCGCCATCAAGTCCGCGATCGTGGATGAGGCTACGCAGACGGACGCAAAGCTGGTCGCGCCGCTCTTCGACTTCAATACGTTCGGCAAGCCTTTGCCGGCGCATTGGAACACCATCAGCAACGGTGCGGAATTCGGCACGGACTACTTCACGCGCACGGCGGTGGCGAAGTCCAACATTTTCGTCAACAAGCCCAACGAGACAAAATATTTCTATGCCGACGTGGACGCATCCGGCACACGCCTCAACGGCGCGCAGCGCTATACGGTCACTTTCCCGAAGGGGCAATTGCCGCCAGTCAAGGGCTTCTGGTCGTTGACGCTGTACAACGCACATCACTTCTTCTCTCCCAACGATCAGAAGCGGTACTCGCTGGGCACCAAGAACAAGAACCTGCAATACAACGACGACGGTTCATTGACGATCTACGTGCAGAGTTCGACGCCGGGCGCCGGCAAGGAAGGCAATTGGCTACCGGCGCCGGCTAGCGAGGATTTTTCGCTGTACGTGCGGGCCTATTGGCCGGAACAGGCGGCGCTGGACGGCACGTGGACGCCGCCGGGTGTCGTGCATGAAGCACAGTAGTGGATTGGGCCGAAGTCAGAAATTATCTAAGGGTTACGAAGTAAATAATAACGATGCGGGCAACTGTCCTGACCACGGGAGGTCAGGCGAAATTTGTGAGGATCACCATGAGTAAGCGTCGTCTCCTGTTTCGAGGTGGTTATCTTGCCGCGCGGTTTTCCGCTGGCGCGTTTGCTGTTGCCGCCGGCATGGCGTTTTCGCCGCTGGCTCTGGCCACAGAAGGCGGTATCGGGCGCCCCATCACCGGCATGCAGATCGCCCCGTATGCCGGTATTGTGCCGCCCACGGACGACTGGATCATCTCGGTCACCTCGATCTACTACGAGGGTTCGCTTGGCGCGAGCAAGACGTTGCCGATTGCCGGGAAGGTCACGGCCGGCCTCGACTACCACGTCTCGTACAACATCGTGAACGCGATCAAGACCTGGGGGATCACCGCGGGTGGATGGAATTTTGCGTCGTCGTTCGGCGTGCCGGTCCAGTACACCGATGTGTCTTCGTTTCACGGCCGCTTGCCCGACGACCACGCCACGCAGTTTGCCGATATCTTCTTCACGCCGGTGGTGGCCGGCTATCACCTGACCAAGACCGACCACATCGCGCTGAGTGTGCAGATCTATGCGCCCACCGGGGCGTACAACACCAGCAGGCTCGCCAACGCCGGTCAGAATACGTGGACGTTCACACCGACCTTCGCGTACACCAAGCTGCTGCCGAAAGAGAACATCGAGCTGTCGTTGAATTACGGAGTCGAGTTCTACACCGTCAATGACCAGACGCAATATCACAACGCGCCGATCAGCGTGCTCGATCTGCTGGCGCTCAAGCGCTTCGGCTCGGGCTGGGGTGTCGGCGTGGTGGGCGGCTATATCCAGCAGTTCGGTCATGACAGCGGCGGGATCGCGGACTTCGTGGGCGGCGCCGAAGGGCATTCGGTGGGTATCGGGCCGATGGTCACGTGGAACGGCAAGATCAGCAAAACCCCGGTCGGCGCGACGCTGCGCTGGGTGAATGAATTCAATGTGAGCAACCGGCCGAAGGGGAATTCCGTGGAGTTGTCGTTGAACGCGACGTTTCAGTAGGCGGGGCGCGATCGGGCGTTGGATTGCAACGCGCCTCGGTGCGTGTGCCGCATAATCTCTGTTCATGTCACAACAGAGGTGGTGAGAATGTCCAGGCCAGACATCGTCTTTTGGGGGGGAACCGGGCAAGCCAAAGTGCTGCGTGAACTGATTCGCGACGACTTCGACCTGCGGGCCGTATTCGACAACAGTCCCACGCTGCTGCCGCCGTTTGCGGATATCCCGTTGATCCGTGGCTGGGATGGCTTTCTCGCATGGCACGCTGCGCGGCAAGCTGTCCCTTGCCACTTTCTGGTGGCAATTGGCGGCGATCGTGGGAAGGTTCGCGTGGAGATCCACGAACAGCTCGCGAGTGCCGGGCTGCTTGCTTCGGTTGCCGTGCATCGCACCGCATTTGTGGCTGACAACGCCACGATAGGCGCTGGCAGCCAGATTCTCGCGAACGCGGCTGTGTGTGTCGAAGCCGAACTGGGCACGGCATGCATCGTCAACACGGCTGCCAGTGTCGACCACGAGTGTCGGCTTGGCAACGGTGTGCATGTTGCACCCGGCGCTCATCTCGCCGGCGAGGTCCAGGTCGGAGATTTCAGCATGATTGGGGCGGGCGCGACCGTCTTGCCGCGTATCCGGATTGGGCGTCACTGTATCGTTGGAGCGGGCGCGGTGGTGACCCGCGATTTGCCCGACGCAACGGTGGCCTACGGTAATCCGGCTCGCGTCGTCCGGTAGGCACGCGGCTCCTTTCGACATCCGCCCGAATGCTCAGGTAGCGCAGTGAGGAATCAGGCTGCGCAAACCTGCCGCACAACCGCCGCCACACGCTCAATTTCCGCAACACCCATATCGTGATAGCTCGGCAGGTTGACGGCGCGCCGGTAAATGCCGTGCGAGACCGGCGTATCCACAGGACGGTGCAGCCCTTCCAGGTCGAGCGCGCTGAGTGGCCAGAAGAACACGCGGCCGTCGATTTCGTTTTCCTTGAAGGCGCCCAGCAACGCATCACGATCGAACTTGACGTGCTCATGGAACACCGCGGTCGGCATCCAGTAGCCGTTGACGGTGCCCGGATGCTCGACGTTCAGGCTCAGATGCGAGTCGAGCGGGGCTAACGCGTCCGCGTACATTCGGAAGATGGCGCGCTTTTGCGCTATCAGCTCGTCAATGCGTTCCAGTTGGGCACAGCCGATCGCCGCCTGCAGGTTCGACATTTTGTACTTGAAGCCGATCTGGGACGGCCAGAACTGTCGCGTCTCCCCCTTGGCCCGGCCGTGATTGCTTAACGTCAGCACACGTTCATAGAGCGCCCGGTCGTGCGTGACGAACATCCCGCCTTCGCCAGTCGTCAGCGTTTTGGTGCCGTGGAACGAGAACGTCCCGAACGTACCCAGTGCCCCTGCACGCCTTTCCGCATACGACGAGCCAATGGCTTCGGCGGCGTCCTCAATGACGGGAACGCCGTGGCGGCGACCGATGTCGAGCAAAGCGTCCATTTCGCAGACGCTGCCGTACAGATGCGTCGCGACGATTGCCTTGGTCCGTGGCGTGATTGCGGCTTCGACTTTGGCCGGGTCAAGGCACCAGGTGTCGGGCAGGATGTCGACCAGCACCGGCGTGGCACCGACGTGGATGATCGGCGCAGCCGTCGCGATCCAGTTGATGTCGGCCAGAATCACTTCATCGCCGGTGCCGATGCCGAGTGCGGCGAGACCCATATGCATCGCGCCCGTGCAGCTCGACGTAGAAATTGCATACGGCACCCCCAGAAACGCCGCAAAGCCTTTTTCGAAGCGGTCGATGTACTCATAGCATCGTTCCCCCCAGCCGTTTGCGGCGGCGTCTGTCGCATAACGGACTTCGAGTTCACCGATCGAGGGTTTGGTGTAGTAGATACGGGACACGCGGTTCCTCCAGTTTGATATGCATTTAATAGCACTCCGGCCGGTCGCGTCATTGGCCAAACTGGACCCAAATCTGGCGTCAATTTGTCGGCTCAACCCGGGTTGTCCTCGGACACAATTGGATGACCAAGTCGAATAGCCAGACAGCGATGAACGCAAACATTTTTCAGGTCTTTCACGATGAGTCGGCACGTCAACGACTTGATCCTGGCTTTACGGGACTGGACAACGCCGCGAGCCCCAAACCGGAATGGGGAGAATACTGGGCGATCAGAAATTTCTTTCTTACCTCTTCGCTCAACGAAGACGACCTGTACGGCTTTTTCCCCCCCGATTTCGCCGGCAAGACCGCGCTAAGTGCTGGTGATGTCGAAGCATTCATCCGCAGCAATCCTGGCCACGACGCATACACTTTCTCTGCGTCCATTCAGGACAGCGCTTGCTATCTGAATGTGTTTGAACAGGGCAATCGTCTTTATCCGGGCTTTATCGAGGCCGCGGAAGCCTATCTGCAGGCGATTCAGCTCGATGTCGATCTGCGGACACTGCCGATGGACTTCCGCTCGACCGTCTATCGCAACCATATCGTCGCCAAACCGTCTTTCTGGCAGACCTGGTTTGCGCTTACGGAGAAGCTGTTTGACCTGTTCGAAGGTGAGGATGCCAAATTTCGCGTGCGGCTCGACGCCGAAGTCGCCTGTCGTCCACCCATGGGGATGCAGGCGCTGCTGGTCGAGCGAATCGCATCGCTCGTGCTGACCTTGTGTCCGGATATCAAGGTTTGCGCCTTCGATATCAGGTCGATGCCATTGTCGGAGCCTGCCTTCCAGACCTACCAGCGTCAACTCGCATTTCTTGACAATCTTAAGCAAGGTGCCAAGGGTGCGGCAGGCAGTCGCTGGCTAAATAACTTTTATGCGCTTAGAGGCGCCGTCTTGCAGGCGTGTAATGGTCAACGAATGGCCAAGGCGAAGGACGGCTTTCTCGGGACGCCGCTTAAGACCTCGGGGGACATCCTGTATGCGTGTTTCACGCACGTCCCTTTGGTGTTCGACTATCCGCCACTAGTATCCACATTTTCTCTTGGCGGCGCACAGGGGCCAGGCAAAGCGAATTTGCGAGATCTTGCCCCTGAGTGGGAGCCATACCATCCGCAACTTGGCGCTGTGGCAGGAAGCTTCGCGTTGAAAAACTACATCGTCGAGAATCAGCTTCAACTGCGCCATGTCGGCATTTGCCAGTATCGTAAATTCGTTTCCACGCGACCGATTGCCAAGGTGCCGAACAACGAACCCCGGCTTGCGGATAACTGGAGCTGTGAGGCGCTTGACGACATAGAGCTTGCCAGCTTCATGGCAATGGGGGACCAGGATTTTCTGCTGGTAAGACCCAGTGTGCTCAAGGGCGGGTACTTCACCCAGTACAAGGACTTTCACGTTGCGGAAGACTTTCTGCGCTTCACTTCGGAGGCCGTGGAACTCGGCGTATTGTCGGGTAACGACGTGATCCCATTTTTTAACAGCTATGTGTTTATGCTCGGCGGTGTCGAATTGGGCGTCTTCCCGGCAGATTTCTGGGTGCGTACGATTTCGGCGATTGAAAAGGTGGTGCGCGCGTGCTTCACACGTTATCCGGGCAAACGTTCGGGTTATCAGGTGCGCAACTGGGCCTTTTGTGCGGAACGCCTCGGTAGCTACCTGCTACTCAATCATCTCAACTCGAACTACGATCCGAAGACGTGGCAACAGAAGTTCGTTGGCCAGCTCAACGTAGTAACCGGCAACCGGCAAACCGCGCAAATAGCCTGAACGTGACCAAGGAAACTTCCGACCATCATTTCAGGCAGGGTGCATGGCAGACAACCCGTTAAGCGCATTGCCGATCGCAGGCGCGTTCGTGGTCCAAAGCACCCCAAGGGGTGACTCGCGCGGCAGCTTCATGCGTCTTTTCTGCGCGCACGATTTCGCCGAGGCTAACGGCGCGCGGCAGATCGTGCAGATCAACTGGTCGCATACGGTTCTGGCCGGCACGGTGCGGGGACTGCACTTTCAGCAGGGCGCCGACGCGGACGCGAAGTGGGTTCGGTGCATGGAAGGCTGCGTGTGGGACGTGATCGTCGACTTGCGGTCCGATAGCGCCACGTTTATGCAATGGCATGCAGTGGAACTGTCTGCGGAGAATTGCCGCGCCGTGTTCATCCCGGAAGGATGCGCGCATGGCTTTCAGAGCCTCGAGCCCGACAGCCGCCTGCTTTATCTGCACACAGCCTTTCACAACCCGGCGGCCGAGCGAGGCGTTGCCTTCAATGATCCTCAACTCGCCATTGCATGGCCGCGCGACGTGACGCTGTTGTCGGATCGCGATCGCGCGCTGCCAACTGTGCAGACGCTATTCGGTCAGGCGGCGGGCTAAGCCACCGCACCGTTCGCGTCACAGGTATCGTACGCGGGGCAACGCTACCGCGAATCGCACATCTGAACCAAGCACCGGCTTCTGTTGTGCGACGACCTCATCCGAGATATTCCACGGCAGTATCAACACGACTTCCGGTCTTGCACTGGCGAGTTCTGCCGGCGAGATGATCGGAATGTGGCTGCCGGGCATGAACTTGCCCTGTTTGGACGGCGCCGCGTCGCACACGTAGGGCAGCAGATCCGGTTTCACACCGGCATAGTTGAGGAATGTGTTGCCCTTCGCTGCCGCTCCATATGCGCCGACCTTGGTACCTGCATCCTTGCAGTCGAGCAGAAAACGCAGCAGACCATTCTTGGCCTCGTCGACGCGTTGCTGGAAATCCCGATAGGTGTCGAGCCGCGTGATGCCGCGCTCCTGTTCGAGCGCGCGAATGCGTTCGACGGAAACGTCATCCACGCGCGGATCGTCGGCGTGACAACCGAACACGCGCAGGCTCCCGCCGTGCGTTTTCAGCTGATCGGCGCGGCAGACACGCAGGCCTGCTGCACGGAAAATATGCTCGACAGCCTGCAGCGAAAAATATGAGAAGTGCTCGTGATAAACGGTATCGAACTGTACCTCGTCGATCAGATTGACGAGATGCGGAAACTCGAGCGTGATGGTGCCACCGGGTTTCAGTGCGGTCTTCAGGCCGGCGGAAAAGTCGTTGACATCCGGCACGTGGGCAAACACGTTGTTGCCGACAATCAGATCTGCCAGATGACCACGTTCAACCAACGTGCGCGCGAGCTGTTCGCCAAAGAACTCGCGTAGCACCGGCACGCCGAGTTCCTCGGCGCGTGCGGCAGTGCTCGCGGTCGGCTCGATGCCGAGGCAAGGGATCTGCGCCGCGACGAAGTTGCGCAACAGGTAGCCGTCATTCGAAGCCACCTCAATCACAAACGAGTCGCGGCCGAGCGACAGTTCCTCGATGATCGACGCAGCATAGTGGCGCGCATGCGCCAGCCAGCTTTCGGACACCGAAGAAAAGTACGCGTAGTCCGCATCGAACAGTGCCTCGCGCGCAGCGTGGTCTTCCGTCTGCACGAGCCAGCAGGCATCGCAGACGAACAGCTTCAGCGGATAGTACCGTTCCGGTCGCGTGAGGTCCGTCTCGGTCAGATAGGCATTCGAAGGCGGTGCGAATCCGAGATCGAGAAACGGGAACGTAAGGGGTTGACCACAGTGGCGGCAGTTCAAGACTTCAATCCTCTCAATTACCCGGCGGCAAACTCGGCCGCGTGGGCCGCTTTCTTGCCGATCCTGTCTTCGTATTGCCCGATCTGCTCGAGCGTGATGTGGCGCACGCTCTCGCCGCTTTGTCGAGCGCGATGCCACTTTGCAATCCAGACGAGCGCTTCTTCCAGTTTGAGCAGCGATTCCCAACCAAGCTCGCCGCGCGCCTTGCTGGCGTCGAGCAGCAAGAGTCCGGCTTCGTGCGGCGCATCGGGCTCCGCCTGCACGGTGAAACTTGCGCCTGCGCCGAGTGCGGTGGTCAATGCGGCGGCGATCTCATCGACGGCCCGCATATCGTCGGGGCGTGGCCCGAAATTCCACGCTCCTGCATACTGTCCAGGCTGAGCGTGCAGACGCTCGGCGAGCGCGAGATAGCCGGCGAGCGGCTCGAGCACGTGCTGCCACGGCCGTACCGCGTGGGGACGGCGCACGATGGCAGGCTCGCCGCGATCGAAGGCGCGCAGCAGATCGGGCACCAACCGGTCGATTGCCCAGTCGCCGCCGCCGATCACATTGCCGGCCCGTGCGCTCGCGATGCCAACGCGCGTTTCGGCATCGCCGTCGTGTGCGAAAAACGATTGCCGGAACGCTGCAGTTACGAGTTCCGAGCACGCCTTGCTGTTGCTATAGGGATCGCGGCCACCCAGCGTGTCGCTTTCGATGTACGCCCGCCGGGTTTCCAGATTCTCGTAGCATTTGTCCGTCGTCACATTGATCACCGCACGTAAGCCGTCGACATGACGCGCTGCATCGAGCACGTGGACGGTTCCCATTACGTTCGTCGAATAGGTTTCGACCGGGTCCGCATACGATTGACGAACCAGCGACTGTGCGGCCATGTGAAACACGACTTCGGGGCGCGCGCGTTGCATCGCATTGCGCAGCGCCGCCGAATCCCGCACGTCGCCGGTTATATGGTCGATTCCATGCGCCACCTCCGCCTCCTCGAACAACGAGGGTTGTGTAGGTGCGTCGAGCGAGAAGCCGGCCACTTGCGCGCCGAGCCGCTGCAGCCAGAGACACAGCCAGCTGCCCTTGAAGCCGGTATGGCCGGTCACGAAGACCCGGCGCCCCGACCAGAAACTTGGCGTCATCATCACCAGGTCTTCCATGGTGCGTTGCCGGTCGCCCAGATCGCGTCGAGCTGCAACTTGTCGCGCAGCGTATCCATCGGTTGCCAGAAACCGTTGTGCCGATAGGTCTGTAGTTCGCCCGCCGCGGCCAGCCGTTCCATCGGCTTTGCTTCCCAAGGCGCTGAGTCGTCGTCGATAAAGTCGAGTACCCGTGGCGACACGACGAAATATCCGCCGTTAATCCAGGCCGAGCTTTCCTGTGGCTTCTCCGCAAAACCGACTACCGCGTTTTCGTCTTCCGCGAACTGGAGCACGCCATAGCGTCCCGGCGGTTGCACGCCGGTCACGGTCGCGAGACGGCCATGCCGCTTGTGAAATCTGATCAGCTCTGCGATGTTGACGTCGCCTACGCCGTCGCCATAGGTGAAGCAAAAAGCCTGCTCGTCACGCAGCAGGTGCGATGCACGCTTCAGACGGCCACCGGTCATCGTATGTTCGCCGGTATCGAGCAACGTGACGCGCCACGGCTCGGCATAGCGCTGGTGCACTTCCATGCTGTTGTTGGCGAGGTCGAAGGTGACATCGGACGAGTGCAGGAAGTAGTTGGCGAAATACTCCTTGATGACGTAACCCTTATAGCCGCAGCAGATAATGAAGTCCGTCATGCCATGCGAGGCATAGATCTTCATGATGTGCCAGAGAATCGGCCGATCGCCGACGGTCACCATAGGCTTCGGCCGGGACTGGGTCTCTTCGGCCAGACGCGAGCCGAGCCCGCCAGCAAGAATCACGACTTTCATTTCGGTTTGCTTGACACCGATAAGAGCTGCAGTTGAATCGGATCCAGGCGCGAGCCTGGATTATCGGGTAGTCCCGTGAGATACGTCGAAGGACTCCGCAGGGAGGCCTTCACACCACCGTTGCCACATGATGCGAAACGCGCGGTTGGCGCCGGCAGCGATAACATGTGGCTGGAACATCGCCGACTGCTCACACCGCGCGCGCATGCCCGTGCGCAGCGCGGCGAGCGCTGGGAGATCCGCTGCCACCGCAACGGCGCGGCGCACATAGTCCTTCTTGTCTGTCGCGATGAAGCTTTCGAGTCCGACGTGAGACATCGCCGTGAGGCCACTGCGGCCGGGCACCGTCTGGCCAGGCAGCGTGATGGTGGGCACGCCCATCCATAACGAGTGAAGCCCCGTGGTGAGGCCCGAGTAGGGGAAGCTGTCGAGGCAGATATCGACGTGATGATGGTGTTGCAAATAGACGGGCACACTGGAACGCATCCGGTATTCGACGCGCTCAGGCGCGATACCGTCCTCGGCAAACCATTCGGCGAACTGGCCGCGACTACCGTCGCCCGGCATCGCGCCGATCATCAGCCTGGAGTTGGGCACGGCATGAAGCAATTCGGACCACAGGGCGATAACCTCACGGCGCAATTTGTCCACGCGGTTGAAACTGCCGAATGTGACGTAACCCTTGTGCATCGCCGGCAGAAGATTGACCGGCGGGTTCATCGGGTCCGCGAGGAAAGGTGCGACCGCCGGAAGGTACACGATCTTCTCGGTGAACTGGTTTCTGAACTGCTCGGATGGCACCCAGAAGCGGTCGGCGAGGAAGTAGTCCACCGCGCTCAAACCGGTTGTGCCCGGATAGCCGATCCAGCTAACCTGAATGGGAGCTGGCTTGCGGGCCAAGGTTAGCAGGCGATTATGGGCCGTGTGGCCGGACAGCTCGATCAGGATGTCAATGCGATCAGCGCGGATAAGCTCGGCAACCTGATCGTCTTTCTGACCGAAGACCTGGTGCCAGGTACCGAACTGTTTGCGAATTCGTTCGGTAACGTGGTCCCGCATCGGCGTATTCGAATAGGCATACAACGACAGGCTGCTATCTTGGGAAAGGTGTGTTAGCAGAGGCTCGATGAAATTGGCGACTGCGTGGTGGCAGAAATCGCCAGAGATAATGCCGATCCGAAGCTGACGATCGGGATCTTTCGTGTTGTCGTGCTGTGGCCAAAGGCGCTTGAGCGGCTTTTCGAAGCGTTCGGCGAAACGGCGATGCTTGGCGAATACCTCGGCCGGAGTGACGTCCTCGCGTGCGGTGTAACAGAAGGCCAGATTGTTGTACGAAAGGTCGTGGTCCGGATCGAGCTGGATTGCGCGAGTGAAACACGCGCTCGCTTCGATGAGGCGCCCGAGCTTGATGTAGAGGACGCCAAGCGTGCAATGAGCGATGGCGGAGTTCGGTGCAACGCGAGTCGCCGTGAGGCAGACTTCCTCCGATTCCCGCACGCGCTGCAAGGACATGAGTACGATGCCCAGAAGCCGAAGCCCCTCAAGGTGATTGGGGTCCAGTTTCAATAGGCTCCTGCACGCTGCTTCCGCCTCGTGGGAACGGCCGCTCGACTCGTGCATTGCGGCAGACGTCTGTAGCAGGTCGATGTCGTCTGGCCAAAGCTTGAGAGCCGTGGTCATGTTTTCCATCGATTCATCGTACTGGCCAGCGCGATATAGCAGGAGAGTTAGCAGCTTCCAGCCGAATCCGTGGCTGGGATGGCGCTTGACGAGATCTCGTGCCGCGATCAGCGCTTCGTCGGTGCGCCCGGTGTTATAGAGGTAGCGATAGTTTTCGAGTTCCGAGTTGTCCGGCTCCGCCTCGGGCACTGCCGGCGACGACAAGGCATCGGGCGTGGATACGGAAACAGTTGGCGCATCCGCGGCGCGAGCGGTACCGGCGATGGCGGAGGATTGATTCGGCTGGATCTTGTGGGTGCCAACGGTCGACATCGCGGTCATGATCGAGATCAGACTATTCACCGTAGGGCCGCTCAGCCCGCGCTGTTGTCCCATCTCGAGCGCCATCCAGGCCGCCTTCATCTGGCCCGACTGCACCAGGGCGTCGACATAGTTCGCCCAATACTGCATCTTGTTCGGATCCGCTCCGATTGCCTGTTCCAGGTAGGGCACGGCGGCGGCGGCCTGACCCAGCCGGATGGCGACGACGCCCAATTTGTGATTGGCATCGGGATGAGCGGGGTGGATAGCTAGAACTTCCTGATAGCGTCTGCCGGCATCGACGAATTCCAGCTTTGCATCCAGCTGGAGACCTTCCTGCATGGCTGCGGCCGCCCGAAGATGGCGCGTCAGTTGGTCGTCGTGGGGCAAAAGCGCAGCTGCCCTCGTCAGCGGCGACAGTGCGCCGGCAAGGTCGCCGCGCCGCAGATAGGCATAAGCGAGTGTTTTCCAGCCGAAGCCGTGCTCGGGCAGCAACTGAACCATTTGCCGTGCAATTTCTTCGACGCTATCGTCGAGCCCCTTTTCGGCAAGCGTTTCGAGCGTCGCAACGAATTCGCCAGCGAGCGCGTCGATCGGTTCGGAGCCCGATTGACCCTCGGATTCCGCAGGTGCAGGCGCGACAGTGGCTTCAGGGAATTGCGTTGCTGGGTGGTGGGCAACCGCCTGCTGCAAGTCGGCATCGGTATTCATTGTTTCCCTTTCGGATTGGAGGCGCGTCGCGGCAATCGGTCTGTTTTTCGCCGACTGCGGCATGGGTGCGTCGACACGCAAGCAATCGCACGGCGATCTTGATATGTAGAGTCTAGAGATCTTCGGTTTCGGTGATCCGGCGAGTAAAGGCCAGATTTGCCCGCTTTTCGCATTCGGTCTCTGACGTGTTTCAGCCCCGCCGACAGGGCGGCCGCATGGGCAGGAAAACGAAAAAAAAAGCCCGCATGAAGCGGGCTTGAGGCGAACGAGCACGCTTGAGCTGCGGCGTGTTGTTGTTATGCGTTAAATGGAAAACCCTGCGATAGGCAGCGGCTGTTCTATCTCCGAAGCAGCGCCATCCGGTGATACTGGCTCGCCGAACGGCTACGCTGCATTGCCGCGTGATATTCCGTTTCCAGTTCGTCTCGCGATCCCTTGGCATCTTGCATGAGGGCGTTGTCGAGAGACTGGACCCGGCGGATCAGTTCGAGCGAGGCGGCGGTCTGCTGTGCGCGGATCGACATCAACAACGGCGAGCGCACGTCGGCCAGACGCGATGCTTCCTGCCAGTCGGCGAGGCTCGCTGCATGGCCGATCGCGAGGGTCAGTTCGTAGACCCGCTCGACAACCTGGGCCTGATCCATATCGTTGCGTTCTGCCGTCATTTTTGGACTCCTTTATTCCGAGCTTGCGGTCGCCATGGCGCCCGCGCTGTCAGCGCCACCGAACAATTGGGTGAGGTATTGCGAATTCTCGTTGGTCGTCGCCATCAGGTTGTTCAGCGCGGTGAACTCGTTGTTGTACTGCGAGGTCAATTGCGCCGTGTAAGCCGCCAACGCCGTCTGCTGCGTCTGAACGCTCGTGATGTCATCGCTGAGCTCGGTCGAACGGTCGGCAATGACGCCGTCTGTCCCCGTGAACGCGTTGATGCTGGTGTTCAACTGCTCGGCGATGCCGTTCGTTCCGTTGAAAACCGACGCGACCTGCGCGGGATCGTTGGTGACCGCGTTGGTGAGCGTGGTCGTGTCGATCGTCAACTGGCCGTCCGATTGCAGCGAAATGCCGAGTGCGCCCAGCGTCGAGCCCCCGGTGGTGCCGCTCACGATATTGCCCAGCGTGGTCTGGATCGTGGTGAGCATCGAATCGCCCACCAGTGCCCCGTTCGCGCTCGACCCGGCCGCCGAGAACGACGAGAGCGACGACATGGCGCTCACGACGTTGTTGTACTCCGTGACGAAGTTCTCGATATCGCTTATCTGGGTCGACGAGTCCGTTGCGACGGTGATTGTTTGTGTTGCGTTGCCTGTGTCGCTCGAACTGAGTACGGCAGACGTCAGATTGATCGTCACGCCGGACAGAGCCGTCGTGATCGAATTGCTGGTGCTGGTGGCCGCAGTCCCGTTGATCGAAAACTCGGCATCTGCTGCGGATGTATTCTGGGTCCATGCAATGCTGCCCGCGGAGGTGACCGACGACAGGCCACCCGAGTCATTGCCCGCGGTCGACGTGACGCCTAGGCTCGATATCCCGTTGTCGCCGGATACGTTGGTGACGTTGACGTTGATGACGTTCGATGCGCCCGTCGCCGTCGAACTGAGCACCAGGTGAGAGCCGTTCGAGCCGGTGACGACAGAGGCCGAAACGGCGACGCCCGAAGTCGAGGCCTGACTGTTGATGGCTGCAGCGATGCCGCTCAACGAGTCGTCCGACGAGGTGATATTGACGTTCATCGACTTGCCGCCGATCGACACGGCCAGCGTCCCGGTGCCCATTGCCGCAGCCTGGTCGGTGCTGAAGGCGCCTGACGACATGCTCTGCGAGGCTGCGATCTGCGACACGACCATTGTGTACGTGCCGGCCGCGGCGCCCGTGCCGGCGGTTGCCGTGATGCCCGTGCCGCTCGCGGTCGCGGTAAAGCTCGACTGCAGTGAGCCGTTGAAGAGTGGCGCGAGACCGATCTGCAACTCGGACAAGACAGCCGAGAGCGAGCCGATCGCGGACAGCTGAGATGTGTCGTTTGCCGCTTCCGTCTCTAGCGCTGCTGTCTGACCCGCAACCTTCGCGTTGACGAGCGTCGACACGAGCGAGTTGACATCCAGCGAGGAATTACCCGTCGAACCGGAAATGAGCGACTGTCCCGCTTCTGCCAGGGCCGCAGATGCGGCGGCGGATGCGCTAGACGTCGCGCTCGAAATAGTTGACATGAATAAACTCCGTACGTGGCGTGGACCACGCGACTGGTGTCGTGTCTAAAGTGCCGGGTCCGTATGCGAGGCGGGAGGACGAGCCTCCCGTTTCAAATGCTTTCGCGGATGAGCCGGTTGGTGTAACGACCGGCTCACCCGCGTCTACTGCTTCACGCTATTGCTGACTTACCGATTACTGCAGCAGCTTCAGAACTTGCTGCGGGTTGGAGTTGGCTTGTGCCAGCACCGAGATACCCGCTTGTTGCAGCACCTGTGCCTTGCTCAGGTTAGCCGTTTCTTGCGCGAAGTCCGCATCGGTGATCTGCGATTGTGCGCTCGACAGGTCGGTCGACTCATCTTGCTGCGACGTCGAGATGCCGGTGAAGCGGTTCTGGGCTGCACCCAGCGTTGCCTGAATGTTGCTGATGGTAGCCAGTGCGTTGTCGACCGTTTCCATCGCCAGGTTGGCGCCTTGCGTCGTGCTGACGTCGATGGCTGCTACTGACGTCGGAGCGTTGTTGACGTTGATGCCGTAGAGCGTCGTGCCTGACGTTTGACCGCCGCCAACACCCGTACCCGCCGCCGTGCTGCCGAACGTGCTGGTCGGGGCGGCAGCGAACGAAATGCCCGTGCCGCTGGTGGTGAACAGGCCGGCTGTCGCACCCGTCGTCAGCTGGTTGCCGTTTTGATCGACGAACTCGATACCGCCGTTGCCGTTCGCTTCGACGGTGACCGACGTGATCGCGTTGGCCGTGCCAGTTGCAGCCGCAAGGCCGGTATTCGGGTCGACGTCGATGCCCGAAACCACGCCGAACACCGTGCCAGCCGAGGTTGCCGTCGTCGATGCGGCGGCGGCGGCCTGAATGCCGGCCATTTCACCCGTCAGGCTGAGGCCGTTGGTTGCGGTTGCGCCAGTCGCCAGCGAGATCGACTGAATGCCGCTGCTCGACGTTGTGGTCACAAACAGATTCGAAACGGCGCTGCTGGCCAGAGCCTGGTTGTTCTGGTCCGTGAACGTGAAGCCGCCCGTGCCATTCGACACCACGTTGATCTGCGTGATCGCGCCAGCACCGCCAGCGGTGTTTTCTGCACCGGTCGAGGTCAGGTCGAGACCCGTGATCGTACCGAGCGTGTTGCCGGATTGCACGAAACCACCACCCAGCGAAGCAGCCGACACGCCTTGGCTCAGGTCGAGGGCAACGGTCTGGCCGACGTTGGAGCCGACTTGAACGTTGATCAGGCCAGCCGAACCGTTCAGCAGGTTGATACCGTTGTACGTCGTTTGCGAAGCAAGGCGGTTCACTTCAGCAACTTGCTGCGCCACTTCCTGTTGCAGGGCTGCCTGGTTGGTTGCCGACAGCGAGCCACCTGCTGCCTCGTTGGCGAGCGAGCGGATCGTTTGCAGGCTCTGCGTGATCTGGCTCAGACCGGTCGAAGCCGTTTCCACCATCGACACGCCGTCGTTGGCGTTCGACACGCCTTGGTTCAGGCCGTTGATTGCCGTTTGCAGCGTTGTGGAAATTGCCAGGCCAGCGGCGTCGTCTGCCGCGCTGTTGATACGCTTACCCGACGAGAGGCGCGTGATGGCTTGCTGGAGAGCATCGCCCGAGCTGTTCAGGTTTTCCTGAGCCACCAGCGAGCTGATATTACTGTTAATGCTGAGCATGAAAATCTCCCAAGAGGCTGTTGCCTAAAGTTACTGCCACGTTGACATGGGCGGTGCACTCGTTCATTGCTAGCCGCCTCTGAGCAGGATGTCGGCGTGAGAAAAAAAAACTTGAGGGACTTTGTTCAACTCGGACCTAATTGTCTTACCAGGAATTACGGCGCCGGACGGTCGAAAAGCGGTTTAACCGGCCTGTTGACGGGATGTTGGCCGGCTGTCGGCGCCGACGACGGAGGTTGAAAAGTCGGCGTATTCTTTTTCTTTCCAAATCGCATTCCCTGGAGAAATCATGCAAAGACGCAGGATTGGTAATTCGGAATTGCAGGTGGCGCCGGTCATGTTCGGCGGCAATGTATTTGGCTGGACCGCCGATGAGGCGACCTCGTTCGCGATCCTCGATGCCTTCGTCGACGCCGGTCTCGACTTTATCGATACCGCCGACGTCTACTCCGCCTGGGTGCCCGGCAATAAGGGCGGCGAGTCGGAAGCGATTCTCGGCAAGTGGTTTATCCGCAGCGGCAAGCGCGACCAGATCGTGCTGGCCACCAAGGTGGGCAACCACCCGGAGCACAAGGGTTTGACCGCCGGCAACATCCAGGCGGCCGTCGAGGATTCGCTGCGCCGTCTGCAAACCGACTACATCGACGTGTATTTTTCGCACAAGGATGCGGCCGAAACCCCGCTTGCCGAGACGCTGGGCGCCTATCAGCGCCTGATCGAGGCGGGCAAGGTGCGGGTGATCGGGGCGTCCAACTACAGCGGCGCGCGTATCCGCGAGGCGCTGGCGGTGTCGCGGCAACACGGCCTGCCCGAATACCAGATTATTCAGCCCGAATATAATCTGTATGACCGCGAGGCTTATGAAACCGATCTCGAACCGGTGATTCTCGAAGAGCACCTCAGCGCGGTCGTGTATTACAGTCTTGCAAGTGGCTTTCTGTCGGGCAAGTACCGTTCGTCCGCGGATCTGGCTAAAAGCGCGCGCGGCGGCGGCATCAAAAAATATCTGAACGAACGCGGCACTCGCATCCTCGATGCGCTCGACAGCGTGGCCGACCAGCACGGCACCACGCCCGCCACGGTGGCGCTGGCATGGCTGATCGCCCGTCCCAGCGTGACGGCGCCCATCGCCAGTGCGACTTCGGTGCAACAGCTGGACAGCCTTGCGGCGTCAGTCCACCTGATGTTGACCGGCTCGGACATGCGTCTGCTGGATGACGCAAGTGCCTGGCGGAATGGCTAAAATGGTGGTAGGCACGGTATTTTCCTGATATTATCGGGAGTGAATTGAGATCTTTGCCTGTTTCGTGGTGAACTCCCCACCTCTCTTTTCCGGCCTCCGTGGCCGCTTTGCCTTTCGTTTCGCTCATGGTTTCGTTTGCCTGTTATTGGCCATGATGTGGAACGACCGGAGGCCGGCGCGTAGTGGCACACACCACTGCGCAATTACCCGTATCCAGCGATTTAGTTAGGAATTACATGACGACGATTCTTCTGAAGGAAAACGAGCCGTTCGAAGTGGCGATCCGCCGCTTTCGTCGCGCAATCGAAAAGAATGGCCTGATCGCAGAACTGCGTGAACGCCAATCGTACGAAAAGCCGACGACGGCCCGCAAGCGTAAGAAGGCTGCTGCTGTGAAGCGCCTGCACAAGCGCCTGCGCAGCCAGCAACTGCCGAAAAAGCTGCACTAAGCACGCTTTTCAAGCACGGCCGAACGGCGGTGTGAGCTTCGCAAGAAGCCACACCGCCGTTTTGTATTTAGGGGAGCAATGCCTGTAATGCTCCCCAGGATGTTCCTGGGGAGCCTCCTGGCGGCATCAGGCGGCGGTCTTCAGCTGCGCTGTGGACAAGCCGAACTGGCGGGCGATCGAAACCAGCCGTTCCTGCCATTCCCACGTGCCGAATACGTCGTGCACATTTTGTAGGCAACTGAGCAGGTCGACGGTGGCTGGGTCGAAGATATTGATATGGGCTCGCAGCAGAGCTTTCTTGAGTGCGGCCACTCCGACATCCATATAGGCAGGCAC